>ENA-OWOZ01001579-OWOZ01001579.1-bioreactor-metagenome-genome-assembly--contig:-NODE-1579-length-20190-cov-3.925173_pt1 | contig 20190 bp, 24 predicted proteins | sample MGYA00238140_ERZ651804 | MGnify/ENA primary metagenome ERZ651804 (study PRJEB26910, sample SAMN07631232) | bioreactor metagenome | isolation source: Switchgrass digestor | place: USA: Dartmouth... | reverse complement strand
CTTAACAGGATGTCATCTTCTTTTCAATTTTTTGGATATTTATTCCAATTGATTCCCTACAGTAATTTTACTCGAGCCGTAGCCCAATTTCGGAATGTATGACAAATCATGGCTCGTTCTTTTCATCACCGGCTGCTGCAATCTCCGCCAGAGGGTTGCTGTCGACAGCTTCCTTTAACTGCTGGTTATCAACATGAGTATAGATTTCAGTTGTAGATACGCTTTCATGTCCTAATATTTCCTGCAAAGCCCTGATATCAACATGCCCATGCTTATACATAAGGGTGGCGGCAGTATGCCTCAGCTTGTGGGTAGAATACCTTTCAGGATCCAGTCCAGCTGCTATAATATACTTCTTTACAATATATTGTACTGTTTTATTGCTTATTCTTTTTTTCCTCTCACTTAAAAACAGTGCATTCTTATCGATAACACCTTCAACCGGCCTGACACGCAGATATGCATTCAAAGCGCTCTTGCACGCCTTGTTTAAGTATATTGTTCTTTCTTTGTTTCCTTTACCTATTACGGTAAGGGTGTCATTTTTTATTTTGTTGATGTTTATGCTCACCAGCTCGGACAATCGCAAACCACAGTTAAGAAACAAGGTGAGTATGGCATAATCCCGTTCGCGGTTTTTACCGCTCACTGACGCCAGCAGCATTTTGCTTTCTTCAATGTTTAAATATCTGGGAAGGCGCTTTATTATTTTAGGAGACTCCAGCTCGACAGCCGGGTTGTGTTCCAGCAGCCTCGCTTTGGTGGTAAGGTAGTTAAAAAATGACTTGATGCTCGCAACCTTCCGTGCCCGTGAATTGGCGTTATTATCCCGTTCCCGGCTGACATAGGACATAAAAGAGTAAAGGTCACTCAAAGTTATAGTTTTAATTAATTCTATATCAACATCACTGATATCAACGTTATTAATATCCGTTTCTGTGGTAAGCTTGCGGTCCATCTTTATAAAGCGGAGAAAAAGGCGCAAATCATAGAAATATTCCTTTAATGTGTTTTTGGATTTTCCTTTAATGGTCATCATGTAATTTAAAAAATCTTTGACTATTGAAGGTGAATTCTCCATAGAGCATTTCTCCTTGGTAAGTTTTATTATTGTTAACAATATTATCTCATAAAAAAGCCTTTAAATAAAGTAAGTTTCAGCAATGCAGAAAATAGGGAACAGTAATGCCTAAAAAACTGGTAGTGGCTTTCAGAATTTCGGAAAGCCTGGAAGCAACTGTTATTATTAAGTAATAATTTCTAGAGCTGTAAAATGTCAAAAATTAAATTCATAATTTGTTCACAGTTTGAACACAGTATGGTCACAAAACAGGGAATGATATTTTGAGGAGGTGATTTTATGAGATTTTCAAAATTGGTGTCGGTAATAGCTGCTGTTGCTTGTTTTACTTCAACTGCAGCTTTCGCAGCACCCAAAATATCCAATCCTGTTGAGACCACCGCTACACAAGATTTAAATGAAACAAAGGATAAAAAAGATTTTGAAAATGACAAGCAGCCAGAGTTAAGGAAAGAATGCAAGGACAGAGAGGATTTTTCAAAAGATCCTGTAAAGATGCTGGAAAAAAGAAAAGAGCAGGTACAGTCTTTATACAGGGAAGGTAAAATAACCAAGGAGCAAGCCGACGAAATTATAAGGAAGCTTGATTCAAAAATAAATGAAATCAATGAGTTTAACAAGCTTCCGGTAAAACAGAAAAAAGAAAAGCTTATCAATGATTTTAAAGCGCGGATTGAAAAAAAGGTGGAAGAAGGAAAAATAACTAAAGATGAAGCCAATAAGTTGCTGAAAGAATTTACCAAAAAGGTGGAGCAATGGGATGGTAATGGATATCCGCGTTTTCATGACAAGAAAATGAAGCATGGAAAAAACCCAGCTAAGGATTTGGAAAAAAACGAAAAATCAAATATTCAATAGTATGAATTGTATGCAGATTTTAGATATGCAAATTATTAAGGGATCTAGGCAATTCCAGATCCCTTAAATTTATTAAGAGATGTAGAGGAATATATGTTAGAGGAAGTTAGAATAAATCGGTCTGTAAGAACACTATATAAAAAGATGCTGATTTAATAGTAAATATAAAACGGCTAATCGGAAATAAATATTGAAACGAATTTGCAAATTCAAGCACTTAAAAAGTTAATTTTGATTTTATTAAACTAACTTAATTATTATGATTGACCTTTTAAAATTAAGATGAATGTTTTTGGCTGCATATTATTTTTGAGTAATTATTTTTAGAAAAGAGTTTTATAATCCCATCATTAACAGAAAAAAAGCTAAGCAAAATGAAAATAAAGCATTTATATCATAGACTGACATCTGTGTCAGTCTATGATATTTTAATAATTATAGGTAGTGTTAGGGAATTAAAAAATTCTAACATTAGACAAAATAATAATTTTGTATAATCGGGAGTATAGGTTTATAGAAAATATATCAGTAAAACACATTTTAATAAATTCAATGACATGAAACTTGTAAAAGCTAAATTACATATATTTAGATTAAAAATTCTTTTCAAGCAATCTAAAATCTAATTTGATTTAATCGATATTTGATTTTAATGTTGATCCATTCAAATTGATTTTTCTTAAATGATTATTTCATCGAAGAATCTTATAGTATTTTCTTATGCTTAATTATAAAGTCCAAAAAAATATACAGAAGATTTGTTGCATACAAGCGCACCAATAATTAGTGTAATCATTCTTAATATTCTTAAATACAGAAATCATTTAGCATCAAAACTATTGATTAAATTTATTGGCATTGATTGCGTTGAATAATCCGTTTGATTTATTTGATTACATACAAATATTATCGATTTCTTTCAGTTTAAAACCCAGGTTTGTTTTGATTTTCATCCATAAAAAAATCCATAGCAAGAAAATACTCTTGCCATAGATTTAGCTTTACTTAAAGTTCAATTATTCCATCTAGTTTGCTTACATTTTCCATGCTAAACTGATGAGAAATAATAATTATAGTCCTTTCTTTAATAGATAGCGGCTGTGATTCAATTGCCTTTGCGTTTTTTTCATCCAGATTGGCCAATGGCTCATCTAATTATCAATATAGGTATCTCTCTTATCAAAGACCTAGCAAGGGCAATCCTTTACTGATACACACGCTCAGAAAAATCAGTTACTTTAAATTTTCGTATGCACCACACATCTAAATTTTGCTAGTTGTAGTATATTATAGTCATATACATGTAAGAAAGATTAACCTGTAAAAACCAAAAAGGTTAGTAAATTACTTATTTTATAAGTTAAATTCCACCCTCAAAGCCTTTTAATTATGACAAGAAAAAGGTTACCTGTTTCATAAAAATGTCAAGCATATCATATCCTTATTTGACTTTATCCTTGTACATTTTAAATCTTACTCCCAGCGAATGAACAAATTCACCATCCTCAATCATTTTGCCAATATTGGCTGCATCTGCCCATTTAATACCAACGACCGCGGACGATGTTTCTTTGAATATGCTTTAACAATTGCTCCATCTTGCTTTAAAGTCATCAAGAATCACCCTAATTCCTGCGGCAATGTTCGATGGCATGTCTTCAAACAAGAAGAATCTCGCATCTCTCCCCTCTTCTTTGTTAACTTCAATCTCACCCTCAAAATCATCACACACAAATGTGACAGTGACATTATATACTTCATCACCATTAGGGTATTTGTAATGATACTTTTCACCAGAGTAAACATTAAAAAGCTTTAAGCTTTTGCACCTGAGACCGACTTCCTCAAAAACCTCTCTTGAGGCGGTCTCTTCGACTGTCTCTCCCAATTCACAAAAGCCTCCGGGCAGACCCCACAAATCCATGTCGCTCCTATGGTGCAATAACACTCTACCCTGCTTGTCTATGATTATTACATTCGCTCCAGGCATTATTAAAGGCCGTGTACCTACAAACTTTCTTAACTCCATGATATAATCCACTGTTACAACCTCCAGTATTTACTCTGTTTAAAATTATGCCCAGCAAAACTTAACTAAGACACATTGTTAAGATGCATGTGTCAGCTTCAAATTTGAACTAGTACCTCAATTCAAATTTTTTATTTATACGTTTTCAATCTATTAAATTGTGTTAAAAATAATAAGGATAGCGACACTTGTTGCTGTCAGGTAAAAATAGGTGTATTATCTAAAACGGTTCTTATAAGACCGTTTTTTCTTTGTCTTCTAGGCTATATATTACCCATTCTATACCTGATGCTTGTCACACATCCATTATATACCAGCGAACACATATTCGCAATACTTTTTTCGAACAATTGTTCTTTTTGTGGATATAATAATCATTGTCACATAAATAACATATATTCTTTAGGATCTATACCTGCTGGGCAAAAATTAGATTTTTGCATTGACGGCTTTTTACCATATTGTAAAAGAACCTCTTTTGTCGTATATGTCAAAGAACTCTTTTATTGTAAACCCAGATTTAATAACTGAGTTAATTATATATTTCACTTAATGTATAAAAGCGCAGAGAACAAATCAGGAAAACATTTTACCCCATTTATTGCGCCTGTTAGGCGGAGGTCCAGTCAACTATGCTGAGGTATTTCCCCAGAATAACTCCTTTATACCTTTTCAAATCTGGGACCTGTCATACATTGGCCAAACTAAAGTTGGTTTATCAAACGGACTATATCTTTTTTTAATCCAGAAAGGACTAAAACTCCAAATACAACTCAATATATCTTTTTCATTTATGCCTTTTTCAATGATTTTATTTTGAAAATACTCAAGCGAAACACGATCTTTTTCTCTCACTTTCCATTCTGGATTAAGCAGGTGAACTATTTTTCTAAAGCCATATTCAAAATTTATACCAGAAGTATAGACATAAGTGTTGTAAAACTCTCTTGGAGCATTGTCGAGCCAGGAGTATGGAAAATAGACTGTCCCTTGATCTCCAATGTGTCTCCACATAGCCACATTTTCATTAACATCCAATGGATTGAAAGCTGCATGTTGGTCACCTTTTCTTATAGTTAACATATTTATGTCATTTATAAAATCCACCTCATAACCTTTGCTTTCATATTCACTTTTTAAGTCATCCAGTAAAGCCATCATATTCTCAACAAATCCATCCAAATCACCATGTTCTCGCAAAAACTTGCCTTCTAAAATATCTACCGTAAAGCCGCCCCATATGTATGTTTTAGTATTGCATGCTAAAGACACCTCATAAATATCCTTCATCATGTTCAAATACGACAGATTACTTTCAGATATATAATCCATGCTCATACTGTAACATCCTTTTTAATTTCTTTTTTTGCCTGTTCCCACAAATCAGGAAACTTCTCTTTAATAAAAACCGACAAAGGGTGTTTTTCTTCTAATAAGTTCAAATTTTTTATTGTCCTTAAAACGGTTCTCGTTCGACCATCATGCATATCTTGAGTTAAGTTCTCAAAGCGATTAATAATTAGTTTGCCTTCTCTCTCATACTGCAATAATCTTTCATAAGCGTTGTCTACAATGTCGCAATCTATAATTTTAACAGGTTCTTTTGAAATAGCTGCATATTTTATTCCAACTGCATAATCGGTAATAAAATCGCCTTCGCAAGTATAAATGCAACCACTCACTCCGTTATAAAACTCGTATAAATGATTTGGGAATGATTCAGTAACAACAGGAATTCCGTCATCTTGAACATGAAATGACATCCATTTAAAAGGTTTATTCCAAATATAAATTGCTGCTATAGCTTTGTTGGAAGTAAGATATACACAAGGATATTTCAAATTTGAATCTGGTGAGACAAAAGGCTTCAATTCCTTCAAATTCTTAATAATTGTTCCATGATAATAAATTGCCATTCTTATTTCCCCTTAAACATCATAAACTCTCTAAATTCACTGATAAAATTTAAGGTCCATTTTTTATTGAATTTTCCATTATTGATTTTATAGCCAAACATCAGTACATCAACTAGCTGATTTTTGCTTTCATCATCCAATAGATTTGAATATTCATAAGTCATCCTCTTGGAACAGCCATATTGAGAAAAATATATTAATATTATAAACAGCAAAATAAACTTTTCATAATTTATATGCTTCCCTACATGCCAGAATTATGACTTTTCACTTTTTTACTTAATAAAGTAATAAAATTGCTATAACAGGATTCCGAAGGCGTAATCCGCGGCAAGGCATTGCGATCCTTTTTCCATATCCGAATGCAGAAAACGCCTCCATTATGTATTATAATCCGACATGCATAACTTCAAAGGGATAAGTTGTAAATAGCATATATTGCTTGCTCTGCACCAAATCTTTGAACTTTCTGCTCTAGCTTCATACAAACCCTCTCTAATAATCTACATGATAAAAGATTTGCTGTTTGGGTCTCTGCGATAACTTTTGCTAACCTAAATTCTACAAAAGCATACCTGATTACCTCTTTGACTACTTCAGTGGCGTATCCTTTTCCCCACCATTCCGGTAACAACTGATATGATACTTCAGTACTTACGCCATCATGATGTAAGGCAAGAGAAATCAATCCTATAAATAAGCTGCTCTCCCTTTGCCTAATGACCCAGTATATTGCATCATTTTTCGATTTAATCATTCTCTCGAATTTTGCATTAAATTCTTCTTCACTTACTGGACCACCAAGAAATTCCCTAACTTTGACATCCGAATAAAGTCTCTTTACATCCACATAGTCAGTTTCCTGCAGTTTTACAAGTTTGCATCTATTAGTTTCCATCATAAAATCTCCTTAAAACAACGGAAGAAATTGCGTAGTAATTTCAACACACTGTTTCAACGAGGCAAGAGATTTAACTCACCGCCTGAGGTAGGAAACATCTTTAGCTTCGTTATATTTTTTTAGCTATGTATAAAGAATAGTTAAACAAGGTTCCAACATAACTACCGTGATTATTTATTAACTCTATAATTTCGTTATCCATTTTATCTATTATGTTATCCTCTAAACCATCCAGGATAGAAGCATTTGCAGGTACTGATTTCATAGCTTTTAGATATTGCTCGGCATTATTCTTTATTTCATGGGTATATTCTATTTTGTCTATCAAATCAAACAAGCCGGATGAAATAATTTCTGCTTTTCTTTCATCTTCTTTATACACTCCATCATGTTTAAGTCTTTCAGGCTTTCCTTCATTTTTAAAATAACCAGCAACATACTTTTTGACTATTTCATCAACCTTTTTGTTTATCTCTCTGGTTTCTTCAAGCGTATCATCACTTGAAATATACCAAAATAAAGCAAGATATCCTTCATCCTTTAGAAGCTCATGGCATTTTTTGTATTTGACATTTTTATCTATCCAGTGAAATGACTGTGCGGAAAAAATCATATCGTATTTTTGATTATTTGGGTTAGACCATTCTTCAAAGGATGATACATGGATTGAAACCTTTGGGTAATTGACACATTTATCACGCAGTATTTCAGCCATATCTTCCCCTATTTCTATAGCATCAATCTTAAAACCTCTCTCTGCAAGTTGTATGGTTGCTTTGCCAGTGCCTGCGCCGATTTCAAGTATATTATCATCCAATTTCAAATTAGTCTTCCTTATCACATCATCAATTAACCTCTCCGGATAGGAAGGTCTTATTTCTTCATATATACCTGCTATACCCTTATAGGGTTCAATTTTCTTTGTCATCGCTTATCCTCCTTATTTTTTCATAAAGTGATAAACCTTGTATTTTCTAAAGATAACGGGTACACAATCATTTATAGTACGCAGATGCATATTTTTCTGCACGTTCCAGCATTTCTATCATTCTATCCCGGTTATACGTAACATTTGTTGGTAAAATATCAAAGAATTCGATTTTTTCCATTTCACTATTTTCAGGTATTTTCTCAAAAGCTCTGACGTTTGCAAAATATACTCTGCCGTTATTGTGCAGCATACCGTCATCACTGAAGACTTGGTAATCCCATACAGGTACAATATCAAAGTCAACTGCTCCTGTTTCTTCATACAGCTCTCTCTTGGCAGCCATCAAGGGTGTTTCTCCTTTTTCTACATGGCCACCGGGGACTTCCCATCTTTGTCTCTTCTTATGAAAGCATAATACCCACTTGTCCTTGTATTTAGTTTCAATACAGACAAACCCTATGTTATCCAATGAACCTGCAATAAAATCTTTATTCATCGTTATCCTCCTTAACTGGATTACCACATCTTGTGTGAAATATTTAAAAATTGTGAAAAACCTTTTTCTGACTATGCTAAACTACCGGGGTATTTAATACTTCCGCTCAACCATCAATAATTCTTGCTTTCCGATATTTTTTGCTCCGGAGAAATCAAGCCGTATAATGTATGGCATAAAGTACCTTATGCGATTAAAATCCTCATAACCGAAACTTGGATCATAGTAGTTTAAAATTGTGCTCAAAGCTGTACCATGAGTCCCAATAACAATGTTCTTATCTTTATGAGTAAGCAATATTTCGTTCAAGGCTTCGATATTACGACTCTGAACACTGCCTAGTGATTCACCGCCTTTTTCGCAGAAGTTAAAATCGTTCCATCGCTTTTGCAGTAGTTCTATGCTGTGTACGTTTTCTCCGGATTGCCGTTCTCTAAACCTTTCATCTGTATGAATGGGTAGTCCAAAAGCATTTGCACATTCTACAATGGTATCGTAAGACCTTTTATACGGACTGGAAAAGAAGCAATCTATTGGTATCTTGATTAAAAGATTAGTCACTTCTTTTCGATCTAATAACCCAACAGGAGTTAATGGCTTTGTTCTATCATCTTCCCACGATTTATCAGGTTGTGCATGCCGGACAAAATACACACTTGTCAATTTTACGATACCCCCTTTGTGAGCTACGGACAGCTAATTCTGGTTTTCACTCCAATATACTCATAGAAGTCGTATGCCTATTAGGCAAAGTTCCATTGGGAAAAATCACGTCTGAATAATGGAAAATGCTTTTCCCAATATCCGCTATCAATGCTCCTCACCGGAGTAATATCTATCTGCTTCTTTTCTTTGTCCATGTATTCTATAAAGCCCCAATGAAAACCAGCTAAAAAGGATATGCTTTCATTGTTTAAAAAAGATGGCATAGCTACTAAAAAGGTGTCAGCTACCCAAACTAATTTAGCTGCTTCACAGTAATTATTGACGGGAGCATCAAAAAAAACTGCCGGATATCCGTAAGCACAAAATGGCACTCCTTTCTGCTTCATTGGAGGTGGTGTATCAACTTCATAATATGTATTATCTGGTTTTTCACTATTTACATCAGAATAAAATTCCATTCGCACAACCTGTATCCAACCACAATACCTGGCAAATCCAAAGCCTTCAAAATCCTTAACAAATGCCTGTATTGTAGGATACCCTATACATACATCTAAATCAGGCACTATATCTTTTACAATTTCAAAACCGGATGTAACAGGACTAGTGTTTTTCTTGTATACTACTTCAATGATGCCTGACTTGCCAAAATTGCTGAATGGTATTTGAATGATTTGATCTTTCATGAATGATACCCCCTATATGTTTTTAATTTATCTACCAACGAGGAGCTTTAATTTTGCTTAGATATCATTAATTAAATCTCCTAGATCTGTGAAAACAATTCTATTTCCTTCTTTTTCGTATAATATGTTTCCATCAATGAAAGACTCCCATCCTCCTCTATTAATGGTCTTGTGCAACGATAAATCTGATCTGTTCCACAATTTCATTTCTCCACAGGGTGGACACACCGTAAGCAAATAATCCTTCCAAATCCCTGCGAAATAAAACATCTTTTTATGGCAACGCTTATGGCTATCAATTATATCGAGGGAGTTTGCATTAACCTTTGCAATAGAGAGGTCCTGTGAAGCAGTATAGATTACATCTTCCACCCAAAATAAGCTTTTGAGATTTTTCTTATGTCATGCTTTTCCCTTTAATAAATTCGATTTCAATGCCATCTCTTTCACCTATATAAAATAGTTCGTAAACTTTGGGAACTACACTCATTTCAGATAATAGCTGCAATGTATTATACTCATTTACAATATCATCAGAATTAAGACCGGCTATCTTTACAAGATGTGTTATGCTCTCATTTGATACCAAATACAATTCATTAGTTCCTCCACCTGTCATATGGCAAATATTACTTTTATTGTACTTTGTCTTAAGGAATTCTGGTATGGATATATTCATATATGGTTTCTCCTTTACAAGAGGTAAATTTATAACCACCAGAAAATACAATAAATCAATCTAATTGGCAAATAACACTTAGATTTTAATATTTAATAAACCTTCCTTAAAATGGTACGTTAATTTACCCGTTGCAGCCTTACCTCTGAATGTATATACATTTCCCAATTATTATGCCCCCATTTTTTGCCTCATTAACTGCTCCACCATCTGCATGACCAGGAAATAAGTTGCATATATGGTATACACTTTATCATATAATTTTCATAAATTCAACATGGATTTTCCATACAATCTACTACAAATATCCTGAATAAAATACACGAGATAAAATACTATGTGTTCCATGTCAAGTGTGCCTAACCAATTGGTGTGACTGAAGTCAGGATTATCTTAATGATCATGTATGAAGCCTTATGGAGATGTAGAAATGTCTGATGCGCACTCTTTGTGACTTGGAAGATGGTAGTACATCATTTTCATGAGAAAATATTTAGTTCTTACATTGGAATTTTAATAATACTCTGGTATGTACATTATTTGCTTCGATAATTTAATTAATCTTTTTTCAGCACTTTACATGCTCTCCTATGCTAACAACAGCATTCATATAACCAAAATATTAGACTGACATTTGTTAAATAGTTGAATTTAGAACGAAGTATTTGCCCTATCGGAAACAGAAAATCTATACCCTCTTAAATTATGCCCATTCATTTTAATTAAGGATACACATTATCTAAACTTGACATTTTAATTTACTACTACATGTTTCCTTTATGTAAAACAAAAAATCTCCAATATCCTGCTTCAAGCAAGAAAGTAAATCCGATAATAGTAAATACTATATTCTTAATAATGTCTGACTTTGAAACAAAACCAAATAAATATATAACAACTCCAACCATTCTAATTAATCTTAAGGCCGAACAAATCCAGCCATTTGTATACTCATTATGTAATTTACTATTCTGAATAACTAACCTCAAGGAAATAAAAAAGACTATTAAAATGATAATTCCTGTCAACACAGCTAAAAAATCATTGGCATTCATGTTGAAAAAAGAACTTAATAACTCGACCGCAATAATCACTATTCCAGCTGTAAAGTTACCCATCATTGCTTTTTTTATAGAACTCATAATTACTACTCCCTTTGAAGTTTAAATGCATTGAGTCGCTACTTAACTTACCATCATCTCAAAGCCTATGTCTGAGATTTTATAACTATGTATTTTGTTCAATCCATATGAATGAGCAAGTTTTTTTATTACTGTATTATTCTTTATATTTTTAGTATACAATAGGCTATTGGAAAATTCCACCTTTCATCCGAATTTGATCCTCCTGCAAACAATTTCATTTATCCTTTTTAATTGTCTTTCTATGGCATTCTTATCGCTTCGCCATGTAAAATGCTCTCCAAACCCTCCATATTCCAAAGTAACCACTTCAGGATTTGCTATCCCTAATGCAAATTCTAGAATCTCATAATCATCCTCAGTCATCGCTAAATGACCATCTCTTAATCCATCATCAGTTGTTCTTGTCCCTACTGCATGAACTTCTTTCACAAGCTCCAATGGTAATGCTGACAGGTATTCTTTTATCGGAAGACCCAAACCGCTTGCAGCAACTTTCGCATGTGCTATATCAAGCAACAATCCTACTCCATATTCACCGCACAGCTCATTTATTAACTTAGGAGAAACTGAATGCTTGATATTCTTAGGGCTGTTAGTTTCGTAGTATGATGTATATGGTGCATTTTCAATTAATATCTCTGTGTCAAGATTTACTTTCCATACATTCAAAAAATGTCCCATCCGTTCTTTTGCCATATCAAATGTCACTTCTGGCACGTCCCAGTCAGATTGGTATGTGGCACAATGTAAACCGATAAAGCTACTATTACAAAATTCTACTTTTTCTCTGACTTGATTCCAATTCACACTACTTAATTTATTAGAACCAGTATGTTGCGGCACATCCATTCCTACACCATGTAATAATATTTTTCCATAGCTTTTATATTTCTCCGGTATTTCATCATCGGATTTTAATAATGCGATTTTTACATAATCAACTGATACCTTTTTTTCATCAATTAATTCCATCAACTCTGCTGATAAATTGCATCCGACTTTCATTATTCCACTCCTCTCATAATATCCATCAACATTAACTCCGGATGTTTATACGAACTTGTGCGGGAAAACACCTATTTTTTTACCTAATATTTCAGACATAATAGTATTTCGGTTATCCTGGGGCACTTCAAAGGAGACTAGAGCGATTTGTATAAAAATTAACTCATTAAATCTTTTTATTTTTACTATTTCACCATAATCTGCATCTTAAGGTAATAAATTGTATGTATGGTATACAGTTTATCATACAAGTTAGATAAGCTCAAGAATAGATTTCTTCGTATGCCTTATTCCAAAATACTGTTAAAAACAGCTAGAGGAAGCGCTTTGGATGAAATCCAGGCCTGTTGCTGGAGTCGATGTGGGTAAATTCTACAATTACACGGCACCCTTTTTCTTCCAATGAAGTGATTGCCCGTAAGAAGTTCTTTAATTCCTTTCTGCTCAAGTTCACAACATTTCCTTTGTTTCTTCTATTTTTATTTTCTCATTTAATTGCATATCTTTCTCGGACATATCTCAAATCACCTTTTGATATATTGGTTTGCCACAAAACATATCTTACCCGACCCCCTTGGAATGTTTATTTACACCCTTTTTGATTAGTACAATTTTTTGCACCTTATCAGGGTGAAATATTAAGGAGTATGGAAAAGCTGGAACAATAATCATATAAATGGATATTAAAGATTAACTCCTGATTATCACACCCAAAATCTTACATTGTCACAGAAAGCTTATAGAGTATAATTTGTCTTTAGTTTTATAAGGTTGTTAAATTGACATTCTATTACTTATCAAGTCCTAAAAGAACATGAGTTGCGTAAGGAATTTTAGTGATACTGGCAAATTAACAGACTTACTTTTTTACTCCAAAAGTCATCTATCATGAAAATTCGACTGTTGACTTTAATATCATTTCGGTTATATTTGTAGAATGATTATTTCTCTTGGAGTCAACATACCCATTATTCTGCTTGTTTTTTCCGAAATCATATTGATATATCATTTATGCTTTTGTATTTCCATTTATTTGTAATGAAATCTTAAAAATATAAAGACATAATAAGGTAGAAATAGAATGATTAAATTTACAAGTCCTGTTTATAACGTAAAAAAAATACCAATAGAAAAAATACATGCAAATAGATATAATCCTAATAGTGTAGCTAAACCAGAAATGGATTTATTATATCAATCGATAAAAATCGACGGATATACAATGCCTATTGTTTGTGATTATGATTCAGAAACTGATAGTTATGAAATAGTTGATGGTTTTCATAGATATATGACTATGAAAAATCACAAAGATATATTTGAGCGTGAGGGTGGATGTTTACCTGTTGTGGTAACATATAACACAGATATTCACGATAAGATGGCTAGTACAATAAGGCATAACAGAGCACGCGGCACTCATAATATAGAATTAATGTCAAAAATAGTTGCTGAATTAACAGAAAGTGGAATGAGCGATTTATGGATTTCTAAGAATATTGGTATGGATTTAGATGAAATATTAAGATTAAAACAAATAACTGGGTTAGCAGCATTATTTAAAAATGAAGATTTCAGTAAATCTTGGGAATAGGAGAAGTATGAAAACAAAAAATATATCATTTGAGCCTAGAGAAATTAATGTTAGTTACTCAAAATCAGGCAGTGGAAGTATTACAACAAGAATAAATATTCCAATAACTTGGTTGAGAAAATTAGGGGTAGATGAAGAAAGTAGAGAAGTTATTTTAGAATTTGATGAAGACAGAATTATAATAAGAAAAAAATAATGAAAATCTGTTGTAGAACATAACTATAGAATGTTAGTTAAGTGTTATAATTTAACCTGATAAAAATGGTCAACGCAAATATGCTAAATGGTATGGTAAAAAAGCATTTAGATTTTGGGTTGATGAACTAAAAACTAAAGATCAAAAAGAAAATTAATATTATATAAAAAGCACTTAGATTTAATCTAGGTGCTTTTTATATTATAGGCAAATCAATTCTTATAAAACTTTTCTTTTTCATACATCCCATCTAATGAATATTGTGGAATTTCTTATGACAATTCCTACATAATACCACTAGATCATTTAAATCCTCATGTCCTAAATTTTTATATGTATTATGATGAACGTTTAGTTCTTTGTTACTTGCACATAGTTGGCATTTATAACCTGCTCTTTTTAAAGCTTTTTTTCTTATTTCTTTCCAATGATTACTTTCTAGGTATTTTTCATATTCTATTTTCCTTTTTTGTCTTTTATATAAATTCACAAAATCATTTAAAATAAGATTTTCCATTTCTTTATTTTTTCTTTCAACATCCTTTTTGTCCTCATTTTTAGAAACTATTATCGATAATAAAATAGAGGAAATGATTATAGTTGGGACTAGTAAATTGTAATAATTCATAAAAATCACCTAGTTCAATTATTCCCTGTATATGGTAAAATATTCATATAAGGGGTGAGAGGATATGGTCAAAAAAGTTAAAAAATATGAATATGAAAGAGCGGAAACTATATTTAGTAAAGATAACGAATTAGATATGAAAATTTATGATTTTTTAATGAAGAATAGCCAAGTGATAGGGAAAAGTAATTACATTAAACAGCTTATATATGAAGAAATGTTAAGAAGTGAAAAATAAATCACTTCTCTTTTTTATTTTAAATTTTACTATATTATAGGAAACTTTCGGAAAAAGGAGCATATACATATACCATAAGAGAACTGAAAGGAGTAAAAAGTATGATAATTGGAGTTGATTTAGGTAATTTTAGCGTAAAAACTTCTGAAAAAGAAAGATTTATTTCTAAGATTTCAGAGGGTGAAAATTTCACAGGAGAAAATACATTTATTTTAGATAATGGTAAGTACACCGTAGGGGAAGGAGAGTTTATAACAGATTGGAATAAGAGTAGGAAAGAGAATACTATTCAAATGCTTTATTATGCACTAGGGAAAAGTACTACAGACGATTTTAACCAAGTTGTCTTAGGTTTACCTATCCAACAATACAAGAAAGAGAAAGATACCTTAAAAAGACTAATAATGGACAATAGGAGTAAGGAGATAACTATAGATAATGAAACTAGAAACATTTTTATCACTGATATAGAGGTAGCTCCAGAAGGTGCTGCAGCTTACTATAATTTAGACTTAGAAACTAAGAAGCTTATAGGAAGAAAACAGTTATTGATAATAGACATTGGAGGAAGAACTACAAATGTATGCTTATTCAAAGAAAAAAAGATAAAAGAGGTTATAACAATTGCAGTCGGTATGCTAAATATATACCAGGATATAGTCAATTATGTTAATACAGAATATATAGAAAGTTTTAAGTTGGAAGATGGAGAAGTGATATTAAACGAAGGACTATTTTTAAATGGAAAGCAGCAAGATAGAAGTTTTATAAAGCCTATATTACAAAGGCATTTCAATAGCATATGGAAAGAAATTCAGTTAAAGTTTAATACGGCTTTAGGGTATGTTCTATTAACTGGTGGAGGTAGTTTAATATTAGGAAAAGCTTTTAAAAACAGGCTTGAAGATAACTTAATAATTAGTAAAAATCCTATATATGATAATGCTTTAGGTTTTAAAAAGGTGGGTGAAGCATTATGGCTAGAAAGTTAAGTATTAGTTTTAAGGAAACCACGAAAGATATAGAGCTATATGATTATCTTGAAGCTTTAGAAGATAGATCTACGGAGATTAAGGAAATCCTCAGAAGAGGATTAAAAATGAAGAGTGAAACTACTAAAGAGGATAAAAAAGAAAAACCTAAAAATGATAATGATGTTGATATATTGAATTTTTAGGAGGTATAAATTGTGTATGTAGAGAGAATTAAATATCAAACCTATAGAGAAGGAGAATGGAATACTGGTTGCTATATAGGAAGAGATTACAATTGCGAAGATAGCGCTTTTTTAGATAAGAATTACAAGCCTATTATAGGAAGTATATGGGACTATAGAAGTGACTTTGAAAATAGAATTATATTTTCAATAAACGAGAAAGAAGAATAAGAGGGGGTTGTATAAATGAATGATAGTTTAGAAATTTATTATATTCATAATTCAACTAAGGTAGTTTTTTCACTATCAGAGCTAAAAAAGATTTCTAATTATAAAAAAATTGCTATACAAGAGCCTTACTATGATGCAACACTAGGATTAAGTCTTGAACATGAGTATGTATATACAAAAGTTGACATACTAACAGGAAAAGATTGGACCATAGTACCGCTTATGAAAGATAATTTAACTGAAGAAGAAAAGATAAAACTTAAAGAAAATCTAGATAGCATTAAATTTTATGAAATGCTTAAGAGTTTTGAAAGAAAAGGGCAAGAAAGAGAAAGAAGTCTTGGAGGAGTGTAATGGAATATTTAGTATTAGCTAATAAATTTCTATATTTAGCTTTAGCAGGACTAGGAATAAGCAGTATTGCAACAGTAATACAAAAGAACAGTCTAAAGCCAGAAAAATTAGCAAATAACGATATAAAAGGATATAAGGAGTTAAGAAAAATTTTAGGAACAGATGGCTTAAAAATATCAAAAAATATTAAATTGAAATTAGAAAATGATTTTGAAGGTATATGTTTATTAGGTCCGACAGGAGAGGGGAAAACTACATCATTATTCCTAAATAACTTATTAGATAATTCTATTCCTGGTAGCTTAATTGTTACAGATCCTAAAGGGGAATTATTTGAATTAACATCAAATTATCAAAAGAATGTATGTGGAAGGAAAGTGTATAAAATAGACTTTTCAAATGTAGATTATTCAGAAAGATATAATCTGTTAGAAAATTGTAAAACCACAGAAGAAGTATTGCAATTAGCGAATATGCTACTGATGAACGGATCGTTAAGTGTAGAATTAGCAAGTGGGAAAAAAGCAGGTGGAGTAGAATGGATACAAATGTCTGAACCTTTGTTATCTGCAGCACTACTATATGTAAAAGAACTAAAAAAGCCTTACAATACAATAGAGTTTGCGCTTCAATTGCTTTTGAGTCTTAATAATAAGCAATTGAAATGTGTATTTGAAGCAAGTAAAAATCTAGATGTTATAACTCAATTTAATATATTTCAACAAGTAGGGGGAGCCGATAGAACAGAAGGAAGTATAAAAATAACTCTAGCTAGTAATATGAAGCTTTTTACTGATAGGACAATAAACAAACTATCATCAGAAACTACCTTCGATATTAATAGATTTAGAAAAGAACCTTCTATATTATATATAATTTATCCAGAAAGAAAGAGCAGTTATCTAGCTCCATTTATCGCTCCATTATTCAGCCAAATAATAGATAAGCTACTAGATAACTACTCTAAAGAAAGCTTACCAGTGCACCTGATGTTTGACGAGTTTGGCAACATTGGTATGCTTAATAACATGAGTATTAATGCAGCTACAGTTAGAAGTAGAAAAATAAGCTTAGTAGTTTGCTTACAATCCATAACACAATTATACCAAATTTACGGCCGTGATAATGCAAAATCAATACTAAACAATCTAAAAGCAAAGATATTGCTACCAAGTATGAGTGACATTGAAACAATTAATTACATTTCCAATTTATGCGGGAATATAGAAATAAATACAAAAACAATGTCTGAAAGCAAAGGAACTCAAAGTTACTCTTATTCAAAAGCTAAACGTAAAATGTTTGAAGAAGGAGAATTAAGAACATTAGAGGATAGAACAGCTCTAATAATTAATAGCAATAAAATGCCTGTAAAGGATGAACTAGAATTATATTTTGAAACTAAACTAATAAATAATGTTAGGGAACCTATAGAATATCCGAAATTTGCACCTTTGAATTTTGATATTAGAGGGGAATTAAAAAAAATCAAAAGCATTACTAATCAAAAGGAAGAGGAAATAAATGATAATAGAGCCTACGCTATCACTCGAAGAATTTTCGAAAAGTAATGTCAATGAAGATGAAAATATATATAAGAAAGCTAATCGTAGATATAGTGCAGGAAAATCATATTTTACAGTTTTTAGGGTAGGAGATAAATTTAAACACAATCCATATGAAACCAACTTAAATATACAAAACCTAAGAAGGTTTCAATTTCATTCAAATAGAGAAGGGAATACACCTAATGCAGATCCTAACAAAAAACATTTAAACCAGGTGCTTATAGGAAGTGAAAATGTAACGGAAGATGTTTATGCATATCTAGAAGGAGTAAAAATTCATAAAAATTCTGTAATAGCCAGAGAAATCATTTTGAGTGCTGGCAATGGGTTTTGGGACAATTTAAGTGATTATGATAGAGAAAAATGGATAAATGCTAATTATAAATTCTTAAAAGATAACTTTGGAGATAATTGTGTATATGCGGTGCTTCACATGGATGAAACAACGCCACATATACACGCTCTAATAGTACCGGTATTTTTTAATAAGAAGAATATTCCTGTATTGAATAATTCATTCTATTTTGGGAGCAAAGAAAAATTAAGTAATTGGCAGGATATTTATACTGAAGCTATGACAAGAGAATTTGGGAATTATTTTAAGAGAGGTATCAAAGGAAGCAAAGCTAAGCATATAGACTTAAAAACTTTCTATGCATTAATTAATGAAGATTTAAACACCTATGACAGCAAGGTTATATTAGCCAATGCTAAAGAGAACTATCTAAATAAAAAGAAAGTAGAAGCACTACAGGAGACACTACAACAAACCTTAGAAGAAAAGAAAGAGATTTCTAGAATTATTGAAGATATTATTAAAAAGAATAAAGAACTTAAAGAAGAAAATAAGATATATGAATATACTATAAAGACATTGGCTGAAAAATACGATATACCGCAAAACCAAGTTTATAAAATAATAGCTAATAGAGATAAATATAAAGACCTTTCTAAGAATAAAGAAAGAGAAAGATAAGAAGGAGAGTTATTCTCCTTCTATTTTGCTATATATAATGTAGTTATTTTTATAATCATAACTGAATAAAGCAAAAAAAGATAAGAATCAATGAAAATATGTAAAAGAACAGTAGGACAAGCTCGTACTTACTACGGTTTTTTGGCATTATGTAGACAAGCGTATTTAAACTAGACAAATTGCATAACATATTAAGGTTACATATTTTGTGGGAACTTTGTGGGAACTATAAAAATATCAGCGTCCAAGCAATTCGCTAAACACTGATATTAACTAACTTTATGGTGCATCTAGAGGGAATTGAACCCCCGACCACTGGATTCGAAGTCCAACGCTCTATCCAACTGAGCTATAGATGCATATTTTAAATAATACAAGTTATATTATATCATAATAAATTATTTTTTAGCAAACAATGCATATATAGAAGATATTAATAGAAAAATAAAAAGGGAGATTATTCTTTATTAACTTAAACTTTTCCTGGTGTATCAACATATGTTATATGAAGAAAAATAGAATATTTTGTAGAAATATATGAATAATTTAATAAAAATAGAAGAAGTATAATAGTATAAATATTAAGTGATGATATAATAATCAATGTCGTCGTTGCGAACAAGTCAATTTAAATAATAAAAATTAATAATAAAAAAATGTTGACAAGAGTTTAAGATGATGATAACATAAAGAAGTCGCCTAAAGGCGATAAAATTTCAAATTAGTAATACAAACTTGCTTTTTGAAAGAAGATCTTTGAAAATTGAACAGAATATAAGTTAAGTAAAGATAAACCAGCAATTCTTTTGAACGTCTAAGATTAACTCAAAGAAATTTGAGACAGATTAAACTTTTT
>ENA-OWOZ01001570-OWOZ01001570.1-bioreactor-metagenome-genome-assembly--contig:-NODE-1570-length-20237-cov-16.696577_pt1 | contig 20237 bp, 15 predicted proteins | sample MGYA00238140_ERZ651804 | MGnify/ENA primary metagenome ERZ651804 (study PRJEB26910, sample SAMN07631232) | bioreactor metagenome | isolation source: Switchgrass digestor | place: USA: Dartmouth... | reverse complement strand
ATGCCATAATAGGATGCATCCATTGCAGATACATGAAATTCATCGCTGCTATTGTATATTCTTTCCAATGTAAATATAGAGAGAAAAACTGCCAAAACAGTAATAATGACTTTTCGCTTCTGCCTTCTAGTCATATTACTCCTCCCCTTTATTTACAATGTTTAACATTTCTAATATAATTGTAGCATTTTAGTCTTTTATGGTCAAACACTACACAAAGATAAGTGTATTAGTTAGGCTTTTTTCATCATAAAAAAATATAAAAATAAGAACTCCGAGAGGCACTAGCTCTCAGAGTTCTAAAGCTTTATCCTAATGTATTTTACAGGGTATAGCTTGCTGCATTGATAACCTTTGCATTCTTATCAAATACTCCGGACTTATCTAGCATATCTCCAAGACCACCTTGGCTACCCTTTTCATTGCTATTAATATATCCAACATCATCTGATACAAGTTCAACAGCATATTTTTGCTCTTCATTGCAGTTAATATATCCGCAGTCTATGAACTGCAACTTCTTCTCTATTTCATCAGAAGTTACATCACCCTTTATAAATACAACTCCACAGTCTAATACTGTAATTCCTTCTTCCTGTTTATCCAACATACGCTTATCTATAATGACTTTAGCCTTATCTTCCATAATGAAACCTTTTATTGTCTTTATTTCTTTATATTCTGGATTTATGGCAATAAACTTATCCTTTAACTTATCAGTTATCAACACATTTCCACTTACCTTAAGCCCTGATAGCTTATTTAAAGCATTCTCACTTTCTATTGTAATAGTCAGATCACCATCTACATATAATCTATCACCATATTTTCTTATTAAATCATCAGCTAATACCTGACCATCAATATATTTATATCCATTTGGTATTACATCAATTTCTACATCTTCATCGAAAAGAGGTAATGCCTCCTCCAATAAGCTTTCAGCAATAACAGCTTTTTTAGTAAAGAATTTAACACCAGCATTAACAAGAGGAGAAACATTTAGATTTTCATCTGGAATAACTACTTTACTCCTTGCATAGTATTTTGTATTCTTTGCTCTCATTATAAATATTTTATCCATAACAAACCTGCTTTTAAGCTTAACTGCATCTGATGGATAGGTTTCAACAGTTCCATTTACCTTAATTACTGGCAATTTATCCTTTATATCTGATGGATATGACACTAGACCATTAACATAAATTGATACAAACTTATCTAATACCTCCTGTGAGCTAGTCTTAATATCCAAAGTGCCATTTACTAGCAGAATAACAGGCTTTGACAACAATGTATTGTCAGAAATCTCGTATTTTCCATTTTGAACCATCATCTCTACATCCTTAGGAGCCTCAATTACATCTGAAGCATTCATATTTACGTTATATCTTGATATAAGTTCATTTGCTTCCTTTGATATAAGTACAGTTGCTGTATTAATTTGTATACTTTCATAGGATTCCAATACTGCTTCAGAAACATTTCTTGCATCACACATAGCTGTATTAATTACCAGTCTTTTCTTTTCCATAATATTAATCACCCTTTCCTTTTTGTTCAAAATAAATCTTTGCCATTTTCTTTCTTGCTGCTGACAGCTTTGACCTTACAGTTGATGGTGGCATATCCAAAATCCTGCCTAGTTCAGCTGAAGAATATCCTTCCATATATCTCATCCAAAACAATGTCCTTTCCTCACCAGGCAATTGATTGCATAGTTGTTCTACCATAATCTCACTTAAGTCATCTTCTTCAATTAAGGGAATTTCAGGTTGTGGTTCTTTTACTATTCTCCTTATCTTATCAATGAAAATATTCTTTGCTGTCCTGTAAAGCCAAGATCTACACTGTCCTTCAGCTAATTCATTGAGAATATGTGCATTTTCTAATGCTCTAATGAAAGTCTCCTGCACTATATCCTCAGCAATTGAAGGATTGTTACTGGAGAGGTTTATACAGTACCTCAATAGTTGGTTATAATAATCCTTATACAATTTATCTATCAATTTGCACCCCTCCTTCTAAAAATCCTTTCACCTATTAAACGAATGGGAAAAGGAAAGTGTTGATATTATTTTAATTCTTTTTCCTAATCTCTTCATAAAAAAGACATCCTCTTGGACGTCTTTTTATCTATTTAGGATTACATATTCCACAAGGCTCATAGCCTAGCTTTTCTGCCTCTTCTACAGCATCAAACCATATTTGATTTTCTTTTAAAATTTTTTCTGCCAGTCTACAAGTAGGGTAATGATATTTATTAGAATCTATGCTTCCTACATATTTTCCTTCATTTTTCACAGGTGTAGTTGCATTGTTAGATGTATCACCTTTTACAGTTTCTCCATTAAAAATATTATTCATCCAAAATCCTTTGTTATTTTCTCGAGCTACTTTCTGTATTTCGGTAAATTCATCAACATATTTAACATTTGGAGGATATGTAGCTACCTTTGCATAACCTTCTTCCAGTAATGTCTTATTAAACATTACTCCATCAATATAAACATAAGCTAATAGTCTACCATACTTGTCTCTTTCCTGAACGTCAAATTCCAATACTACTTCTTTGCCTTCTAGTTTGGATTTAGTAAATTCATATGCAGTTTTCCCTTCAGGTAAATTCTTGCTTATATCAGGATGAACGCTTTCAGGAGTATCAATTCCTATTAGCCTTACTCTTTCTTCTTTGCCATTTAGATTCACTATAATCGTATCTCCATCAACAACTCTAGTCACTTTTACAGTATTAGTTTCCTCTTTATCATCTATACTGGCAGTCCTAGTATCTTGATCCCATCCTACTTCTTTACCAAGCATTTCCGCTACTGCTCGAAGTGGTACGTATGTAGTTCCTTTATAAAGTATATTATCTGCCTCAACCTTCTTTCCGTTAACTTCCAGATTTACGGAATTAAATAATACTTCAATAGTCTGTTTCATGCTTTCTGAACAAGCAACATTACTTAATAGCATTATTGTTACAATTACACCAACGGCAAAGCCTTTCAATTCCCTTTTCAAGTCAATTCCCCCTTTTAGTTAATTATATAATAAGAAGAATGGTTCTAATTCTATCACATAATTATTAGATTTAGAATGGGTTAAAGTAACTAAAATAATACATGGTGATTCTTTTGTTAGAGTCTATATTACAACTAATCTACAGGAACAAATTTCTCTTTTTTGTGGTACTAAAATTCATGATTAGGGATAACAGGAAATTATAGAATTATCTTTTGAAATTTAAGAGCACCTGCCTTATACTTTGCAAAAAAGTATGTTTGCTATTGTGAAGAAGGTTTTATGAAGTTGTTAATGTTCTGCCTTTTATGTTATATGTATTATGGAATGATATGAAATCAAAAAAAAATAAAACCCTATAATAATTGTAATTACAAGGTTTAAATGGCGCACCCTGAGGGACTCGAACCCCCGACCAACTGATTCGAAGTCAGCGACTCTATCCAACTGAGCTAAGGGTGCATATTAAGATACATTACTATTATAAATCAATTTAAGGTTATATACAAACATAATCTTTATAAATTTTTATAGTAATATTGATAAATTTAATCTATAATTAACCTTCTGAGTTAGATGGTAGCCACAACTTAATTCTAGTATTTTATTATAAAAATATAGTAATGGCAGTATACATTCCATTACTATATTTTTATGTTTTTTCGTAAATCCAAATTAGTTAGGGGTGCATTTTATATTCTCGTATAAAAAAATTGGCTTTCGCCAATTATTACTTGCGTTGGTGCGGAAGAGAGGATTTGAACCTCCACGTTTATACAAACACTAGAACCTGAATCTAGCGCGTCTGCCAATTCCGCCACTCCCGCATTATATGGTGACTCATCGGCGACTCGAACGCCGGACACCCTGATTAAAAGTCAGGTGCTCTACCGCCTGAGCTAATGAGTCAAATATAAATAAAAATGGGGTGGATAATGGGACTCGAACCCATGATCTCCAGAGCCACAATCTGGCGCCTTAACCAACTAGGCCATACCCACCATAATCATTCCTGGAGCGGATGAAGGGAATCGAACCCTCATGGCTGGCTTGGGAAGCCAGTGCTTTACCACTAAGCTACACCCGCACTAAAAAATTAATTATTTGCTGACAATATAGAATTATAACAGCTTATTTTATATTTGTCAACAGATATACTACTTAAAATTTTATTTTCTCAATAGTCATTTCTATACTATCTTGTATATTTATTATACCATAAGTTTTTAATTTATAAAAGCCCCTTGGATAGGTAGGGCTTCCTGGGTTCATAATATATATTCCTGAATCCTCTGCTATCATAGGTATATGGGTATGCCCATATAAAACTACATTAGCTTCTAATTCCTCTGCTCGATATAATAAGTTCATCACCCCATGTCTAACACCATATTTATGCCCATGTGTTAAAAATATTCTCTTTCCTCCTATTTCAATAACCTTATCATCTTCATAATTTTTATTAAAAAAATCTCCATTTCCTCTAACAATTTCCACCTTAATTCCGGTTTCCTTTTCAATATTTTCTCCATCCTCTACATAGTCGCCCAAGTGTAGGATAATCTGGGGCTTCTCCATGTTCTTTATAACCTTGAGCATATCATCAATATTTCCATGAGTATCACTTACTACTAGTATCTTCATCTACACCATCCTCTAATACATTCATTATTTCATTCCTTAAATTATATAACGCCCTAGCTCTATGGCTTATGGTGTTTTTTATTTCCTCTCCTAATTCAGCAAAGGTCTTTCCATAGCTATCAACTATAAACAACGGATCGTACCCAAATCCACTACTTCCTTTTTTCTCAAAACCTATGTATCCTTTGCACTGTCCTTCAACTGTTATTGTCCTTCCATCTTCCGTTATAAGTGCAATAACCGTTACAAAGGTTGCAGTTCTCTTTTCCATAGGAACCCCATTTAATTCTTTTAATAGCTTTGCTATATTTTTCTCTGGAGTAGGATTAGGTTCTGAATACCTTGCTGATTTTATACCTGGTTCTCCGTTAAGATAATCTACAAATAAACCCGTATCATCAGCCATTACCATTCCATCTACTTTTTCCTTTAATGCTTTAGCCTTTTTTATAGCATTTTCCACTAGGGTTTTCCCATCCTCTTCTACATCTAAATCCTTAAACCCCAATTCATCCTTGGATAATACCTCAATAGGCAAATCCTTCAATATGTCCTTTATTTCTAATACTTTATGAATATTTCCAGTTGATAGTATAAGTTTTCTTCTTTCCATGTCTTTCTCCTTCTAGCTTTTTCTATATTATAACAAAAATTATACTAATGTATATATTTTTTTCATAAAAAATAAGCTGCCTTCTAGACAGCTTAGTATTCATTAGCAAAGGTTGGTATAGTAGCATTTATGTACACATCTAACCCTGCATCGTCTAATGTTTTACCATCAACTAGTAGTTCTACTTCCTGTATATCATTAAATTGGCTCAAAGTAAGGCCTATATTCCTTACCATTTTGTTCAGTACTACGCCAGCATCCGATGGATAATCTGTATCAAAGGAAATATCCACGTATGCTGTTCCATTGCTTACATCTACTCCATGGAATGTCACTCCTTCTGGAATATCTGAAGTAAGTCCCAATTCAGATGGTGGTCCATCAAATAGAAGTTCCAATGCAGTATATATATTGGGCACTGGTGCTAGGGTTGGAACAGTTACAGGTACATAGTATTCGAAATTTTCCTCGTAGTTTTCTCCTTTATAATATACCAACACTTTGGAACCAGACTCGCTAATATTACCTGCAAGGTTTATGTTTTCCCTTTTAAAGGTGCCTGAAGCGCTGGTTCCATGAGTAAATGTAGATATTGTTTTACCTTCTACTAAAAACTGCACTTCTTTTATAGTTGGAAATTCAGTTAGAGTGTATACAACTCCGTCAATTAGATTTTCTTCATCTTCTTTGGATTCAACATTCAATACTTGCCTGCTGAAATCCACCTTACAAAGTCCAGTATCAGGATTTATAGACATTCCCAATATTTCAGTACCTGCAGGAATAATCGGAGACAATCCGGTAAGACTTAAACTTTCCCTTAATTCAGGACTATCAATCATATTCCTCAATGCAAGCTTAGCTATCCCCTCTTCCCAAGGAAGCCGCCTCATAACTGGAACAAGCAAGCCTTGTTTATCTTTAAAGTATAATATTGTTTCCCTCATTGAATCATCATCTGTAATATCAAATTCATAATCATCATCTGATCTTATTATTTCAATATCATCACCTGTTAAAACATTGGAGCTTTTTTCCTTCCTAAAATCTTTAAATTTAAGAGTTAGTCCCACTGCCAATACCAAAATTATTACCATAACGGGTATTATTATTTTATTCCTATTTACCATTCCTTACCCCCCTACTTGTTTTTATTACATTATATTAGAGGATAAGAAATACTATGATTATTTTCTTTTAACTGTTGAAAAATAGCCTCCACTTATGGGGCTTATTGCATTTATTTTAATCCCCGTATATATTAATATAGCGGAGATAATCTCCGCTATTTTTAATATTCATTAAAGTAATTTTCAATTCCCTTCACAATAGATTCTACAATTAAGTTCTGATAAGCTTCCGTTTGCAGTTTTGCTGCTTCTTCCTTATTGGTCAAAAAGCCCATTTCAATCAATGCTGCAGGCATCTTTGTCCTTCTTAAAACTGCTAGCTCTGGTCTTTTTATAATCCCCTTATTAACTGCTCCTGTACCCTGGATTAATGCATCCATTAAAGCCTTTGACAGTGGATAGTTATCTGTTTCTTTTACATCAGAGTTAAATGCAGGACAGTATAATACCTGTATTCCCTTAATGTCAGAACTTGATATGGAGTTACAATGAAGACTAATAAATATATCAGCATCGTTTCTGTTGGCTATTTCTGCTCTTTCAGTTAAGTCTACATATACATCACTATTCCTAGTTAAAATTACATTGTAGCCCTTCTCCTTAAGAGCGTTATTAAGCTTTAATACAACAGCTAAATTAATATCCTTTTCCTTAACTCCATTTGGTACTGTACCTGGATCGTGTCCACCATGACCTGCATCAATCACTATAGTTCTATCATAAGGTTTTACTACACTTGATTTCACTATACACAAAGATATTTCATCTGTTATTTCTTCAGATAGCACAGTATATTCTATGCTTTTTTTGAAATTAATTTGGAACTGATACATTCCATCTTTTTCAGTAACAATAATATCTTCAACTAGTCCATCGGAAATATTTATATAGCCTTCCTTTGTTTCCAGCTTATCTGATGGTACTTGAACTATTATTGATTTATCCTTTTCAATATAGTCTACACTATATTCTGTTTCTTCAGTGGTGTTTATGGTAATGAATCCTTGAGTTCCTTCTATGTAGTATTTTATAACCTCTTGTAAATTAGTTTCCGGAATAATAATTATCCTGTCATCGTAGGATACTATGCTTGCTTCAGGATTGGTTATTCCATCCTTTACATCCATAACTATTCTTACAATCCTGTCATTTGATGTATAAAGGTTATCTGGTACAAATTGAGATATTCTTAAACCTTTAACAAATCCTAATTCATAGTCATATTTAAAATAATCTCCACCAACTAAAGATGAATCCAGCAAATCCACGACTATTCTGGCTGGGTTTTTTAGCTTCATGGTCCTGATTTCTGCATCATTGCTGTTATATATTACAATTGCCTCTTTTCCATCAATTATTTCCTTCTCAATTTTCTTTACTTTGTTTACAGGAAAGACTGTAATTGATTTACCATCATCGCTTGGTACAATGTCGAAATCAGATTCTTCACTTAAGTTGATTACTACCCTAACTACTTTCGGATCATTGGTAAATTGAGAAATACTTACTCTCTCTATTGGATCTTTGTCTACAACAATTCTACCTATACCACCTTCAAAATCTACTCCACCTTCAATATCCAGTATTGCATTTTCAATATCAATTACCAACCTGGAAGGGTTATCTAGTGATAATGTAGAATACTTGATCTTTTCGGTTGCTGTAATAGTTACTTTTGGAATATTTGTACTTCCTTTTATTGTTGCTACATTTTTTACTCTGTTAGCATTTCCATCCTTATTATCACCCTTGCTAATTAAACCGTTGATAAATGGTACTTTGTTGTCTTCATCATATCCTACTTCATATCCTAAGGTTTCTGAAATAAGCCTTAATGGAACCATAGTCCTGGAGTCAGACTTGCTTGTCCCATAGTTGAATGTAACAAGCTTGGGAACCCAGGTACTATCAATGACTTTCTTTTGGCCGTTTATGTATATCTGATTACTACCTATTGTTAAAGCCATTTCAACCTCGTCATTGGCAATAAAGGCTGTTTTAGTCTTTTGGTCCCAATCTACTTTAGCACCATATTTTTCTGCTACAAATCTAATGGGAACAAAAGTTGCGCCCATTGTAATAAATGAAGGCACATCCAGCTGAACTGGTTGTCCATCCATAATTACTGGTACTTGCCTTACTGACTGGTTTTTCCCATCGTACCTCACAGTGATATAGCTTGAAGAATAACCTTGGGCATTTGACAATGAAGACATGATAAAAATCAGGATGAATAGGCAGGATAGAAATACTTTACACTTTCTCATATTAACTGCCCCTTTCTACATCATCTCTTATTGTATATATTGCTTTAAATTATTTATATCATTTACCAACTTATTATGTCAACAAGTTGGAAGTTTTGTAACCATACTGTAATATTTATCTGGAAAGGGCTTTATATAACTCATCGCTGCCTGGTGGTGCTATTTCCTCTACTATTTCCCCTCGCTGTAATAGTATCCCATCTTCTATGATTTCACCTATTTCTGTTATGAGTATTCCCTCATCATCAAGGCTCTTCTTTAGCATTTCTGCTTTATTGGGATCTGCTATAATAAGCATACTGCCACTGGATATAAGCCTATAGGGATCTATATTAAGTATTTTGGCTATTTCCCTTGTTGATTCTTTCATAGGAATTTTATCCTTATATATTTTGACTCCCTTTCCTATTGCATAGGAAGCCTCCCATACTGCTCCAAAAACTCCTCCTTCAGTAATATCGTGCATATAGCTTACTCCAACTTCGCCGCCTATTATTCCTTCCTTTATGACAGATATCATTTTACTCATATCTAAAGCTTCATTGAGCTTATCTTCATCCATTCTTTCCTCCAGGTACTCCTTTAATTCCCTTGCAATTATTGAAGTACCTTCAATAGCTGCATATTTAGTCATTAGTATCCTATCACCTACTTTGACCTTACTGGAATCTAGCATATTTGCCTTTCTCTGCTTTCCAATAACTGTAGTAGATATAACTACCCTGTTTACAGCATCGGTAATCTCTGTATGTCCACCAATTATCTCCACATTAAGCTCCTTAGATGCTTCCCCTGCTTCCTTCATTATAGTTTCTATTTCTTCCTCAGTTATTGTAGGTGGAAGTAAAACCGTAAGCAAAACTCCAATAGGCTCTGCCCCACTGCTTGAAACATCATTACAGGATATATATATAGCAAGTCTGCCTATGTCCAATGTAGTGCCTGTTATAGGATCTGTAGACATAACACAGACTTCATCTCCAAAGTCTATAATAGCATTATCTTCTCCTACAGCTGCTCTTACTATAACCTCTTTCCTTTTATTCTTTATATTATTAAGAACTACTTTCTTCAAAAGCTCATTCGACAACTTTCCTATTTCCATTATTATGCCTCCCGGATATTTTTGTTATTGTATCTATTCTATATAATATATTTTATCAAAATACAGACACTTTTGGTACACTTTAAGTACACTTATGTAAAAAAATAAGATGGAAATCAAATGATTCCATCTTATCTTTCCTTTAATGCTTCTAATACAAGCTTATTTACAAGCTGAGGATTTGCCTTTCCCTTTGTAGCCTTCATTACCTGACCTACTATAAATCCTAATGCCTTATCCTTACCATTTTTATAATCTGTAACAGATTTCTGATTTTCATCTAGTACTTTGTTAACTATGTCCTTTAATTCTCCTTCATCACTGATTTGAATCAAACCTTTTTCCTTTACAATATCATCTGGTTTTTTGCCAGTCTCAAACATATCCTTTAGAACTTTCTTACCTATATTGTTGCTAATTTTTCCTTCATTTATAAGCTTTAACAAATCAGCTAAATCCTTGGAAGAGAATTTCAAATCTTTTATTTCTATTCCTTCTTCATTTAGCCTATATAGCACTTCTCCCATTATCCAGTTGCTTACTTGTTTAGGATCCTTAGCAAACTTGACAGTTTCTTCAAAGAATAATGATAAATCCTTTGATTGAGTTAATACTCCAGCATCATATTCTGGAATACCATATTCCTTAATGAATCTCATCTTCTTATGATGAGGAAGCTCTGGCAGGTTGTTTCTAATTTCCTCTATCCAGCTTTCTTCAATTACTATTGGAGCAATATCTGGTTCAGTATTGTACCTATAATCTGCTGCCACTTCCTTAGTTCTCATTACAACAGTCTTGTTTTCAACTTCATTCCATCTTCTGGTTTCTCTTGTTGTATTCTTTCCTTCCTCCAACAGAGCAATATGTCTCTTAACTTCATATTCTATAGCCTTTCCTACTGCACTAAAGGAGTTTAAGTTCTTTATTTCTGTTATATTGCTCTTTAATCCTCTTTCCTCATCTATTACATTTAAGTTAACATCACAGCGAAGTGATCCTTCCTCCATTTTACAGTCGCTAACTTCAATATATTGTAATGTTGACTTCAGCTTTTCCAGAAAATCTTGAGCTTCTTCCTTGCTATTCATATCAGGTTTAGTTACTATTTCGATAAGGGGAACACCTGACCTGTTATAATCTAGAAGTGAATCTCCCTTTTCTGTGTGTATTGATTTTCCAGTATCCTCTTCTATGTGTATCCTTATCAAGCCAACCTTTTTAGGCCCATTTTTTGAGTCTACCTCAATATATCCTCCTGAACATAAGGGTACATCTGCTTGGGTTATCTGAAATCCCTTTACTAAATCTGGGTAGAAATAGTTTTTCCTGTCCATCATTGAATGAGTTGCTATATTGCAATTAAAGGCTAAACCAGCTCTTATTGCATATTCTAATGCTGATTTGTTCACTACAGGAAGTGCCCCTGGAAGTCCTAAACATACAGGACAACATTGGGTATTGGCATCCTTGCCAAACTCATTGGCACAACTACAGAACATCTTTGTTTTAGTTGATAGCTCTACGTGTATTTCCAATCCTATTAAAGTTTTATATGCCATTACATTACACCTCCTAAGCTCTTTTCAAGAGCATATGCAGCCTTTAATATATTTATCTCCTTAAACCTGTCTCCAATTATCTGTAGTCCAATAGGCAATCCATTTGCAGCTCCACAAGGCATGGACAGCGCACATATTCCAGCCAAGTTTACTGCCACTGTAAACAGGTCAGACTTGTACATTGTTACAGGGTCTGTTATTTCTCCTACTTTAAATGGTAAATTTGGAGTTGTTGGTCCAAGTATTATATCGTATTTTTGGAAGGCTTTATCAAAGTCATTTTTTATTAGAGTTCTAACCTTCAATGCCTTTTTGTAATACTCATCTGCTTGCCCTTTGCTCAATGAATAGGTACCTAGCATTATTCTTCTCTTTACCTCTTTTCCAAAGGCCTCTGTTCTGGATTTTATAAACAAATCATCTATGTCATTATAATTTTTTGCCCTATATCCGTATCGTAATCCGTCATATCTGGACATATTTGTGCTTAACTCTGATGTGGAAATTATATAATAATCAGGTAATCCATGTTTTATATTTGGAAGAGAAATTTCTTCTATTTCAACACCCAAATCCTTTAATATATTTACTGTATTTAAAAAGCTATCCTTAATATTTGAGTCAATCTCAAGTTCCAGATATTCCTTTGGTATTGCTGCCTTCATGCCTTTTATATTATCAGTTAAGCTGTTAATATAGTCTGGTATATCCAGTTCCATGGATGTTGAGTCTCTTTCATCGTGACCTGCTACAGCTTGTAATAATAGAGCAGCATCCTTAACATTTCTTCCAAAGGGGCCTACCTGATCCAAAGAATTTGCCATTGGTACAACGCCGTATCTTGATACAAGTCCATATGTAGGCTTTATTCCTACTACTCCACAAAAGGCTGCAGGCTGTCTTATGGAACCCCCTGTATCTGTTCCTAATGCTAATGGAGCTTCTTTGGCTGCCACCGCCGCAGCTGAACCACCACTAGAACCTCCTGGAACTCTTTCAGTATCATTAGGATTCCTTGTTGCTCCAAAATATGATGTTTCAGTGGATGATCCCAATGCAAATTCATCCATATTTGTTTTTCCTATTATTATTCCATCTTCTTTTTTAATCTTTTCAATAACTGTAGCCTCAAAGGGTGGTATGTAATTTTCTAGCATCTTCGATGCACAGGTTGTTCGCACTCCTTTAGTGCTGATGTTGTCCTTTATAGCTACAGGGATTCCTGCCAATAGACCTAGTTCCTCTCCGCTTCTTATCTTTTCATCTACTCTATCTGCAGCCCTTAAGGCTTCCTCCTCTGTAACAGTTATAAAAGCATTTATCTTTGATTCTTTTTCCTTTATTCTATCCAAATGAGCGGAAACAACTTCTCTTGCTGATATTTCCTTGTTTTTTACCTTTTCTCTTAATTCTAATGCAGTTAAGCTGATAATATCCATAGGTTCACCTCTTTCTATTCCATTATATTAGGTAGCTTGAAATACCCGTATTGCTCTTCTGGAGCATTTTTGAGTACCTCTTCCCTAGATAAGCTTTCTCTGACAATGTCCTCCCTTAAAGGCTGTGTCTTTTGGCTTATATTGTAAGTTGGCTCTACGCCTTCGGTGTCTATCTCTGTTAGCTGTGCCACATATTCTATAATCTTTGAAAACTCCTCTGTAAAATGATCTAGCTCTTCATCAGAAAACTCTAACTTGCTCAATCCAGCCATGTGCTTTACAACTTCCTTTGTTACCATATAGATCCTCCCTTCTTTTTGTAGTTGTATCTATCCTAGTATTTTATCACTTTCATTGTAAAAAAATCAACAAATAGGCAAATAAGACAAAGGAACAGTCCCCCTGTCTTATTTTAGCATTTCAAGGAGCTTGTTCTCATCTATTATCTCAATACCTAACTCCACTGCCCTATCATATTTAGAACCTGGGCTTTCTCCTACTATTACATAATCAGTATTCTTGCTTACAGAGCTTGAAACCTTTCCTCCCATTTTCTCTATTATATCCTTTAACTCATTTCTCTTATAGGACTGAAGAGTTCCAGTTATTACCACTGTTTTGCCTGTGAATACTGATTCCTTGGTTTCCTTCTCTTCATAGTGGGGTCTAACTCCAACTTTCAGAAGCTTATCAATGCTATTTAATATCCTGTAATCATGGAAGAATTCCACAATGCTTTCAGCGATTTTAGGCCCCACTTCAGGAATGGTTATAAGCTCTTCATAGGTAGCATTTTTCAAATTATCCAGGGATTTAAAATGGTTAGCCAAATCCTCGCTAGTCTTTCTACCAACATTACGTATCCCTAGAGCATATATGAAGGCACCTAAAGTACAGTCCTTGCTCCTTTCAATTGCATCTATTATATTTTGAGATCTTTTCTTCTTGAATCCTTCCAACTTCATTAAGTCATCAAATTTTATTTCATATATCTGTGGTATATCTTTTATGTCCAATTCCTCAAAAAGCTTTTCTATGGTCTTTTCATTAAACCCTTCTATATTCATTGCATCTCTACTTGCATAATGTACCATCCTTGATACCAATTGAGGCTTACAGGACAATGAGTTAGGACAAAATATGTGAACCCCATCCTGTATAAGCTCGGAATTGCAGGCTGGGCAGTGAGTAGGCTTTTCTATTTTCTTAGTTTTCTCATCTGTATCCACAACTCCTAATATTTCTGGAATTACCTCATTGGACCTTCTGACTAAAACTCTTGAACCTATGGCTACTTTTTTACGCAGTATATCATCATAGTTATTTAGTGTAGCCCTCTTTACAGTAGCACCAGCAATTTCTACAGGTTCAAGTATGGCAGTGGGGGTTACCTTACCTGTTCTCCCTACATTCCATACTACTTCCAATAATTTAGTAGTTACTTCCTCTGCCTCAAACTTATATGCCATAGCCCAACGAGGAAATTTCATTGTATAGCCCAATACTTCCCTGGTTTTCATATCGTTCACCTTTATTACTACACCATCGGTAAGTATATCTATATGATGTCTTGCCTCATCTATCCTTTCAATTTCATCTATTACCTCTTCAATAGATTTACATTCTTTTATATAGTCATATACAGGAAGCCTATTTTCCTTCAAAAACTCAATCATCTCCATATGAGTTTTAAACTCTTTTCCTTCTATATATCCTACATTATAAAAATAGGCTATTAGATTTCTGCTGGCAGTAACCTTAGTATCTAAATTTCTCAATGCTCCTGCAGCAGCATTCCTTGCATTTTTTAGAGGCTCAAGGGCAGTTTCATTGTATTTTTCCAATGCTGATAATGGCATTAATCCTTCTCCTTGTACCTCCATTACCCCTTTAAAGTCTATTGTCAGGGGAATAGTCTTAATAGTCTTTAACTGTGGTAGAATTGCCTCACCAACAATTCCATTTCCTCTTGTTGCTCCTTGAACAAGGACTCCATCTCTATAGGTAAGATTTACTGTAAGTCCATCAAACTTGTATTCTACTATATAAGTAGGTGATGGCAATTTGTCATCATGCTGACTATTGTACTCCTCTATGGCTCTTCTTACTCTACCATCCCAGTTTCTTAGACTACCATAATCTTGACTCTTATCAAGGCTTAATAGCCTTCCCAAATGAGTATGCTTTTCAAACTTATCAAGGATTTCTCCTCCTACCCTTTGTGTAGGAGAATATTGCCTTATTACACCTGTTTCCTTTTCCAATTTAATCAGTTCATCATAAAGCGCATCATATTCCTTATCGCTAACCTTTGGATTGTCAAGAGTATAGTAATAATAGTTAAGCTCGTTAATGATCTCTATTAGCTCATCCATCCTCTTTAACTTATCATCCATAACACACCCCTGCTTTCCTTATAGTATTTCTATTGGGGCTATTGATAATATAAGCCTCTTTAGCCCTACCTTATCAAAAGCAATAACTACTTCCTTATCGTCCTTTTTATCATTTATCTGTACTATGGTTCCTATTCCCCATTTTTTGTGGTTTACCTTAGTGCCTATGGACACATCTATATCTCCTTTTAAATTTGGATTATTTGAATTTTCTACGCTAGAATTTCTTGTATAGTCCTTAACCTCTATGAACTTCTCCCTTTTGCTATTTTTACTTGAAACAGATGTAAATACATTAGTTTCAGCATACTTATCCTCATGTCTATATTCATTTTTAGTTGAGGATTGAATTAAATCCTTTGGAATTTCATCCAAAAACCTTGATGCCATTGAATAGCTGGTTTGACCATATATGGTCCTTATTTTAGATCGAGTTATAAATAACAGTTTTTTGGCTCTGGTTATTGCCACATAGCAAAGCCTTCTCTCCTCCTCCAGCTCTGATTCATTGTCTAAGGCTCTCCTTATTGGGAATAAACCTTCTTCCATTCCCACCAAGAATACAACCGAGAATTCAAGGCCCTTTGCAGAATGTACTGTAAGCAATGTTACTGAATTCTCCTTATCTTCCGTTTTGTCCACATCTGAAAGAAGAGATATAGTAGCAAGAAAGTCTTCCAAGGTTCCATCAGGATTTTTGACTTCAAAATCAACTGCTACAGATATGAACTCCCTAATATTTTCAAGCCTTGTTTCAGCTTCTATGCCACCTTCCTTTTCCAGTTCCTTAATGTAACCTACTCCATTTACAACTTTTTCAATAAACTCATTTATGCTTAAAACTTCACTCATAGCCATAAATTCATTTATCATGTCAACAAAATCCTTAATCTTCTTCTTAGGTCCAGAGGACAGGAATGAAACCTTGTCTATATCCATCATAACACTATATAGGCTTTCATCATTATTTAAAGCATACTCTTCTATCTTCTCTATTGTAGCATTTCCTATTCCTCTTCTTGGAACATTTATAATCCTCTTTAGAGACACATTGTCTGAAGGATTTTGAATTACCTTTAAATATGCTATTATGTCCTTTATCTCTTTTCTGTCATAGAATCTCAACCCACCTACTATTTTGTAAGGTATTTTGTTTTTAATAAAGAATTCCTCAAAGGTTCTGGATTGAGCATTTGTCCTATAGAGTATTGCTATGTCCTTAAAGCTGAATCCGTTCTGTATTAGATCTATTATCTTTGAAGCCACAAAGTATGCCTCTTCCTTTTCGTCTAGCAAAGTTTCAACTGTTACCCTTTGTCCTTCTTCATTATCTGTCCAAAGATTTTTGTCCTTTCTTTCGTAATTGTTCTTTATTACGTGGTTTGCTACATCCAATATGTTTTTGGTAGATCTGTAGTTTTGCTCTAAGAGGATTGTTGTAGCACCTTTAAAGTCCCTTTCAAAGTTCAGTATATTGCTTATATCTGCTCCACGGAACCTATATATTGACTGATCTGGATCTCCAACTACACATATGTTTTTATGGATTCCAGTTATAAGCTTTATCAGTTGGTACTGAGACCTATTAGTATCCTGATATTCATCTACAAATACATATTTAAATTTTCTCTGATAATAATCCAATACATCAGTATTTTTGTTAAACAGCTCTATAGTTTTCAAGATTAAATCATCAAAGTCCAGTGCATTGTAGGCCTTGAGTTTTTTCTCGTATAAAGCATATAATTCTCCTACATTTCTTGAATAGTAATTGCTATAGTTCTGATTTATATATGTATCAGGTTCTATCATCCTGTCCTTTAGCTCACTAATCTTTGATAGCACAGCCTTCTCATTATATACATCCTTGTTTACGTTCAATTCCTTAATGCATTCTTTCACAAGAGTTATTTGGTCATCTCTATCATAAATGGAAAAACTTCTATCGAATCCTATTCTATCTATATTACGCCTCAAAATCCTTACACATATGGAGTGGAATGTTCCCATCCAAATGTCTTCTACGTTATTCTCCAATAAGCCAGTAATTCTTTCCTTCATTTCATTAGCAGCCTTGTTTGTGAAGGTAATTGCCAATATGTTGCCCGGGAAAATTCCTCTTTTCTCTATTAAATACGCTATTCTATGCGTAAGTACCCTTGTCTTACCGCTAGTATCTTGACTTATAAAATCCCTCATAAGTTTCAAATCGTCTAATTTCAAATCTTCAGGCACATAGTCACTACCATATACATTTCCAAACTTAATTAAATTAAATATTTTATTAACTAGCACTGTTGTTTTCCCTGATCCAGCCCCTGCTAAAATTAATACTGGACCATCAGCAGCAAATACAGCTTTTTTTTGCATTTCATTCAAATGATTAAACTGTGATTCAATAATTTTATCTCTTAAAGCACAAAATTCCTTTCTTGCCATTTCATCTAACATTTAATAATCACCTACATCCATACTATTCTAGTAAAATCTAATTTCATTTTTATAGTATATCATAATTTGTTGAGGATATATAGCTATTCAAGTTATAACTTATCTTCATAGTATAATCTAGTTTTAAGCTCATGATTTTCCTTATGTAACTGTTTTATAATTTTATTTAAATACGCAATTTGCTCCCTTAACTGCTGAGTTTCTGTATTCATGCTTTGATTATCATTATTAATATTCCGATAGTAACTGATATCATCTTTGTATGGATTTCTTTGAAGTGTTTTTACAGGAATTGCTGTTCTTTCTGATATCTCTTTGTATGTTATTTTTATTCCTTCGCTATTACATTCTTCACATGCATTTCTTACTAATTTTCTTCTCTTTTCTACCATTTCTTTTTTCTGTCTAATCATTTCAGCTTCTTTCTTCATTACTTTTTACCTCCTCTCTGGCCTTCTTTTTAATTTTTCTCAATATTGTTTTGAAATCTTCTTTATTAACAGCTTTGATGTTGTTATAAACTTTTTCTAGTGATAATAATAGCTTACTTTCAATTTTTTTCACTATCTTGTCTCTTTTAAATTGATAAATATACTTGTACATCTTTAATGAATATTTCGCAAAATCTTCTAGAGAGTCTGACTGAAACTCATCGCATGCTAGACAAATCAAATCACCACAAATCTCAAAATTTGTATAATCTGTACAATATCCAAATGCTAATGGCATTATTTCTCTTGGATTGTTTAACCTAAAAATTAGATTTTGCTTATTCCTATTAATTACATTTACATCTTTTATTAGTTTTAATATTTCATTATTCTTTTCTTCAAAGCTTTTATAATGATTCTTTCCAATCAGCAATCCTTTTTCTTCTACACTTTTAAGTGTTCTTATAGCTTTGTCATTGTTAACTTCATATGGAATTAAACTATTAGTTTCTTGATTTAAAAATTTAGCTATACTCTCAGCACTAACACCTGCGTTTAGCATACACGCAATAAAATTTCTTTTATTATCATGTAGGGTAAACTTCGCCTCTCCGTTTTTATCAACAATCTTATTATCTATTTGTATTTTAGTGAAAAACCTATCTACTGAATCTCTTGACAAAACACTAATTCCTTTATCATGAGCACTTGGAAACAACCTCCTATTTTTCTGATTATCATCCGGAGAATAAATTTCAGTTTTAATATATTTAGCATACTCTTTAAGTTTCATAATAGCATCTATAGTAGCTTGTCCCACTACTTGCCAGCTAGGTTTATTATGTTTTGTTTTATGGAAAAAAACTCTCCCATTTTCATAACAATCATATCTTAAATTTAGTACTTCAGAAACCCTTCTTCTTGTGTCAACCATTATTATTAGAGCCAATTTACATTGCATTTGAAGCTTATCTTCCACTTTTGAATTAGCTATTGCATTTATTGTCTCAAGTATTTCTTGTTCACTTCGATATTTAGTATATACTTTAGGTTCTCTCAACATATCATATTCTGTAACAACATTTTGTTTTATATTAAATTTGTCCATACTGTTAAGATAATTTAACATTTTTTTTAGTGCTTGTAATCTGTGATTTATAGTTGCATTACTGTTCTGTCTGTTAAACATATTAGGCTTTGTTTTTTGTTCTTTAATAAATTGCCTCACATGTTCATTATCTAACATTGAGAACTTGTTCACTTCAGGATAGTATTCATATAAGAAGTTTAAAAATGATCTTATATGCGATAGTTCTATATTTATTGTATTTATACTTAAACCTTTGCCATTCTTTAAATATTCTCCATAATTTATTAGTGCATTTCTAAACTCTGCATGAACATTTGTTAATAAATCATCTGCCATTTTTAAATTTGTATCATGTTTAAAATCAATTTTTATATTATATCCCATTTGCCTTAGAATATTTATAATATTTCTAATACTAGCTCTACGATTTTGGTCTATAATACCTTTCTTAACTTTATCATCAATAACTTTGTAATATTCAACACTTTTATTAATAAAATTATCTATTTTAGCATTATAATATAATAAAGCCCTTATCAAATCATATGTTATAGTTCTTTTTATTCTATCTTTTTTATACTTCAATTTATTTATTGCATAATCCTCAAATCTATTTACAAAATCTAAATCTATTAGGTGTGAATTAACATTTAGAATATTTTTTCTTGATAATCTTAACTTCATTAATATTTCTAAGTCTACACTTATCCTTTTATATTGAATTAATCGTATAATATACCATATTGGAAAATCATCATTACCAGAGTTTTCTTTTATTGTTTGTATATTTAGTATTTTTTCAAATTTTTCAAGGTTATCGTATTTTCTTTTAAACATTTTATATTTTGCTAATTTATGATTAATATTTTTCTCATTCCTATATAGCCATCTCAACTCTTCTTCGGTTAAATGCTGGTATATTAATCCAACTACAGGTTCAGTATAATTAGACTTTATATTTTTCTTTAACCTAATTACCATAAGCTTTGACCACCTTCTGTAAATCTCCTGTAATTTTATTTTCGATTCCTAGAATTCTTATTTCTTCTAGTAATGTTATAAGATCAGCGATATCATTCTGT
>ENA-OWOZ01001567-OWOZ01001567.1-bioreactor-metagenome-genome-assembly--contig:-NODE-1567-length-20252-cov-3.436877_pt1 | contig 20252 bp, 21 predicted proteins | sample MGYA00238140_ERZ651804 | MGnify/ENA primary metagenome ERZ651804 (study PRJEB26910, sample SAMN07631232) | bioreactor metagenome | isolation source: Switchgrass digestor | place: USA: Dartmouth... | reverse complement strand
TATTATTTATAAACTTGTCCAATTTTTCTCCGCTAAGTTTTATAAGATCCTCTATACCAGAACCTCCCGAAATGAATTTTATCCCGCTTGGCCCTTCACATATAATCTCCAGGATGTTTTTTTCACTGTTCAATGCGTCCACCAATGTATACCTCGGAATTAAGCCCAGTACCACGTCAACATTAGCCAGTCCCAGATCAGCATCAATTACTATAACTTTATAACCAAGTTCCCGTAAAGCTATAGCCAGGTTTACACTAAAATTTGTTTTTCCTACGCCGCCTTTTCCGCTGGTTACAGTTATAACCCTGGAGTTCTTGTTTTCATAATTCTCAGTTTCTGTTTGTTGCTCAAGCTGCATCATTTTTAAGTTATTTATCATTTCTCTCAATTTATAAGCCTGGTCCTTCATTTATTTCGAACTCCCTAAAAGACTTTTTATTATTTTATTTACATCTGCAACCTCAATATCATCAGGAACATTTTGCCCTGTTGTAATATAAGATACAGGTTTTCCTGTATAAAATGCGGTATTGATTATAATTCCCTGTGTAGTTGCCTCATCCGCCTTAGTAAATATCAGTTTGTAATCTTTCAAAAAACTGTAGTTCTCAATTACTTCCCTGTAGTTTTTCCTGCTTGAAGTCATGCTTATCACCAGGTATGCCTCATCTGCTTTTATATCATTTATAATGTTTTTGAGTTCTTCAAACTGCTTGTTATTCTTATGGCTGACACCTGCCGTATCTACAAGTATCAGGTCTTTATCCCCGTATTCTTTCAATACATTTTCAGCTTCATTACCCGAATATATTACTGACAAGGGTATACCAAGAATATCCGCGTATGTCTTCAACTGTTCAACTGCTGCTATTCTGTAAGTATCAGTCGTTACAAAGGCAACACTCTTTTTTTCATTTATAGTAAAGTGCGCTGCAATTTTGGCCAACGTTGTTGTTTTACCTACCCCCGTCGGACCTGTAAACAAAACTACCGTCGGTTTGATCCTGTTTTTCAATGAAATGCCGGGATTGGTTTTCAATATTTCGGATATACTGCCATATAATGATTTTACGAACTCATTTACGCTGTTTATGTTTTTATCCCCCGATTTCTGCTTTGCACTTTCAATAAGTTTCGCCGCTATTTCATCCTCAACATCGTTTTTTACCAGGTTATTATAAAACAGATTCATAACATTTGTATAACCAGTATTAGGAGAAGCATTGATTCCCGGCTTATTGGAATCATCCTGCAGCATCATGTATATTTTATTCAGCATTACTTCCATGTTGTTTACCCTGGCTTCAAGGTTAGAATTCGATTCAGCCTTGGACTCGTCCAGTGCCGCTATAACTTCTACAATCGGTTTGGAAAAGAATTTTCTTAACCCCTTTTGCCTTACATTTCTGGTATTCAGGATTATTGCTTCGTTTCCCAGGTCGGTCTTCACTTTAAGAATGGCTTCCTGTAAATTGCTTCCCGTATACCGTTTTATTTTCATTTCTAAATGCTCACCATCCCTATAGATTGAATTTCAGTTCCGGTATTCGCCAGCTCATTGTACGACAATACCACCAGGTCAGGCAGGACATGCTCGGTTAACCTCTTAAAATATAAACGAACTACAGGCGAGGCCAGAATAATAGGCTGCTGTCCGATTTCAACCAGTTTCTGTATCTGTCTTGAAACACTGTTTATTATTCTATCGGTAATTCCGGGTTCCAACGCCAGGTATGAACCAGCTTCATTTTTCTGTATGGAATCTATAATGATTTTTTCCAGTTTAGGATCCAGAGTAATTACCATGGATTTCTCACTGTTAAAATACTTTTGCGAAATAGCTCGTCCAAGGGCCTGCCTTACGTATTCCGTCAACATATCCGTGTCCCTTGTAATCGGAGCATAGTCTGCCAGTGTTTCCAGAATGGTAACCATATCCCTTATTGAAACTCCTTCTTTTAACAGGTTGGCGAGCACCTTCTGTATTTCACCTACTGTCAGTAATTTAGGCACAAGCTCTTCTATAAGAACAGGATTATTCTGCTTTACGTTATCTATCAATGTCTGGACATCCTGCCTGCTGAGAATTAAGTGTGCATTTCGTCTGATAACTTCCGTTAAATGGGTTGCTATGATTGACGGGGGATCTACTACGGTATACCCAAGCATTTCGGCTTTATCCGTTTGCTCCTGCCTTATCCACAAAGCAGGTAATCCGAACGCCGGTTCAAATGTCTTTATTCCATCTATCTCTTCTTCCACGGTACCGGGATTTACCGCTAAGAAATGATCAGGCAGTAACTCACCCTTCGCAACCTGTACACCCTTTATTTTAATTATGTACTCGTTCTGATTTAGTTGAATATTGTCCCTCAGTCTTATTGTCGGAACAATTATCCCCATTTCCAGGGCCAGCTGGCGCCTTATCATTACTACCCTGTCAAGCAGGTCTCCTCCCTGGTTTACATCTGCCATAGCTATTACAGCATAACCGAATTCCAGTTCAATTACATCCACCTGCAATAAGGGTACAACACTTTCCGGCTTTCTTATTTCGGTTGCTTCTGTTTCTTTCTCTTCCTCTTCTTCTTTCATTATTTCCACCTTTTTCTGCTTTGAAATTGAATAACCGATAAAAGCAAACAAGGCAGCCAGTAAAAGGAATGGTATTGTTGCCATGAAAAAAGAAAGAACAAAACTCATCCCCGCTGCTATATACATTACGTTGCTATTTGAAAACACCTGTTTATATATGTCGTCACCTATATTGGATTCGGAAGCTGCCCTTGTGACAATAAAGCTGGTGGCTGTTGATATCATAAGGGCAGTAATTTGGCTTACCAGACCTGCTCCTATTGTTAATATAATGTATTTCTCCGCATCCGAAAACTCTTCGCCCCTGACAACCATACCGATTATAATTCCGCCTATAATATTCAGGATGGTTATTATTATTCCGGCTATGGCGTCGTTTTTTACAAACTTGCTGGCACCGTCCATCGCACCGTAGAAATCAGCTTCCCTTTGGACTTTCTTTCTTCTTTCCCTTGCTTCACTCTCGCTTATCATTCCTGCATTAAGATCTGCGTCTATTGCCATCTGCTTTCCAGGCATAGCATCAAGTGTAAACCTTGCGGCCACTTCCGAAATTCTTTCTGCACCCTTCGTAATAACAAGGAAATTCACAATCATTATAATAAAGAATATTATAAAACCCACAATGGGGTTATCTCTGGCAACAAATCTTCCAAAGCCCTCAATAACTTTGCCTGCCTGTCCTTCAGCAAGTATCAGTTTGGTAGTGGTAACGTTTAATGAAAGCCTAAATACCGTTAAAAACACCAGCAAGGAAGGGAAAATGGATAGCTGCAACGCATCTTTCAAATAAATAGTGTTAAGCAGAACAATTACTGACAGCATTATACTTATTGCCATTAGTATATCAAGCAAAGTAGCAGGTATCGGCAAGATAAATATAAGTGTAACGATAACTATTACAACCGGTACTGATATATCCTTAAACTTCATTTACATTTTGACCTCCCTTCTGCTTCACAGTAAATCAGCTTAAGTATTTACAATTCCCTTCAAATTATAAATAAATGCAAGGATTTCGGCAACTGCTTGATATAGTTCAGGTGGTATAGCCTGCCCAATATCAACTGTATTGAATAATGTTCTTGCAAGTTCCTTATTTTCTACTATTTCAACCCCGCTGTTTTTAGCTATTTCTTTAATTTTCAGTGCAATATAGTCCTGACCCTTGGCAATAACAACCGGTGCATCGTTTATTTTAGCGTCATACTTTAATGCAACGGCATAATGGGTAGGGTTTGTTATTACCACGTCAGCCGTAGGTACTTCATGCATCATTCTCCTAAGGGATATTTGCCTTTGTTTTTGCTTTATTCTTGACTTGGTTTCAGGATTACCTTCAACCTGTTTATATTCCTCCTTTAACTCCTGCTTTGTCATTCTAAGGCCTCTCTCATATTCCCACCACTGATATAAATAATCAATTATACCAAAAACAATCAGCATCAAGCAAATTTTTAATGCAGTACTTATACATATATTTACTATGTATCCCGCAGAATTCTCGATATTCAGGTACATTAACTTCATAATATTATAGAATTCATTTTTAAAAGATTCATATACCATATAAATAATAATAATTATCTTAATCAGCGCTTTTATAAGCTCAATAACGCTTCTGAATGAAAACAGCCTTTTAAAACCTTCTATCGGATTAATTCTGCTCAATTTCATTGATATTGCGTTTAAAGTAAACAAAAATCCCACCTGGGCGTATGATCCCACTAAACCTGTTATTAGTGCTACCAGCACTATCGGCCCGGCCATTTTTACCGTAACCAATAAAATGTTGGTAAATAAGAGGGATACTCCGTCTATCGTGAACATGCTGTCAATCATACTTGTCTGATCAAGCATGATTTTTTCCGTGTAAACCGCTATTTCTTTATATATATTGTTCCCAACCAGCTTAAGACAAAGGAACACAAATAACAGCAAAAGGGCAGAGATAATTTCCCTGCTTTGAAATACCTGTCCCCTTTTTCTGGCATCCTGTCTCTTTTTAGGAGTGGCCTTTTCAGTTTTACTGTCCTTATCCTCAGCAAACAACTGCAAATTAACCTTAAGGCGATATTTCTCTATCGAGCCTGGCCTACCTGTCCTGCTTTCCATTATACTGTTATCATTCCTTTTATAATATTAATCATTTCCGTATTAATATCATTAAAAAGCTCCGATAATATCTTAATAAACATCGGTATGGACAACATTAAAACGGCACTGCCTATTGCCAGCTTTAGAGGCATACCCACAATAAATACATTAAATTGAGGAATAGCCCTTGATATTACTCCTAAAGCTATATCCGTTATGAGTATTGCTGCCGTTATAGGTGCTGCTATTTTAAATCCGAGTATAAAAACACTACCGAATAACCTTATAATTATTTCAAGCAAATTTTCATTAAATTCCAGATTTCCCAGCGGTATATATGTATAACTGTCAAATAAAGTTTTTATCAGTGAATAATGGCCGTTAAAAGCCAGGAACGTCATCATTGCAAGTATAAAATAAAAATTTGATGTAATAGGTACCTGTATATTACTTACAGGATCTAATACATTCACTATTCCAAACCCAATTTGCATGTCAATAAGCTGTCCTGCCATATATATACCGGTAAACATGGCGAATGAAACAAAACCCAGTGTTAACCCTACAATCATCTCCTTTATAACAAGTAAAGAATAACCATATATGTTTTCACCGTATCCACCCAGCATAACATTATTTGCATTAGCCGAGCTTACTGCATTATACACAATAATTGCCATTAACAGTGAAAAACCTATTTTAGCAACCGAAGGTACGTCCCTTCTTCCAAATACAGGAGCTGTTACGAAAAATCCAGTCATTCGTATGAATATCAGAAAGAATCTTCCTATATTATCCAAACTCAATAAATCCGTTATTTCCAATTAAACGCCCCTTCCAATTATTCTTCCGTTTTCATATTTTCCGAATTCATCCGCCCTTCATGTTGTTCATATATTCTATCTTGGTGTTGCTGCAGTCTGACTTGCCCGTTTATTTGCAATGCTATTTGATGTACTGGTTTATGTTAAGATATAATCCCCTTGTAAACTCTATCAGTTTAGTCAACATCCAGTGACCAAATATTGCAAGAGATACAATTACCGAAATTATTTTAGGTACAAAGGAAAGTGTTTGCTCCTGGATCTGCGTAGTCGCTTGAAATATACTAATGGCAAGTCCGACTATTAAGCTTATTCCCAGTATGGGAGCACATACATACAACATTGTCAAAAGGGCCTGCTGTGTAATATTTATTACCGTTCCTTGATCCATTGTTATTTCACCTTATCTTTCCAACTAAATTTTATCTTCTACATCATCAATCATCCAAAACTATACCATAAAGCTCTTAAGTATTGATTCAACTACCAGATTCCATCCGCCCACCATAATAAACAGCAACACCTTGAAGGGCAATGATATCATTACAGGGGGAAGCATAATCATCCCCATTGACATCAATGTACTTGATACGACCATATCTATTATTAAAAACGGTATATATATCAGAAAACCGATCTTAAATGCTATAGTTAGTTCATTTATTAAAAATGCGGGCACAACTACTGTAAGAGGTAGCTCCTCCAGATTTCTTACTGGAGTTTCGATATTCCCCAGTTTTACAAACAATTCCAGATCCTTTTCATCCCTCATCTGTGCCAGCATAAATTTCTTCATAATTAACGAAGCTCTGTCCAGAGCTTCCTGCTGCGTAATTTCTTCACTTTCCAAAGGTTGTATGGCATTTTGGTTTATATCCGCAAATACCGGACGCATAATAAAAAATGTTAAAAAAAGAGTCAGCCCAATTAAAACCTGGTTAGGTGGCATCTGTTGCGTTCCCAGAGCATTTCTCATAAAAGAAAGTATGATAACAATCCTTGTAAAGGATGTCATCATTATAATAATTGACGGAGCCAATGAAAGTAATGTAATCAGCACCATCAACCTGATACTTGATGAAACTTCGGCTGAACTATCAGCAGGTTCAACACCGAATGTAAATTTAAAGGGGAATATTGAATCGGCAAAGGCAATCGACTTCGATGCCATTATTACCGTCAAGAGAGATAAAGCAAAAGCTACCCATTTAAATTTACAGTATTTAACTTTAGCTTTTCCTTTCATCTCTCCCCCCCCCTATTCATTGTTATTCCTTTTATATTCAAATTCATTCATTATGTTTTTGATGCTATTTAGGTTATTTTTCAGTATATTATTAAAAGTGGAAAATTTCTGTTCCTTTTCCATGCTTTCTTCATAATTTTCAATAGTTACTTTTTCAAGTAACTCTATACCCTTAGGTGAAGAAGAAACAAGTATAAACTCATTTCCTACCTTCACAAGGTGAAGATATTTATCCTTACCTAAAAAAAGGGTTTCAACAATGTGCATATATTTTCCGTTTGTTATCTTTCCGGCTCTGGATGCAAAATATTTAGTTGTAACATAAGCAAGAAACAGTATTGAGGCAAATATTATAATAACCCCAATTATATTAAATAAATCATCCATTTACAGTTAGCATCTCCGAATACACGTTTATTTTAAGCAAGAACTCTTCTAACAGCGTCAACAACCCTATCTGCCTGGAATGGCTTTACAATAAAATCTCGTGCTCCTGCCTGTATGGACTCAATAACCATTGCTTGCTGTCCCATAGCAGAACACATAATTATATTCGCTGACTTATCAATGTTCTTTATTAGTTTCACTGCCTGAATACCGTCAACCTCGGGCATTGTAATATCCATTATAACTAAATCGGGTGATAGCTCTTTATATTTTTCCACGGCACGAGCACCATTTTCGGCTTCACCTACAACCTTATACCCATTTTTGGTAAGAATATCTTTTAACATCATCCTCATGAATGCAGCGTCATCGACTATTAAAATTTTCTTATCCACTGTAACATCCTCCCTTTTAATATTGTTATATCAAATAATTAAAATCTTTTACTTGGATCTACAATATCAGTTATTCTTACACCGAAACTGTCATCAATAACAACCACTTCTCCTCGTGCGATTTTTTTGCCGTTTACTACAATGTCAACAGGATCACCTGCAAGCTTGTCCAGTTCAATAATTGTACCGTATGTAAACTCCAGTATATCCTTGATCAGTTTTTCGGTTTTTCCAAGCTCTACGGTAACTTGCAACGGTACATCCATTACCAAATCAATATTTTGTCTTTCTGCAACTTTTGTTTCTCCATCAAAAGTGGGGAAATGGGCAGGTTGAACATTTACTTTTTCTTTTTGCCGATAACCGTCATCTGAGCTGTTACGCCGTATTTCGCTTTCCTGGTAAGCAGTACTGTTTACTTCTTTTACACTAACACTCATATCCTTACCACCAACTTCATTTTCATTTATATTCGTATTACTACTGCCGGCAATATCAAACAAGTTTTTAACCATGCTCTTAGCGAATGAAACAGGCAACAGCTGCATTATCTCACTATCGATCATGTTTCCAACTTCCATTTTAAATGATATTTTAACAATTATTTCAGAATCATTAAAACCATCATAAGCTTCATCCGAGTTAAATTTTATTATAAAAGCACTTGGTGGGGATATTTCTATTGTCTTATTAAAAATCGACGACATTGAAGTGGCAGCAGAGCCTATCATTTGATTCATAGCTTCACTTATAGCACTGAGATGCAGCTCGTTCAATTCACCCTCATCCGCATTTCCATCACCACCCATCATTAAATCGGTTATTATTTTGACATCACTTTCTTTTAAGATAAGGAGGTTTATGCCTTTGAGTCCACTTGTATATTCCACTCTTACTGCAACATAAGGTAACGGATATTCCTTCGCAAGCTCTTTCCAGGTTGTTACACTTACTTTGGGAGTAGTGATGACAACCTTATGTCTTAACAAAGTAAATAGAGTTGTAGCTGATGTTCCTATTGAAATATTACCTATTTCTCCCAAAGCATCAATTTCTTCGGGAGTAAATTCCACATCATCAGCAAAATTGATTTCATCATCACTTGTATTAGTAGTTGTATTATTCGGTTCGCTTTCGGCATTTTGTATATCAGATGTTACTATGCCCTTTAGTAAAGCGTCTATTTCGGCTTGTGACAACGATTTGTCCAAAACTATTCGTCCTCCTTTCCTACCTTGGATGTTATTTTTACTGCAATCCTGTTTTTATGTATGCCAGCTGTGCATCGGAATTTACGTAATCCCCCAACCAGCATGTCCAATTCGGAATTTATTTTCTTATCGAGAGGTAAAACATCACCAATCTGAAGCCCGAGCAAATCACTAACTGTTATACTTGTTTTCCCTAATATCACATCTATAGGAACCTTGGTTTTTTCCACTCCAGCTTCAATTACTTCTTTAAACTTGCTGTCGCCCTGTTTTTCCTTATTGGATACCCAGTATCTTGTACTTAACTTGGATATTATGGGTTCAACTGTAATATACGGTATACATATGCTCAACATTCCTTCGACTTCAGCTATTTTTACATTAAAAGTTACTAATGCAACAGTTTCATTCGGGGAGACTACCTGTGCAAATTGTGCGCTTGTTTCCACTCTTTCCAGTACAGGTCTCAGTAAAATCACGTCTTTCCATGGTTCCTTTAAACTGTTTAACATCTGCACAATAACCCTTTCAATTATCACAAGCTCAATTTCGGTAAAATCCCTTTCCCTTTCAGCTGCTACACCTTTTCCCCCCAATATGCGATCAATAAAGGCAAACACAATATTAGGAGACATTTGAAAAACTATATTGCCTTCCAACGGAGAAAAATTAACTATACAGAATATTACAGGATTTGCAAGCGAATTAACAAAATCACTGTAAACCAGTGCTTCCACTTCCAGCACGTCAATTTGCACCAAAGTCCTTAAATATGCTGTTAAATAGTTAGTTTCCAACCTGGCATAATTCTCAAAAATGCTCCTTAAAGCCTTAATATGTTCCTTTGAGAACTTGCTTGGCCTTCTGAAATCATGAACCCTGATTTTTCTTTCTTCCTTTTGCTTATTAAGTTCGTTTTCGTTTAATTCCCCAGAGTACAGATCCCTTAACAACTTGTCAATTTCACTTTGCGATAAAATTTCGGTCAAACCACTCCCCCCTCATTGATAAAACCAGTCGTAGAAAACAACTTCATAAATATATTCAGTATACACTTTTTCATTTGAATTCAGCAAATCATTTATCATCCTTTTCAGATCTTCCTTCGCCTGTTTCTTAAACTCTATATCCTTTACCTGGCTAAGGGTTTTATCCTGAAAATATGTACCTATTAGCTCTTTTATTTCACTATCGAAGAGTTCCAGTTTTTCAGCATAGTTTTTCTTACCGGTGCCCTTTGTATAATAAACAAGGTCAATACCAATCCGAAGAATCGATGTTTTCGAAGAATTATCATTTTGCACTGCAAAATACTGACTTTCATTATACAGCTTTTTATGACCAAGTTCATCATCAGCGGGCCTTTTTACCACATTTTCATTATTGTTGTTTACATTCATATTCGTTTCTACGCCGCTTCGGAATATAAGAATATATCCAGCCAACATGGCTACTGATACCGTGAGCATTGCGACAATTACTATTAACACAATAAAACTTCCCTTATTCATTTGGCTAATGCCCCCTAACATTTATAGTAAAACTATGGCTGTTTCGTCAAATTCCAATTTTTTCATTCAATATTCTGCTTTTATATTTTATCACCTTATCGACAATTTCATCAACTGTCTCCTTGACTATGTACATTCTGCCGCTGACAGTAAATATTGTCGTATCAGGTCTCATTTCTATGGTTTCAATCAAGTCACAGTTCAATACAAAGGATGTGTTGTTTAATCTTGTTAATTCTACCATAATATTACCTCTTTGATATAATTTATAATCAGTTTATTAAATAATGTATGAATATAAAGTATTATGTAAAGTACCATGTAAAGTATTACATATGTAAAAAATTAATTTTATTGCGTGAGAAATAAGAAGCCTTACGTTCACGAGTATAAAATCCCGCTTCTTATTTCTCACAGTAAGATTAATCCCAATTATCTCTTCATATTTACAAGTTCCTGCAACATTTCATCAACAGCCGTTAATGTCCTGCTGTTAGCCTGAAAACCTCTCTGTGTTACTATCATCTCGGTAAACTCCTTTGCCAGGTCAACATTGGACATTTCCAATACTCCTGCCATAAGCGTTCCGGCACCTGACATACCAGGTTTTAAACCATTGCTGAAATCACCCGAGTTGGCAGTTGCAACATACATGTTATCTCCTGCCCTCTGAAGACCTGCAGGGTTGTCAAATTTAGCAATGGCAATGAGCCCTAACGGCAGTTGTTTTCCGTTGCTGTATACTCCCATGATTATTCCGTCAGAACCGATACTGAAGGAAACAAGGCTACCTGAAGGATAACCGTCAACGATCTTGGCGTCCACGGAATTTTCATCGGATCCGGCAAACATTGTAATATTGGTAAAGTCAATTACAACATCAAAATCTCGTGATCCAATACTGTCGTTAGGCTGCAGGGTAACGGTTGCAGTGACCTTATCTTCGCCTGCATTTTTAATAATTCTACCGTCAGCACCGAATCTGATGGTTCCTGATGCCCCTCCCGCTGCTAAATTTCCGTTGGGTATGGACCAGCTCCAGGTTGTTTCTCCTCCTGTCGCGGCTATTTTCTTGAATTCAATGGTTATTTCATACCTATTTCCAAGGGAATCATACACGTTTACCGGCACAAACACCTGGGCAGGGTCTGTATCTCCAACTACGCTGTTTGTTGCATCCAGGTTTCCGGCTAATGAAATATTTTCAGTAGCTTTTGCTGCAATTATCTGCTTATTTCCGTTATAATTGTCAAAGTACAGATTTATTGCCTCTACAGGCTTATTTGTATCAAAAACATAGTTACCATTGCCATCCACTTCATAATCAAGCCAACCGTATACACAATAGCCGCTTCCCGTTACAAGGTTGCCAAGTTCATCGTAAGTGAAATTACCTGCCCTTGTAAACTTATAAGTATCCGAGTTGGAAGCCTTTACAATAAAGAAGCCATCACCGTCTATATAAAGGTCAGTTGGATTATCTGTCCTTTGATATCCGCCTCTTGTTGTTATTGTATCTATCGAACCAACATTAATTCCCAATCCTACCTGCATTGGGTTGGTTCCGCCTCTGCCAAGGGCAGTATCGGGAGCACTTGCACCTCTCAGCGTCTGGCTGAATACTTCCTGGAAAGTAGCCCTGCTCGATTTATATGCTATTGTGTTTACATTAGCAATATTATTTCCTATTACGTCCATTTTGGTCTGATGCGCACTCAATCCTGACACGCAAGCATACATAGACCTCATCATAGTTAATTGACCTCCCTTAAAATTCTATTCCTTCCGTCATTCCGGAATAGGCGGCTCCCTCTAAAGAGGTCCAGCCGTTTTAGTTTTGATTGATTTGCTTTTTAATAATTACTTCTTGTTAAACAATTACCGCTCCGTCAATATTGGTAAAAACATTTTCTTTCAATTCATTTTTGCTTGCAGCGGTTATTACAGTCCTGTTTTTTATGTTGACTATAAGGGCAATGTCATCCAGCAATATGAGAGAATCCTTTACTCCTTTTGTTCCTGCCTTGTTAACACCTTCTATAATTCTTTTCATTTGCGACGAAGATAAATTTATGTTTCTGGATTGCAGCCTTAATTCCGCATGTTTTGAGAACAAAAGCGTTTTTTCAGCTATCTTGTTGTTTAAAATATCACCGAACTCGGCATTTACCTTGCTGCCAGTATTTAGTGAAGCTTGTGGTACGTTTTTATCAATGGCAGGAACCTTACCAGTATTGCTGATAACATTTTTAATGCTGCTATTCAGGTAATTGTTTAAATATCCGTTTCCAGTTACCATAGTACTCACACCTCATTAACCTCATGGTTTCCAGGCGATAATTGTTCTCCAGCTTCAGCAAATTCCGGTTCAGCTTTGTCATTATTGCCTCCTGTATAGTCAGCCAATCTTTTTTGCAGCTGTTCCAGCTTGGTCAAAATCTGCTCCAGCAAATATTCTCCGTAACTTACCTGATATGAATTTTCTACGTAAGATACTTTGTCTATTGGAACATCTTTTCCGTTTACAACAAGGATTGTATTGCTTCCGCTTATCTTTACGCTTTCAACTTTACCTGTTACCGTTTTTACTTCTCCCGTTGTTTCATCCACTATTTCAGCAGTCACCTTGCTTCCAATGAGGGAGAATGCCTTCATTGATGAAATACTGCTATTCAGGTTGTACATCTGTTCCAGGGTGGTGAACTGGGCCATTTGGGCGATAAACTCCTTGTCTTCCACAGGATTTAAAGGGTCCTGGTATTTAAGCTGGGTTACAAGGAGGTTCAGAAAATCGTTTTTCCCAAGTTCACCGTTGGTTTTCCTTGTACTATTGCTTAAACTGCTGCTGGCAGTGTTTTGTACTGAATAAACTTCCATCCTCTCACTCCTTTCATACCTTATAATTTATAGTGCTGTAAGACCAGGCATTCATGTACGGACTGTCAAAATATTCATACTGCTGCTCTGCAGGGCTGTATTTTAATGATGGTGCATTATTTATTGAATTACTTAAGCCTGTTACTGCCTTTCCGTTAGACCATCCCTTACCCCTGTTCTCGAAGGATCTGCCCCTGCTGTCGCTGTTGCCTACAGATACGTTTATGTCATTTACAACAATACCCTGCTTTTCCAAGGAGTCCTTCAGCATCTGGAAATTAGTCTCAATTATGTCTTTTACTCTGTAATTTTCAGTAATGATTTTTGCAGTCACATAGTCATTTTCAGCCACTATTTTTAGTACAACTTTTCCCAGCACATCAGGCTTTAAATCCACTACTATTTCTGATTGATTTTCTGTTACAAGCACTTTTGCTTTATCCACTATGCTGAAGATAATATCGTTATCCAGTACCTTGTTCTCGGCCAAAGGAACAGTCGGGTTAAATACCTCGTTTATATTATTTGCATTTCCCGGTATATGGGCATTGAAAATCAGGTTGTAATTATCATCCTGATTATTACTAATATTAGCAACATCTTCTGTAAAAATATCCTCAATACCGGCTTCTGTATCCCTGTTCCCTTGAACACTTACCTGAAAAATCTTTGCTTCATCGATATCTCTTGCCTTTTCGGATTCTGAGCCCTGCCCATGTTTTACATCATGGCTGTTTTCCATCTTTTCAATCACCGGGTTCAATTCTTCTCCGTCAAGATTTATCTCTTCCTTTAATTCATCCTGCACTGTCACATTTAAGGTTTGTTCTTCCATTAGTGAATCGATTTTTGCTAAATGTTCCCGGATACCATCGGGCAAATTCTCCGTTTCAGCATATTGCTCCAGCCAAAGTTTTAGTCTTGCAATTAGTTCAGTAACGTCCAGCCCTGTTATGGCTCTGCCCTCTATATTATCCGCAAGTTTTATGCCTGTCAGATCCTCTATTGTCTTAATCAGAGCCAGCAATTCCTTTTCAGCATTGGCAAGTTCCGTATTCCCGGCTACAAGCAGAACAGGCGCATTTTCTGCTGCATCTTCTCCTACAGTGTTAGCATCACTTTTTGCTTGCATGCTGCCTGCAATTTGCAGAAAACTCATTATAGCTGCAAGAAGGTCATTAATTTTTTCTTCATCTACGGTACGTGTTTCTTTTTCCTTATCTGCTTCGGTTTTGCTTTTTCTTTCCTTTACATTGATTACATTGCTTTCTTCATTGACAGCATTATCTTTTTTGGTTTCTTTATTCCTTACGGTTTTATTCTCTATAGTATTATTTTCTACGGTTTTTAATTCCCTGGCTTTATTTTCTGCGACCTTGAATATTTCTGCAAATGATGTTCCCTGACTCTTCTGCGAGTTTGTTCTGACCTGCCGGTCGGTATTTACGCCATTTGTAGATATAACGGCCATATATCCTCCTGCATACATACCTTCTCACCTCCTTTCAATATAATTCTTTCAACATGAACATCTTAATATATAAATGATATAATAATATAAACTTTTTAATAAGTTAATTTAATATTAATTTAATGATAAATAAGATTAATATAAATTTTCCGCCATCTTTTTAGTAACTTTCGAGGCAAAAGCTGAATCCATTTCACCCAGTATTGCTGATGCCTTATCTACCTGCAACCTGAGAAGAATATCCACTATCATGTCAATGTTCTGCTCTCCCAAATCGTTAAATATCTTAGCGGCTGCCGCTTCATCCATGCTTTCGTATATCTTAACGATTTTCTTCATGTCTGCCTCGTTTTTTTCTTCAAGCATTATTTCCCTGTAAATTTTCTCTGCCAGCTCCGCATTCATTTGCTTGTAATAATTCTTGAACCCGTTTGTATCCCCTTTAGCCGCCAATTCCTGTATTTCTTCCCTTTTCTTTTCCAATTCGTTTTTTTCCTCCAACAACTTACTCTCCATTTCCTGGTTTTCCTGAACCAATTTTTCATAACCTTCTTTATATATTTGAAGTTCGCTTACAAGCTTTTGAGCCTCTTCCAGTTCTTTTTTCAATTGGTCCCTTTCTTCTTTTATCACCTTATACCTGCGCCTAATTTCATCATCAGCGAGGTATTCCGGATCATCATGATCAGGCGGTTCAGGTAATACCCATCTTAAAAGTTTCATGTTCTGTATATCTTTCCGATACCTGTCCGCAATGCCGTTAAAATTATTATGTACGAGTAAATAAAAAGCCCCCAGTAATATACCGGCCATAATTATTATTGCAGTTAAAAAGGCGACAATTCCAAATATTATATTGTTTAGTTTGCTGCCCTCCTCGGCAGTTCCATTTTCTTTTTTAGCATTCTTTATACTAAAGCCTTTGCTTCTGCTCTTCTGTTGTTTTAGTCTTTCCACCACTATATTTCACCCGCCAGCTTGAGATTCTCTTTATAGCTCACTAATTCGTCAATTAGTTTCTGTTCGTCTCTTAGCATTGATATTCTCAGTTCTTCCAGCTTCTTGGCCTTTAATTTCTCAAGCATTTTTCTTTCCTGAGAAATTTTTATCAGCTCGTCACGTATTTTATCGACATTTTTTCTAATAATATTTATGTATAACCTTTGCTCCTCAATCTTTCTGTCCATTATGGAAAAATAAACATTGTATTCCTGTATTTTGCTTACATGCAATCCTTTCGCAAGTGACTTTTTATAATCATTTATTAAAGCATTGTTTTTCTCTATAAGAAAATTTAATTTTGCCGTCTCCGTTTCGAGCTTTTTAAGCTCATTTGCAAGCTTAATCTTTATCAAATCCTCTTTTTGAATTTTTATGTTCAATAGCGGCTGCAAGCGGTATTTGAATTTCGCCATTACTTTAACACCCCATACATTAACTCAAGCACTTCATCAAATTGGAAATTCTCATTTGTTTCCTGCGTTAAAAAAGAATTTATGCTGTTTATTGAATCAATGGCATAATCTATTTTTTCATTGCTGCCCTTAACATAAGCCCCGATGTTTATGAGGTCTTCCGCATCCCTGTATATTGCCATTACCTTTTTTATTTCAGCCGCCGTCTTCTTGTGTTCCTTAGTAACTATATCGGACATTACCCTGCTTACGCTTGCCAGCACATCAATTGCAGGATAATGATTCCTGTGGGCCAGTGCCCTTGATAATACAATATGACCATCCAGTATACCCCTTGCCGTGTCCGTAACAGGCTCCGTAAAATCGTCACCATCCACCAGGACTGTATATAAACCTGTAATTGAACCTTTATCCGATGTACCTGCCCTTTCAAGCAGCTTGGGCATTACACTGAATACGGACGGTGTATATCCCTTGGACACGGGAGGTTCTCCAATTGCAAGCCCTACTTCTCTCTGAGCCATGGCAAAACGGGTTAAGGAATCCATCATAAGCAATACATGTTTTCCCTGATCCCTAAAGTATTCTGCAACGGCAGTGGCAAGAAAAGCCGCCTTAATTCTCACCAGTGCCGGCTGATCCGACGTGGCCACCACCACAACGGAACGTTTTAGTCCCTCCTCACCAAGGTCCTTCTCAATAAATTCCCTTACTTCCCTTCCCCTTTCTCCTATCAGCGCTATTACATTTAATTCTGCCTTGGTGTTTCTGGCAATCATACCAATCAAAGTACTTTTACCTACACCGCTTCCTGCAAATATGCCGATTCTCTGGCCCTTACCTACTGTTAATAATCCGTCTATGGCCTTAATTCCCAAAGGCATGGGTTCTTTTATTCTTGCCCTCTTCAAAGGATTGGGGGAGAAATTATTTATAGGGTAATACTCACCCTTCCCAACTATTGGCTTCCCGTCTATAGGATTTCCAAGACCGTCTATTACTCTTCCGATCAGATGATTTCCCACATTTACCTGAATACTCTTTCTTTCGGCAATTACCAAGCTTCCGGATCTGACACCCTGCATATCCCCAAGAGGCATCAGCAGTACATTGCTATCCCTGAAGCCAACTACTTCTGCTAAAATATCCTTATTATCCCTTCCTGTATATATACGGCAAAGTTCTCCGATATTTGCCTCGGGCCCCTTTGATTCTATGGTTAGACCAATTACCCTTGAAACCTTTCCGGTATACAAAACCAGGTTTGTTCTATCCAGCATATCCCTGTACTTTTTTAGTTCTATAGAAGGCAAATTACTGTTCCTCCCTTATATTAGTTATATCTTTTTCTTCCCTGTCTTCCAGATACGACATTGCTTCACTCCCAGTATTTAACAACCCCAAAAACGTTTCCTCAATTTTACTTAGCTTTAGCTGTACACCGGTTTCAACAGAACCGTATGGCGTTTCTATAATACAATCTCCTTCCTTTAAGGAAGAGTCTTTTATTATTTCCATTTTTTCGGATGAGCTGAATATTGAATCAAGCACTTCCCTCTTCTGAGTAATATAGTCATACTCCTCCGGCGAAACTCTTAATATCAAATCCTCTTTATGCGTGCACCCATTAATTGCCTCACGAACCAGGTTAAAGATATAATCCTTGTTCTGTGTAATCTCGGATTGCAAAACTTTCCTGCTGATATCCAGGATTATTTCCACAACTTCCGCTTCTGCATTTTCGAGCATTTTATTATATTCTTCAATAACTTTACTCTTTATGGTTTCCATTTCTGCCACCAGGCTCATATATTTTGCCTTTGCTTCATTATAAGCATCATTGTAGCCCTTGATTTTTGCCTGTTCAATTTCTTCAGCGCTTTTCCTGGCTTCTTCCTTGACTTTTTCAAGTATCCTACGTGCTTCATCTTCAGCTTCTTTTATAATAATGCTTGCCTCACTTTTCGCCTGGATTAATATTTCATCAACAGATACGGAGTTCTCACTATATTCACTCTTTTCATCATTTACAACCAGGTTCTCGGGCCCTTCGCATGAATAATCATTATTTTCAACTACATAGTCTGTATCCTTTTTCTGTATATTTTCTGACTCGTTAGATGTAAATGTGGTTTTTATATCAAAAGGAGTTCCAACATATACCTTATAGTTTTTAATAACTCCGCTATACAACTACCTCGTCACCCCTTCCGCGGGATATAACGATTTCTCCGGCATCTTCAAGCCTGCGAATAACATTAACAATATTCTGCTGGGCTTCTTCAACATCTTTAAGCCGTACAGGTCCCATAAACTCCATGTCTTCCTTTATCATCTCGGCCATTCGCTTGGACATATTGGCAAAGATGACCCTCTTCACATCTTCAGTTGCGCCTTTCAATGCAATCGCAAGCTGGCTGTTGTCAATTTCACGAATAAACCTTTGAATTGAACGGTTATCGAGAGTAAGTATATCTTCAAATACAAACATCCTCTTCTTAATTTCTTCCGCAAGCTCTATATTTTCCATTTCCAGGGTTTCCATGATATATTTTTCAGTACCCCTGTCCACGCTGTTTAATATATCAACAGTTGTTTGAATTCCGCCTGCAACTGTATAATTTTCGTATACAAGAGACGAGAGGTTCTTTTCCAGTATTCTTTCAACCTCTTTTATGACATCAGGAGATGTTCTGTCCATTTGTGCCACTCTTCGGACAACATCAACCTGTATCTCTTTAGGCAATGAGCATAATACCGCAGCAGCCTGCTGCGGATGAAGATAAGCAAGTACCAGTGCTATCACCTGTGGATGTTCTTTTTGAAGAAAATTAATCAATTGCGACGGATCAGCTTTTCTTACAAAATCAAAAGGCCTTACCTGTAAAGACGCCGTGAGCCTGTTTATTATTTCAATGGCTTTCTGGCTTCCCACTGCTTTTTCCAGTACTTCCTTTGCATATTCAATTCCGCCTTGGGCAATGTATTCCTGGGCAAGGCATATCTGGTAAAACTCTTCCTGCACCTTTTCCCTTTCTTCAGGAGTGATATATTTTATATTAGCTATTTCAAGGGTAAGTTCTTCTATTTCATCTTCCTTCAAATACTTGAATATTTCAGAAGACCTTTCAGGTCCAAGCGATATTAGCAGCATAGCAGCTTTTTCTTTACCGGAACGTTCTCTGTAGGATGCTCTAGCCATATACATACCTCCAATTAAGAATCCAAATCTTCAGAAAGCCAGGTCCGCAATAATTGTGCCACAGCCTCTGGTTTCTCTTTTATTATTCTGTCAATTTCTTTTGCTATTCCGGATTTTTCTTCAAGTGATACTCTCTTCACAGGTTCTGGTATAACTTCCTCGTATTCAGGTTCCATAATATCTGATAATGAAGCAGCTGACTCCACGGCTGCCACCTCCAGGGATTCTGATTTTTTCCTCATACTAAGGACAGAGGCAGTCATTACGGCAATCATAAGCAGTAAAATCATAAACAAGCCATACTCGTTAACCAGCTCTTTTATTCTGTCAGCAGTACTCTTTTGAACAATTTCTGCCGGAGCCATCTTATACTTGTTTACCGTAATATTCTCCACAGGAATTCCGGTAGCAGCACTAGCTGCCAGTTTTATTTGGTTTATTAGATCATCTGAAAGCTTGCTGTCATCAAGCACTCTTTTTCCATACCACAAGGAGATTGCCATACTTGATCTCTCAGGTACCAGGTAACCAAGGGCCTTTTCCTGTTCCTGTACCGTTTCATCATATATATAATTTTCCCTTCTCTCCCTGTAGTCATAATTAGAAGTTCCTTGATTCCCAAGCAAATAGATTGGAGCAGTTGTTTCTCCGGGATTGGTATCTGTACCCGGTACTCCCCCCTCTTCGACACCGCTTGATTTCTCTGTTATTTCTTCCCTGCTGATAAGGGCACCTCCGTCCATACCTGATGGATTTGATATAAGTTTGGACTGGGTTTTCAAGGTGTCAAAATCCAGGTACGGGTTAGCTACTACCCTTAACGTATCAAAACTGTCAAATCCACCACCTACATTAAAGTATTTATATACTTTTTCCTCAAGTTCCCTTGCCTTTTGCAAGCGCAATTCTTCCTGCTTTGTTATTGCGGTTATATTATCTTCCTCGCTGTAGTCATTTAGCAGGTTAAGGTTGTTGTCAACAACGGTTATATTCTCCGGTTCAAGCTTTTCCACGCTTT
>ENA-OWOZ01001561-OWOZ01001561.1-bioreactor-metagenome-genome-assembly--contig:-NODE-1561-length-20318-cov-4.191196_pt1 | contig 20318 bp, 38 predicted proteins | sample MGYA00238140_ERZ651804 | MGnify/ENA primary metagenome ERZ651804 (study PRJEB26910, sample SAMN07631232) | bioreactor metagenome | isolation source: Switchgrass digestor | place: USA: Dartmouth... | reverse complement strand
AGGATTGCGTTTTGCTATCCGTGAAGGCGGCCGTACTGTTGGTGCCGGTGTTGTTTCCGCTATCCATGAGTAAAAATAACATGTAAGTAAAAAAAAGATACATGGGCGAGACTTATGAGATCTCGCCCTGTATTTCTGTTAATTTTTTTAGTGATTTTTATAATTTTTTGTGGCGAAAACGCCGCTCTTATGCTATAATTCTAAAGGTGTGCATGGCATGCGATGAGGTAGGAGGTTGCTACCACGGCGACACGCCAGACCCCGTGGACTAGGAAATTTCTACTGAGAATGTCCGTATATAATTCGGGCGCAAAGGAGGGAAGAAGATGGCGAAACAAAAAATCAGAATTCGTTTAAAAGCTTTTGATCATAAGATTTTAGATCAATCTGCTCAAAAAATTGTGGAAACCGCTAAAAAAACAGGGGCTAATGTTTCCGGACCTATTCCTCTTCCTACAGAGAAGAATATTTTTACTATTTTAAGGTCTCCCCATGTTAACAAGGATTCCCGCGAGCAGTTTGAAATGAGAACTCATAAGCGTTTAATCGATATATTAGAACCTACATCTAAAACTGTTGATGCTTTGATGAGATTAGACTTGCCTGCTGGTGTTGATATTGAAATCAAACTATAATCAATATCCAACATTCAACATCAAATATCCAACAACAAACATCTAACATCTAATTTGGTAGGAGGTGGCGAAAAGCATGAAGGCTATATTAGGCAAAAAAATTGGCATGACCCAGATCTTCAGTGAAGAGGGGCAGGCTATTCCCGTTACTGTAATTCAAGCGGGTCCTTGTGTTGTTGTGCAAACCAAAACTGTTAATACTGACGGGTATAATGCTATCCAGGTAGGTTTTGGTGAACAGAAAGAATCACGGTTTAACAAACCACTTAAAGGTCATTTCAATAAAGCCAAGGTAAAACCTCTAAGATATTTAAGAGAGTTTCGCATAGATAATGTTGAAGACTAGAAAGTGGGTCAAGAGATAAAAGTTGATGTCTTTCAAGAGGGAGACCGGGTTGACGTTTCCGGTATTACTAAAGGTAAAGGTTTTGCCGGTGCTATTAAAAGGCTAGGCTTCCACAGAGGACCTGAATCTCACGGTTCTAAATACCATCGTCGTACAGGTGCCCTTGGTGCATTAGGTCCTAGTAGAGTGTTTAAAGGCCGTCAATTGCCCGGACGTATGGGTTCTGACAAAGTAACCGTTCAAAATTTACAGGTTGTAAAAGTTGATCCAGAACGCAATCTTTTACTGGTAAAAGGTGCTGTTCCCGGTCCTAGAAAGGGATTGTTGACGATAAAAGCTTCTGTTAAGTCCAAGTAGAGTTTTTTGGCCAGAAAGGAGGAACAAGGATGCCAAAGGTAGCTATATATAATACCCAAGGCTCTCAAGTTGGGGAAATTGAATTAAAAGATGAGATTTTTGGTATTGAACCAAATGAGAGTGTTGTCCACGAAACCGTTGTAATGCAAATGGCAAGCTGGCGCCGGGGTACTTCTTCTACTAAAACAAGAGGAGAAGTGAGCGGCGGTGGACGTAAACCCTGGAGACAAAAAGGTACAGGTCGGGCCAGAGTTGGTTCAATTCGTTCGCCTTTATGGCGAGGCGGTGCCATAATATTTGGTCCCAAACCCAGAGATTATAGTTATAGAATTCCTAAAAAGAAAGTGCGTTTAGCTTTAAAATCTGCATTATCAGCTAAGGTTTTAGACGGTGAACTTATTGTTGTAGATCAATTTAATTTTGAACAGCCTAAAACTAAAGACATGGTGAATGCTTTAAAAGCGTTAAATGCTTTAGAGGCCTTAATTGTAACTGCTGATTTCGATGAAAATGTTTTTAAATCTGCTCGTAATATTAGTGGTGTTACTCCTTTGACTGCTACAGGCTTAAATGTTTATGACATTTTAAATCATGAAAAACTTATCATTACCAAAGATGCTGTAGCCAAGATCGAGGAGGTGTTGGCGTAATGAAAAACCCAAGAGACATTATTATTAAACCCATCATCTCTGAAAAATCCGTAGAACAAATGGAGCAGAACAAATATACTTTTAAAGTTGATAAAAAGGCAAATAAGATTGACATTAAACAGGCCGTAGAAGCAATTTTCAAGGTTAAAGTGACTGATGTAAAAACCATGAATGTTAAAGGTAAATTGAAACGGTTAGGCAGATATCAGGGTAGAACACCTGACTGGAAAAAGGCTATTGTTACCTTGCAAGAAGGCGACAAAATCGAAATCTTTGAATAGCCACCAGTCACTGAAAAGACTAGTCACTAGTCACTAGTCACTAATAAAGGAGGGAACTGTGATGCCAGTTAAGAAGTTTAAGCCGACTTCCCCAGGTCGACGTCATATGACGGTTTCGACTTTTGAAGAGATAACTACCGATAAGCCCGAAAAGTCTTTAGTTGAACCATTGAAAAAAAATGCGGGCAGAAATAGTCAAGGAAGAGTAACCGTTCGGCACCAAGGCGGCGGTCATAAAAGACTCTATAGAATAATTGATTTTAAACGGAATAAAGACGGTATCCCAGCTAAAGTAGCAACTATTGAGTATGACCCAAACCGTTCTGCACGGATTGCCTTATTAAACTATGCTGACGGAGAAAAACGTTATATTATTGCTCCCCATGGTTTGCAGGTTGGAGATACGGTTGTTTCCGGTCCAGATGCAGATATTAAAGTAGGTAATACATTACCTATGAAAAATATTCCTGCTGGTACTATACTGCATAATATTGAGCTTAAGCCTGGTAAGGGCGGTCAGCTCTGTCGTTCTGCCGGTAGCTCCGCTCAGTTAATGGCTAAAGAAGGTAAATATGTTCACTTGCGTTTACCATCCGGGGAAGTTCGCCTTGTTTTAAGTGAATGCAGGGCTACAATTGGCCAAGTGGGTAACTTGGACCATGAAAACATAACTATTGGTAAAGCAGGTCGTTCCCGTTGGAAAAACAAAAGACCTTCCGTTCGTGGTGTGGTTATGAACCCAGTGGATCACCCCCATGGCGGTGGTGAAGGTCGTTCGCCAATAGGTAGAAAGACTCCTGTAACTCCTTGGGGTAAACCTGCAATCGGTGGTAAGACACGTAAGAAAAATAATCCTACTGATAAATATATTGTTAAATCACGCAAGAAATAACCTGGTTTAGGATTTTTTGCGAAAGGAGGATGGCTAAACCTCATGGGTAGATCATTAAAAAAAGGACCATATGTAGATAAGAAGTTATTAAAGAGAATCGAAGAGATGAATGAAAAAAATGAGAAAAGGGTTATCAAAACCTGGTCTCGTAGTTCAACTATTTTCCCACAAATGGTAGGCCATACCATTGCTGTTCATGACGGACGTAAACATGTTCCCGTATATATTACCGAAGACATGGTTGGTCATAAATTGGGAGAATTTGCTCCAACTAGATTTTTCAAGGGTCATGGAGCCCATACCGAACGTTCGACAGCCCTGAAATAGAAACTGGAGAGGGGGTTCTGATTATGGAAGCTAGAGCAGTTGCTAAATATATTCGCATTTCACCACGCAAAGCCCGTCAAGTTATTGACTTAATCAGGGGCAAAGATGTTAAAGATGCGTTCGCAATACTAAAATTTACACCTAACAAAGGTGCTGACCTTATCGCCAAGGTTCTTAAATCAGCCGTTAGCAATGCTGAACATAACTATGAAATGGATGTAGATTCTTTATATGTTAGTAAAGCTTATGTAGACCAAGGACCGACTTTGAAAAGGTTTAAACCCAGAGCCTATGGTCGTGCTGATATGATTCGTAAAAGAACCAGTCATATTACCGTCGTAGTAAGCGAGAAAAAGGAGGGATAACTAAGTGGGTCAAAAGGTAAGTCCTAAAGGATTAAGGATCGGAATTATTAAAGATTGGGATGCCAAATGGTATGCAGATAAAAATTATGTAGAACTCCTCCATGAAGACCTTAAAATCCGCAAATATATTAAAGAAAAGTTATATTTGGCCGGTATTTCCAACATTGAAATAGAAAGAGCTGCCAATAACAGAGTTAAAGTTACTATATATACCGCTAAACCAGGTATTGTTATCGGTCGGAACGGTTCAGAAGTAGAAGCTTTACGGAAAGAACTGGAAAAAATGACTAAGAAACAGGTTAATATTAACATCCAGGAAGTTAAAAAACCCGAAATTGATGCCCAGTTAGTTGCCGAGAACGTTGCCGCTCAGTTGGAAAAAAGAGTTGCTTTTAGAAGAGCAATGAAACAAGCGGTAGGTCGCGCTTTAAGAATGGGCGCTGAAGGGATTAAAATAGCTGTTTCCGGTCGTTTAGGTGGAGCGGAGATTGCTCGTACTGAATGGTATAGTGAAGGAAAAGTCCCTTTGCATACATTAAGGGCAGATATTGATTATGGTTTTGCGGAAGCCAATACAACTTACGGAAAAATTGGCGTAAAGGTATGGATTTATAAAGGAGAAGTTCTTCCTGAGGCTAAGAATGTTGAACCAAAGGAAGGGGGTCAATAGGCTATGTTAATGCCAAAAAGAGTTAAATGGCGCAGACCTCACCGGGGTACAATGAAAGGTAAAGCTACGCGAGGCAATACCGTAACCTATGGTGAATATGGCTTGCAAGCTTTAGAGGCTGGTTGGATTACCAGTAGACAAATAGAAGCTGCCCGTGTTGCTATGACACGTTATATTAGACGTGGTGGTAAAGTTTGGATAAAAATTTTTCCTGACAAACCTATCACTGCGAAACCTGCTGAAACACGGATGGGTGCCGGTAAAGGTTCACCTGAATACTGGGTAGCAGTTGTTAAACCAGGGCGAGTTATGTTTGAGTTAGCCGGGATTCCCGAGGATGTTGCTCGTGAGGCTTTCCGTTTAGCTATGCATAAATTACCCGTTAAATGTAAGTTCGTAAAACGGGAGGAAATGGGTGGTGACGCAAATGAAAGCAGATAAACTGCGGGAACTAACAGTAGATGAATTAGAACGTAAAGTAGATGACTTAAAGGAAGAACTTTTTAATTTGCGTTTCCAGATGGCTACCGGTCAACTTGAAAACCCTATGCGGATAAAAGAAGTACGCAAAAACATTGCCAGAGCTAAAACAGTTTTAAGGGAACGTGAACTTAAAGAGCGCAAAGCTTAACCTATTGTTTAAAGGGGGTTAGAACGGGTGGAAAGAAATAATCGTAAAGTACGTTACGGTATTGTAGTAAGCAACAAAATGGATAAAACCGTTACAGTTGCCGTTGATAACTATTACCATCATCCTCTCTATAAAAAAATTACTAAAACCACTAAGAAGTATAAAGCCCATGATGAGGAAAACAAGTGTAATATAGGGGACAAAGTTAAGATTATGGAAACACGTCCATTAAGCAGACATAAAAGATGGCGTGTTGTAGAAATTATTGAAAAGGCACCTATTATTTAGTCCGAAAGAGCATGTTGCCGAAAGGAGGTAACCTGAAATGATCCAACAAGAAAGTAGACTTAAAGTGGGTGACAACACCGGAGCAAAAGAATTACTGTGCATCCGTGTTTTAGGTGGTACTAGACGTCGTTATGCTTCGGTTGGTGATATTATTATTGCTACTGTTAAACATGCAACACCAGGGGGCGTTGTTAAGAAAGGAGACGTAGTCAAAGCGGTAGTAGTAAGAACAGTGGCTCCTATAAGAAGACCGGACGGTTCTTATATCCGTTTTGATGAAAATGCTGCCGTAATTATTAAAGATGATAAAAGCCCAAGAGGGACTCGTATTTTTGGACCGGTTGCAAGAGAGTTACGGGAAAAGGATTTCATGAAAATTATATCCCTTGCTCCTGAAGTGCTGTAACATAATATAGCCTTTGGAGGTGAAATAAGTGGCTAAAAATAAATTACATGTAAAAAAAGGCGACAATGTAGTAGTTATTGCTGGGAAAGACAAAGGCAAAAAAGGTAAAGTCCTACAAGCTTTTCCCAGTGAGTCTCGCGTGATTATCGAAGGTGTTAATATTATCAAAAGACATACCCGTCCTACGCAGAAGATGCCTCAAGGCGGTATTATTGAACGGGAAGCCCCTGTTCATGTGTCCAATGTTATGCCTTTCTGTTCAAAATGCGGTAAAGGTGTCCGCATTACTAAAAAAGAACTGGCTGATGGCAGAAAGGTTCGCAGTTGTCATCGGTGCGGCGAGGTTTTTGATAAATAGTTCCTTTTAGAAGGGAGGCTGAGCTTAAATATGGCAAGGTTAAAGGAAAAGTACCTTAATGAAGTAATCCCAGCTATGCAACAAAAATTTAATTATAAGAATGTCATGGAAATTCCTAAGTTAGAAAAAGTAACTATTAATATTGGTTTAGGTGAAGCAGTACAAAATCCTAAAGCTCTGGATGCTGCAGTAAATGATTTAACACTTATTGCCGGGCAAAAGCCAGTAATAACCCGGGCGAAAAAATCTATTGCTGCTTTCAAAGTAAGGGAAGGAATGCCTGTAGGTGTTAAAGTTACCTTAAGAGGCGAAAGAATGTATGAGTTTGTAGATAAGCTTCTAAATGTCGCTTTACCTCGTGTTCGTGATTTTAGAGGTGTTTCTCCTAAGTCTTTTGACGGCAGAGGAAATTATAGCTTGGGGTTAAAAGAACAGTTGTTATTCCCTGAAATTGATTACGATAAAATTGATAAAGTTCGTGGTTTGGAAGTAGTTTTCACAACTACCGCCAAAACTGACGAAGAGGGCAGAGAACTGTTGAGGCTCCTTGGAATGCCGTTTGCAAGTTAATAAATAGGAGGTAATACAGTGGCTAAAACTTCGATGAAAGTTAGAAAAGCGCCGAAATATAAAGTTCGGCATGTTAACAGATGTAAAGTATGTGGTCGTCCTCGGGCCTATATGCGTAAGTTTGGTCTGTGCAGAGTATGTTTTAGAGAGTTAGCTTATAAAGGTCAATTGCCTGGAGTAACAAAATCCAGTTGGTAAACCCAAGGAATGGAAGGGGGTCGCTAAAATGGTTATGACTGATCCAATCGCTGATTTTTTAACAAGAATTCGTAATGCTAACACAGTTATGCATGAAAAGGTAGAAATTCCTGCTTCCAAAATGAAAAAAACATTAGCCGAAATTCTTAAGAATGAAGGTTTTGTTAAAGATTACGAATATATTGAGGATGGAAAACAAGGAATTATTCGCATTTACCTTAAATATGGTCCTAACCGGGAAAGAGTAATCACCGGTTTAAAGCGTATCAGTAAACCCGGGTTAAGAGTTTACTGTAAGAAAGATGAAATACCTAAAGTCCTTGGTGGACTTGGCATTGCCATCATTTCAACATCCAAAGGAATTATGACTGACAAAGAAGCACGTAAAGCCGGATTAGGCGGCGAAGTTATCTGTTATATTTGGTAATAGTTTTGAGAATCTAGATTCGGGAGGTGTGAACATGTCCAGAATTGGTAAACTTCCCGTCAATATCCCTGACGGAGTGCAAGTGAAGCTGGAGAACAATGTGATCACAGTTAAAGGTCCTAAGGGGGAATTAACTCGCAAACTTCATGACGAGATGATTGTTGAGGTTAAAGATAATCAAGTTATCGTAACTCCTCCTAATGAAGACCGTAAATATAAAGCTTTATGGGGTTTAACCCGTACCTTAGTTAACAATATGGTTGAGGGTGTTACTAAGGGTTTTCAGAAAAACTTGGAATTAGTCGGTGTTGGTTACAGAGCACAGTTACAAGGTAAAAAGTTAGTCTTACAAGTAGGTTATTCTCACCCGGTAGAAATTGAACCCGGAGAGTTTACCCAAATAGAAGTACCGGCACCCAACAAGATCATCGTTAAAGGGATAGATAAAGAAGAAGTTGGTAGTTTGGCTGCCAACATTCGTGCGGTTAGAGAGCCTGAGCCCTATAAAGGTAAAGGGATTCGTTATGAAGGTGAACATATTAAACTTAAGGCTGGTAAAGCTGGAGCTAAATAAGTAGCGTAAGCTCTTATTATCTTCGGTGAAAGGAGTGAACTTAAATTGATTACTAAAACTCCCAGAAAAAAAATTCGTGCCAAAAAACACTGGAAGATTAGGCAAAAGATCTCCGGTACTCCTCAAAAACCCCGTTTAGCTGTTTATAGAAGTCTAAAGCATATTTATGCTCAGGTTATAGATGATACTCAAGGGCATACCCTTGTTGCAGCTTCCTCTTTAGAATTAGGTATTCCGGGAGGAAATATAGAGGCCGCGAAAAAAGTAGGGGAAGTAGTTGCCCAACGTGCTCTGGATAAAGGAATTAAACAGGTTGTTTTTGACCGGGGCGGAAATATCTACCATGGTCGAATTAAAGCTTTAGCTGAAGGTGCAAGAGAAGCTGGGCTTGACTTCTAAATATATGGTGAAGGAGGGAAAAGTTTTGGCCAGAATTGATGCAAGTAAACTTGAATTAGCAGAAAAAGTGGTTAGTATTAATCGGGTTGCTAAAGTAGTAAAAGGTGGTCGTCGTTTTAGTTTCAGTGCCCTGGTTGTTGTTGGTAACAGCAATGGAATAGTAGGTGTAGGCATGGGCAAGGCCAACGAGGTTCCTGAAGCAATCCGTAAAGGTATAGAAGATGCTAAGAAAAATTTAATTGAAATTCCGATTGTTAATACAACAATTCCTCATGAGGTTATTGGTCGTTTTGGTGCGGCTAGAGTTCTTTTAAAACCTGCTTCGGAAGGTACAGGTGTTATCGCCGGGGGACCGGTGAGAGCCGTTGTTGAATTAGCAGGTATTAAAAATATTTTAACTAAGTCTTTAGGCTCTGATAGTGCGTTAAATATAGTTAAAGCTACTTTAGCCGGTTTGGCTTCTTTGAAAAAGGTTGAAGAAGTAGCCAAACTACGGGGCAAGACAGTTGAGGAAATACTGGGTTAGGGGGATTGAAATGAGTAAAAAGATTAAAGTTACCTTAGTAAAAAGTGTCATTGGCAGACCTGAAAGACAAAGAAAAGTTATCCAAACCCTCGGCCTAAGAAAGCTAAATAGTTCAGTAATTCATGAAGATACACCTGCTATTCGTGGTATGGTAAATGCAGTTAGCCATTTAGTTGAAGTAAAAGAAATAGAAGCTTAAAACAGGAGGTGTTTTTGATGAAACTCCATGAGCTAAAACCGGCTGAAGGTGCGAAGCATGCTCCCAAGCGTAAAGGTAGAGGCCCTGGTTCTGGGTTAGGTAAAACCAGCGGTAGAGGACATAAAGGTCAAAAAGCACGTTCCGGTGGTGGTAAAGGGCCCTTTTTTGAAGGTGGTCAGACACCTCTGCAACGCCGTTTGCCGAAAAGAGGTTTTACTAACGCCAGGTTTAAGACTGTCTATACAGAAGTTAATTTAACTTCTCTGGACAGATTTGCACCTAATACGGAAATTACACCGGAGGTATTAAAGGAAGCCGGAGTAGTTAAAAAGATTGAAAACGGTGGAATCAAGGTTTTAGGTAAAGGTGAAATTACCAAGCCTTTAGTTGTTAAAGTACAGGCCATTTCCAAAGGTGCACGGGAAAAAATTGAGGCGGCCGGTGGCAGAGTTGAGGTGATATAAATGCTTTCAGCTCTGCGAAGCGCTGTAAAAATTCCGGATATCCGCAAAAAAATCGTATTTACTTTACTGATGTTTTTAGTTTTTCGGATAGGAGCCCATATTCCTGTTCCCGGTATTAAGTTAGACGTTATCGCTAATTTGATTGAACAGGGTCGGTTGTTAGGTTTTTTTGATGTAATATCCGGTGGAGCTTTTAGGAATTTCTCTATTTTTGCAATGAGTATCACACCTTATATTAACGCCTCAATTATTATGCAACTACTGACTGTAGTTGTCCCCTATTTGGAGAGATTGGCTAAAGAAGGTGTGGAAGGCCGCAAAAAAATTGTTGAATATACCCGGTACTTGACAGTTGTATTAGGTTTTATCCAAGCTATCGGTATTTCTTTTGGTTTAAGATCCGCTTTAGTAAGCACTTCCTTTACCAGTATCCTAGTAATTGCTTTAACTTTAACCGCAGGTACTGCTTTCTTGATGTGGTTAGGTGAATCAATTACAGAAAAGGGAATTGGTAATGGTATTTCCCTAATCATTTTTGCCGGTATAGTTTCCCGCCTACCGGCAGGATTAGTAGCCATCTATCAGTACATTAAGGCGGGTACCACAAATGTATTGGTTGTTCTTTTATTTGCCATTATAGCTTTAATTGTTATTGTTGGTGTTGTGGCCATTCATGAAGGTCAACGTCGTATTCCTGTTCAATACGCTAAAAGAGTAGTTGGCCGTAAGGTTTATGGCGGACAAAGCACCCACATTCCAATTAAAGTTAATTCCGCAGGTGTTATCCCTGTAATTTTTGCGATGAGTATTATGATGTTCCCCGGAACTATTGCTTCCTGGTTCCCGAACAATACTTTTGCCGTTTGGGTTACCAATGTTTTTGACTACAGATCATTTTTCTATAATTTTCTTTATGCTATATTGATTCTTTTCTTCACCTATTTCTATTCAGCTATTACTTTCAATCCCATGGATGTAGCTGATAATATTAAGAAATACGGTGGGTTCATTCCGGGATTAAGACCAGGTCGTCCTACTTCCGACTATATTGCAAGAGTCATGAATAGGGTTACCTTTTTCGGAGCATTGTTCTTAGCAGGTATTGCTGTTCTACCTACAATTTTGATTGCTACAACTGAGCTGCCTATTTACTTTGGTGGTACGGCTTTACTGATTGTAGTAGGTGTTGCTTTGGAGACTATGAAACAGATAGAAGCAAGCCTCTTAATGCGGCACTATGAAGGGTTTATGAAATAGAAGCCGAATAGGGGGGAAAGTAATGAATATTATTCTAATGGGCCCTCCGGGTGCAGGGAAAGGCACTCAGGCCGAAAGGTTAGTTGAGAAATTTGGCATTCCCCATATTTCTACAGGGGATATGTTCAGAAAAGCTTTGAAAGAGGGTACGGAACTGGGCCTTAAAGCTAAAAGCTATATGGACCAGGGAAAATTGGTGCCTGACGAAGTGACTGTAGGTATTGTTAAGGAACGTTTGATGGAAACTGATTGCCAAAAAGGTTTCTTATTGGACGGTTTTCCGAGAACAATCCAGCAAGCTGATGCTTTAGAAAAGATACTTGCGGAAATTAATAAAGATTTAGATGCAGTAATCAATATTAAAGTTATTCGGGATGTTTTAATTGAAAGATTAACAGGCCGCCGGGTTTGTAAAGCCTGTGGAGCAACCTATCATATACTCTTTAATCCTTCCCGGGATAATAATAAATGCGATAAATGTGGCGGCGAACTTTATCAACGGGATGATGATACCCTGGCAACAGTGGGCAACAGGCTGGATGTCTATGAAGCACAAACTGCACCTTTGATTGAGTACTATAAACAAAAAGGACTCCTTAAAGAAGTTGACGGTGCTCAATCAATGGATGAAGTTTTCCAAGACATCTGTGTTGCATTAGGGAGAGAGTAAAATGATTGAGTTGAAATCCGAGCGGGAACTGGTCTATATGAGAGATGCCGGAAAGGTTGTTGCTGAAACTCATCAAGAATTAGCAAAAGCTGTTGCTCCCGGCATAACAACTAAAGAATTAGACCAAATTGCCGAGGATTACATTACCTCGCAAGGTGCCATTCCTGCTTTTAAAGGCTATCGTGGATTTCCGGCAACAATTTGTACTTCTATTAATGAAGAGGTTGTGCATGGGATTCCTGGTTTAAGGTCTTTAAAAACTGGTGATATTATTAGCATAGATATTGGTGCGGTAATTAATGGGTACTATGGCGATGCTGCCGTTACTTTACCGGTAGGTGAAATTTCTGAAGAAGCCGCCCGGCTTTTAGAAGTGACGGAACAATGCTTATATAAGGGTATTGAACAAGCACAGGTTAATAATCGACTTACAGATATTTCTCATGCTATTCAAAGTTATGTTGAAGCTAATGGCTTTTCAGTTGTTCGAGATTTTGTCGGTCATGGTATTGGGAAAAAAATGCATGAGGAGCCACAAGTACCTAACTTTGGAATGCCTGGACGTGGACCCCGTTTAAAACCGGGCATGTGTTTAGCAATAGAACCAATGGTTAATATGGGAAGTTACCATGTAGAAGTTTTACTGGATAATTGGACAGTTGTTACCAGTGATAAACAACTATCAGCCCATTTTGAACATTCCATTGCTGTTACTGAAAAAGGGCCTTTAATTTTAACGAAAATTTAAGGTGATAGTATGTTAACCCGGGAATTAAAAAAAGGTCAACTGGTCAAGTCTAGAGCCGGCCGGGATAAAAATAGATTTTACCTGGTTTATAATTGGGATCACGAATTTGTCTATGTTGTCGATGGTAAATATCGTGGTATACAGAATCCCAAGAAAAAGAATCTCCGGCATTTATGGTATACGGAAAAAATCGCTGAGGAGATTTCCCTAAAATTAAATAATGGGGAGAAGGTGACAAATGCCGATATTCGAAAGGCTCTGGACTTATTGGTGGCTAAGGTTGACGATAATTAAGGAGGTCTGAAAGTTTGTCTAAGGATGTAATTGAAGTTGAAGGTACTGTTGTTGAGCCTTTACCCAATGCTATGTTTAAAGTAAAATTGGATAATGGACATATAGTTTTAGCTCATATATCAGGAAAAATCAGAATGAATTTTATAAAAATATTACCTGGAGACAAGGTGACTGTGGAACTTTCACCTTATGATTTAACCCGTGGGCGAATTACCTATCGGTTTAAATAAAACTTCCGGCAAGGAGGGTAAACATTATGAAAGTGAGAGCTTCAGTGAAGCCTATCTGCGAAAAATGTAAAATCATTCGCCGTAAAGGTAAAGTGATGGTAATTTGCGAAAATCCTAAACATAAACAAAAACAAGGATAGTTAGAAATTTGCCTTATTAGGGGAGGTGCACTAGATTGGCTAGAATTGCGGGTGTTGACTTGCCAAGAGAAAAAAGAGTAGAAATTGGACTTACTTATATTTTCGGTATTGGCAGGAGTACTTCCAATAAAATATTAAAGGAAGCCGGAATCAATCCTGATACCAGAGTCAGAGACCTGACTGAAGACGAAGTAGCAAAACTTAGGGAAATCATTGGCCGGATGAAAGTAGAAGGTGATTTACGTAGAGAGATTTCCCTTAATATTAAACGTTTAGTGGAAATTGGTTGTTATCGTGGCGTTCGTCACCGTAAAGGTTTACCGGTAAGGGGACAAAGAACTAAAACAAATGCCAGAACCCGTAAAGGTAAAAGTAAAACAGTCGGTGTTAAACGTAAAAAATAAAGGGGGGAAATATACTAAATGGCAAAACCAAAAGGTACTAGTCGTGTAAAAAGAAGAGAGCGTAAAAATATAGAAAAAGGTGTGGCTCATATTAAATCCACATTTAATAATACTATCGTAACTATTACTGATATGAATGGAAACACTGTTTCCTGGGCAAGTGCCGGTGGAATAGGTTTTAAAGGTTCAAGAAAAAGTACACCCTTTGCGGCTCAAATGGCTGCGGAAGCTGCAGCAAAAGCTGCTATGGAACATGGTATGCGTGAAGTAGAATGTTTGGTTAAAGGACCTGGTGCCGGTAGAGAAGCTGCTATTCGTTCTCTACAAGCTGCCGGCTTAGAAGTAAACATGATTAAAGATGTTACTCCTATTCCTCATAACGGCTGCCGTCCACCAAAACGTAGAAGAGTTTAGGAGGTGTTAAAAGAGAAATGGCAAGATACACAGGACCTGTTTGTCGTATATGTCGTCGTGAAGGCATGAAGTTGTATTTAAAAGGTGATCGTTGTTATTCAGATAAGTGTGCTATTGAAAGAAGAAATTATGCTCCGGGTCAACACGGGCAGCGCCGTCCTAAGTTTAGTGAATATGGTCTGCAATTAAGGGAAAAGCAAAAAACCCGTCGTGTTTATGGTGTGTTAGAAAATCAGTTTAGAACATATTTTGTTAAAGCTGATCGCCAAAAAGGTATTACAGGGGAAAACCTGTTACGATTACTGGAAACCCGTTTGGATAATGTAGTTTATCGTTTAGGTTTTGCTAAATCCCGACCCCAGGCACGTCAATTCGTAAGACACAATCACTTTACTTTAAACGGTCATAAAGCTAATATTCCTTCTATACAACTTAAAGTTGGTGATGTGATTCAGTTAAAAGAAAAAAGTAAAAACTCACCGATTTTTAAGGAGATAATTGAAAATCTTGGGCAAAAGACACCCCCCGCTTGGCTGGAATTAGATGTGGAAAATCTCTCCGGTAAGGTAGTGGCCCTACCTACCCGTGAAGATATTGATCTACCTGTCCAAGAACATCTGATCGTTGAGTTGTATTCCCGGTAGATGATCATTACCTGGTTTTTGGGGTTATGCCAGGAATGAGTAGGAGGGTTATTTATGATTGAAATAGAAAAGCCCAGAATTGAGAAAGTGGAAGTTAGTGACGATAATACCTATGGTAAATATGTGGTAGAACCCTTGGAACGGGGCTATGGGACAACTTTAGGCAATTCTCTGCGTCGCATTTTATTGTCTTCCCTACCTGGCGCTGCCGTTACTTCTGTAAAAATAGATGGTGTATTACATGAGTTTTCTACCATTCCCGGAGTAGTAGAAGACGTTACGGAAATTATTTTGAATATCAAATCTTTGGCTCTTAGGATGGATACTGATCAACCGCAAACACTGGTAATCGATGCTGAAGGTGAAGGAGAAGTAACCGCTGCAGATATTAAGGCAAGTGCTGAAGTAGAAATTTTAAATCCTGAATTGCATATTGCTACCCTGGATACCGGTGGCAGAATTCATATGGAACTTACCGCTGAACGGGGAAGAGGATATGTTTCTGCTGAAAAGAACAAAAAGGATGAAGACGCAATAGGGGTTATTCCTATAGACTCTATATTTTCACCGGTTCATAAAGTGAACTTCGAAGTAGAGGACACCCGTGTAGGCCAGAGAACTGACTATGACCGTTTAATTTTAGAAGTTTGGACCAATGGCAGTATCACTCCTGATGAAGCCATTAGTCTTTCGGCCAAAATCTTAAGCGACCATTTAAACCTGTTTATTAGTCTTACTGATAACATGGATGAAGTTGAAATTATGGTGGAAAAAGAAGAAGAAGAAAAGGATAAGATTTTGGACATGACAATTGAAGAACTGGACTTATCAGTTCGTTCTTATAATTGTTTGAAACGTGCCGGCATCAATACTGTTTATGAATTAACCCAAAAAACTGAAGAAGATATGATGAAAGTAAGGAACTTAGGGAAGAAATCCCTAGAAGAAGTTGTGACGAAGTTGCAAGCCCTCGGTTTAAGTTTAAAGTCACCTGAAGAATAAGCTGCTGATTTTGGTAAGCAAAGGAGGTTAGGATATGGGCTATCGGAAACTCGGCCGTAATACCGCACAACGGAGAGCAATGTTACGGAATCTGACTACTTCTTTATTGAAATACGGTAGAGTAGAAACCACTGAGCCAAAGGCTAAAGACCTGAGACGAATAGCTGAAAAGATGATAACTTTAGGCAAACGTGGTGATTTACATGCCCGTAGACAGGCATTAGCCTATCTAATGGATGAAACGGTTGTTAAAGAGTTATTTGACACAATTGCACCTAAATACGCAGAGCGACAAGGTGGGTATACACGTGTCCTCAAACTGGGAACCCGTCGTGGGGATTCTTCACCCATGGCTATTGTGGAATTGCTGGAATAGAGTAGGATTGGAGGTCAGGATTGTATTCCTGGCTTCTGTTGTTTCTGAACCATGGATTAAATTAGTCTATTAGTGGGCGAGTGGGCGAGACGTTAGATATCTCTTTAAACCACGGATAGACACGGATAAACACAGATGAACATTAATAATTCGCCTGACGGCGAAGGTTAAGGTTTAGGTTAAGTACGGGAATTTTACGACCGAAGGTCGTAATGCTAGCCACTAGCCACTAAAAACTAGCCCCTAATTTTATTGCTTTAGAGTGGAAGATAGGTGAGAAAATGATTGAGATTAGAAATTTAACCCATAAATACAGTGTAGGCAAAGAACAGGAAGTAGTAGCTGTTAATAACCTGAGTTTAAACATAACCGAGGGTGAATTTGTTGCTATTTTAGGTCATAACGGCTCTGGAAAATCCACCTTGGCTAAGCATCTTAATGCTTTATTACTGCCTACCTCAGGTAAAGTCCTGGTGAACGGGATGGACACTACTGATGCTTCTAAGCTTTGGGATATTCGCCAGCAGGTAGGCATGGTTTTCCAGAATCCGGATAACCAATTAATAGCTACTACTGTAGAAGAGGATGTGGCTTTTGGTCTGGAAAACCTAGGTATTCCTCCGCAATTAATAAGGGAAAGAATTGACGAGGCCTTAAACTTAGTGGGAATGTCAGAATTTAAAACCAAAGCCCCCCACCTTTTATCAGGAGGACAAAAACAAAGGGTAGCCATAGCAGGTATTATTGCTATGCGCCCCCGGTACCTGGTTTTAGATGAACCAACAGCCATGTTAGATCCATCGGGGAGAAGTGAGGTTGTTCGTACTATCCGTAAGCTTAATAAAGAAGAAGGATTAACCATTATTCATATTACTCATTTTATGGAAGAAGCCGTTTTTGCTGACCGGGTTGTGGTAATGGAGAAAGGGGAAATTGTTTTAGAAGGTACTCCACGTCAGGTATTTACTCAAGTAGAGACTTTGAAGAAATTGCGTTTGGACGTTCCCCCTGTTACCGAACTGGCAGGGTTACTACATCAAGAAATACCCTGGATTCCTCCGGATATAATGACTATCGAGGAAATGGTGGTGGCCCTATGCCCCTAATAATAAAAAACTTATACCATACTTACCAGATAGGGACTCCTTATGAAACCCATGCTTTAAGAGATATTAATTTAGAAATACGGGAAGGGGAGTTTATAGGGTTAATCGGCCATACCGGTTCCGGAAAATCTACCCTTGTACAGCATTTGAACGGTTTATTGAAGCCTTCCAGCGGTGAAATTATTGTTGATGGGTTAAATATTAGTGAAAAAAGGGTAAAGCTTAAGGAAGTACGAAAAAAAGTCGGGTTAGTTTTTCAGTATCCGGAACACCAGTTGTTTGAAGAAACAGTTCTTAAAGATGTTAGTTTCGGACCTGGTAATTTAGGATTATCACCGAAGGAGATAGAGAAAAGGGTTAAAAAGGCTTTGCAAATGGTGGGTTTGGATTATAATGAGGTAAAAGATAAATCGCCTTTTTACCTTAGTGGAGGTCAGAAGAGAAGAGTAGCCATAGCAGGCGTATTGGCCATGGAACCAAAATATTTGATTCTGGATGAACCTACAGCCGGCCTTGACCCTCGTGGACGAGATGAGATTTTAGAGCAGATTAACTATCTTCATAAGCAATTAAAGATTACCGTGATTTTAGTTTCCCACAGTATGGATGATGTAGCCCGGTTAGCAGATAGACTAATTGTTATGCACCGGGGACAAGTAGAATTAACGGGCACACCCAGGGAAGTATTTCAGCATGCAGATAGATTAAAACAAATAGGGCTGGGTATACCCACAGTGACTGCATTATTACAAGAATTAAAGGCTAGAGGCTTAGATGTGCGTACTGACTTAATAACAGTGGAAGAAGCTAAGAATGAAATTGTACGGGCTTTAAAAGGGGGGAGGGGGAAACATGCTTAAAGATATTACTATAGGGCAATATATTCCCGGTAATTCCCCTATTCACCGTTTAGACCCCAGAACAAAAATAATTGCGGTTATTATCTATATGACTGCTTTATTTGTAATTAATAATCAAGTTGGATATTATACGATTCTTTTATTTTCCTTAGCAATTATACTTTTATCTAAAGTACCTATTCACTATTTTTTTAAGGGATTGAAACCTTTAATTATTATTATCATTTTAACGGTAGGGCTTCACATTTTTATGACACCGGGAACTGTTGTAGGTACTTTAGGTCCTTTGACTATAACCAAAGAAGGAATTAGGCAAGGGGTATTTATGGGAACACGCCTAATTCTTCTGATTACGGTGACCTCTGTTTTGACTTTAACCACTACTCCTATTGCTCTCACTGATGGCATTGAAAAGTTATTGAATCCTTTTAAAAGGATAGGGGTCCCGGCTCATGAATTGGCCATGATGATGACAATTGCTTTAAGGTTTATTCCCACCCTGATTGAAGAGACAGATAAAATTATGAAAGCCCAAATGGCTCGTGGGGCTGATTTTGAAAGCGGTAACCTTTTGCAAAGGGCCAAAGCTTTAATCCCGTTACTGGTTCCTTTATTTTTGAGTGCCTTTCGGCGAGCAGATGATTTAGCTATGGCCATGGAGGCTAGGTGTTACCGGGGCGGAGAAAACAGAACCCGCTTAAAAGAACTTAAGTATTCTTCCTTAGATGCTGTGGCTATAGTGGTAATTTCGCTTCTTTTAGCCTTTGCGATATATAGTAGAATAGCTTTATAGCTTGCGGGTCAAACTTTTGGGTCGGCATTATGGCTTTTGGGTTAAACTGCAAGACGTCATGCCGTCATGCAGTTTAGCCTAAAAGCCATAACGCTGACCCCAAATCTCAACCCCAAAGGTGATTTTATGCGTAACATTAAAGCCATTATTGAGTATGATGGTACAAACTATCATGGTTTTCAAAAACAGCCTCAACAAGGCTTGCCGACTATCCAAGGGACCTTGGAAAAGTGTTTCCAGGAAGTATTGAAAGAACCGGTAGTGGTTATCGGTGCAGGTCGCACTGATGCAGGGGTGCATGCGGCAGGGCAGGTTATTAATTTTCTTACTACGAGCAAAATACCTTTGGAACGTTTCCCTTTGGCCCTCAACAGTCGTCTCCCTGAGGATATTGTGGTCAAGGAAGTTCAGGAAGTAGAAGAAGATTTTCATGCCCAATATTCGGCTAAAGGTAAATATTATGTTTATCGTATTTATAACAATCGGATACCTTCAGTTTTTTATAGCCGTTATGCTTATTTCGTTCCCTACCCTTTGAACTTGGAAATAATCAAAGAGGGATGTAAGCTTTTCATAGGGAGACATAACTTCAAATCATTTTCTGCAAGCGGTACTTCTGTTAAGAGTTTTGAACGAACTATTTTTTCTTTAGAGGTAAAGGTAAATGGTTCCCTATGGGAATTTCATATAAAAGGGGATGGGTTTTTATATAATATGGTCAGAATAATCGTGGGGACTTTAGTAGAATTAGGTAAAGGTAAAAGGAGCTTAACATCAATCAGGGAAGCATTAGAAAAACAGGACCGTACTTTAGCCGGAGAAACGGCTCCTGCTCATGGATTATGTTTAAAAGAGGTTTTTTATTAATTTTGAGTAGGTGAGCCAAGAGTTAAGATATAAAGCAATTGTTTAATAAATTGTTTTTTGCTTGACATTAAGCCGGATTATTAATAAAATATCAACGTGGTGTTTTGTGTTTATTTTGTTTTTATGATCCACGAGCCCCGGATCTTAAATAAATCAATACACCTTTGATTTAAGGAGGGAAATTGAATGCGTACCTATATGGCTAAGCCCAATGAAGTACAAAGAAAGTGGTATATCATTGATGCTGCTGGTAAACCTTTGGGCAGAGTAGCTACAGAAGCTGCTACTCTTTTAAGAGGTAAACATAAGCCAACCTATACTCCTAATGTTGATTGTGGAGATCATGTAATTGTTATAAACGCTAAGGATGTTATACTGACAGGTAAAAAACTGGACCAGAAAGAGTATATTCGTCACAGCGGTTATCCCGGTGGTTTAAAAAGAACCAAATATCGGGATTTACTGGCCACAAGACCAACTTTAGCCTTAGAAGTTGCTATTAAGGGTATGTTACCTCACAATCGCTTAGGCAGAAAAATGTTTAGAAAACTAAAAGTATACAGTGGGTCTGAACATCCCCATCAAGCTCAAAAACCAGAAGTATGGAACAGAGGTTAAGAGAAGGGAGGCGCAACTAATTGGCACAAGTACAATATTATGGAACAGGACGTCGTAAATCTTCTGTAGCCAGAGTAAGATTAGTACCTGGCGATGGTCAAATAATAGTTAATGACCGTCAGTTAGATGAATATCTTGGTAAGAAAACTTTAGAAATGATCGTTAAACAACCTTTAGTTCTTACAGACACCGAAGGCAGGTTTAATGTTATTTGCAAAGTTCACGGTGGTGGTACTACAGGTCAAGCGGGTGCTATTCGCTTGGGTATAGCCCGTGCATTGTTAAAAGCAGATCCGGACTTGCGCCCTGTTTTAAAAAGAGCAGGCTTCTTA
>ENA-OWOZ01001555-OWOZ01001555.1-bioreactor-metagenome-genome-assembly--contig:-NODE-1555-length-20365-cov-13.981171_pt1 | contig 20365 bp, 26 predicted proteins | sample MGYA00238140_ERZ651804 | MGnify/ENA primary metagenome ERZ651804 (study PRJEB26910, sample SAMN07631232) | bioreactor metagenome | isolation source: Switchgrass digestor | place: USA: Dartmouth... | reverse complement strand
GCCGCCAGCCTCCGCTCTTCTGCCTTCAGGTCTTCAATTCGCTGTAGCCCCTTTTTCCAGGCTTCAAGGCGCGCCTGCGCCTGCTCAAGAGCCTGAATTGCGTCTGTGAGCGTGTCGATTTCTTTCTGTATTGCGGTCACCGCAATGCTATTGTCAGCTTCAAGCTTCCGGATTTCGTCCTGTATTTCGCGATATTTAGCATTTAACTGATAATACTCAGGAGTAGATTCAACTGGCAATTCTCCTTTAATGATGGAATCAATTTCGGCTTTCAGAGCGGCTTCCTTTTGCTCGAACTCTGCCAGTTCTAATTTTGTCTGTTCTAAGTCCTTTTGAGCACAAACAAGGCTTTCTTCTGCTTTTGACCTCATTTCTTTTAAGCGTTTACCTTCGGTATTAATCGCTTCAAGCTTTTCAGCCTTCGCCTTATTGAATTGTGCGAAAGCTTTTTCTCTAGCTGCATCGAGCTGTTCCTTTGGCAAAGCTTGGCCGCATGTCGGGCATGTATCAGATTGCTCAAACTCAAAAACCATATCGTTTTCTATGTGCCAACCTCTGCGGAGAGTTTCCATTTTTTCATCAAGCGTTTTTATTTCTGATGTGTCAAATTGAATAGATAACTTATATCTATCTATGGAACTTTTCAGCAAATGAATCTTGTCCTGTGTCTTCAGAAGCTCTACGCGCTTTTCTCCTACCTTTTCATCCTGCGCCTGTCGGTATTTGTTCCTCAAATCCATCATTTGTGCTTCAATCAGCCGAAGTTCCTTTGTCTTTTCCGCAACCTGCCCACCTGCCCTGACCTGTGCAAGCTCTTCCTGCTTGGCTTTGAGTTCTTCCCGGAGCTTGGCTATGTCGTTAGACAATTCTTCTGCGTTTGAAATGTCGTCTACATTCGGCAGACCCAGCTTGACTTCGTCTATCCGCACCGGGATTTTTTCCAACTCCTTGTTTATCTCGGTCCGGCGGGCCTGGATAACCTTCCTGTGTTGCTCTATGGTACGGTTGCCTAAGATATCTGCCAGCTTGCTCAGTTCCTTCTTGCTATTGATAACTTCCTCGTCCGATACGTCGCCGCAAACCTCAAGCAATAATTCCCGTCGTTTCTGCCAGTGCAGTACCTCGTTAAAGTACCGGGGATCTGTTAAAAGCCGGAATATGTTTTCGTCAGCTATCTCGGCAATGCGGGCATCATACTCTTTTTTCTGCACCGGAACGCCGTCAATGAAGTAGTCCGTGGTGTGGCCCGTGAACTCTGCGGTCGCTGATCCGCGCTTTTTGGTCCATTTCTCTTGGTAGATCTTTTTCAGGGCTATTCTTTGTCCGTCGTCGAGTTCCAGGATGGCTTCAACGGAGTGCTCAAGGCCGTGCTCCGGTTCGCCGTTGGGGCCGAGGGTTTTGATTTCGAAGTCGGCCCTGTTCAAAGAATCCTTGCCGAATAGCAACCAGGTAAAAGCATCAAACAGTGTGGTCTTGCCTGCGGCGTTGTCGCCGTATATATTGGTGTCTTTGCCTTGGGTATCCAGACTGAAATAACGTATTCCCTTGAAGTTTTGAAGGGTGAGATTACGAATCTTCATGCACTGATCAACTCCTTCGCGTCGAAGCCGGGCATTTGAATCCCACGCTTCGCGAGCCATATGGCAACATCCGCGCGTTTGATCGTGCCGCCTTTATGAGGCATAGGGGCTATAAAGTCCCATTTGAATTCCTGGTATAGTCCGTTTTCTTCGGCCTTTTCTCGGCCAATGTAAGCGGCCAGAATATTCAGGGCAAGATCAGCCGGTCCGCTTCCGCCATAGCCCCATTCAAAGCCGTCAGGACTGTGTTTGACTATACGATGCGGGATATTTACTTTGACGCTTGGATAACCTTGATTACGCTCGCAAATAATGTCGCCCATGAAAGACTGGAAGTTCTCCTCTTCCTCTTTCCTCTGCCTTTCCTGCTCCTCGAGCTCGGCCATGAATCCCCTATAGCAGACAGGACCCATATTTCTCTTGACGCTTTCGGGATCCTTAAGATTCCTATGGCAAACTTGGCAATTTGACATGATTTCATCCTCCTTGACGCTTCATCCCATCAATGATAGAATGAAGTTGAGATATTTTTGTGTGCCCTTATATGGGCTTATTTTTTTTATGTACTCTCTTGTAAGAACTCTGTTTCTGCGCTTGACGGTGATCGTGTCGCCATCGTTGACCTCAACCGAATAGCCCATCTGATGCAGTAAAATACAGTCGCTCACGGTTTTTGGTATCGGCACCTGTGTTTTTCTCATTTGCTTATGCTCCTTTCTCGATTGGTATTATCCTTGGTTTTCCTGAATGTCTATGGACGATGACCAGTTCCGTTGCTGTGTTCTTGACGTAATACCAGTTGTCGGGATTCAGACCTTTCCTTGTGATCAGCACTTTCATCCAGCGCTGAAGCTTTTTTGGTTGTTTCAAATCCTCACCCCCAGAAAGCTATCAGTACCATTAAGCCAATCCCAGCGATAGTGAGAATCCATGCAGCCGCATCAGATTCCCTGAGCAGTTTATAAAGCCTGTTCATGCTGTCGTCACCCCCATGCCTTTAACATTTTCTGTCCGATCCTTGCCTGTTTCGATAACCTCTATCAGCTCACCTATCGGCTTGCCTTTGAGCTCATCCACGGTATCCAATGTCAGTTCAAATCGCTTGCTATTCTTAGCCATTTTGATGCACTCCCATCATAGCAGTCAAAAATATTGTTATTAAAAGCGTTTATTGCCCTGTGCAACAATCTGGCAGCATAAGGGTTTATCAGTTCGTCCATTAAAGTGTCAAAGGTCAATGTAATTGCTAAAAGTGCGTATACCTTCGTGTGTAGATCCATGCTGTCAAAGAATTTCTCATTGAGGTAGATAATGTTGGCAACTGTTTCAACCAAGTTCTTCTTCTGTTGCTCCGGCAGATCCATCTGCCCTATTGTGGCGTCGATTATTTCGAGATTCTCTTCCGATACAATGCCGTCAAACTTGGTTTTCATAAACACTTTCCTTTCATTATGGTTTATTTCGCAAATACAACTGAAAGCCCAGCTCCGACCATTTCCATGAGTTCCTTCTCTATGCTCTGCCAAGTCTCTCTTTCATGGTTCTCAATCTCTCCGTCGCATGCCACTTCCACCATTGCTTGGTGAATGTCATTTATGTCCGCAACCTCTTTCTGCAGCCTCAGTACCGATCGCGGTAGATCCAGAATGTGTAGATCGGGAAGAAATCTCCGGCCAACCTCGGTGTTATTCTTTAGATGCAGATAAGCCAAGTGCTTTGCCTTATAAACTTCAACCATGCGGCAAACGATATCATCTGGTGGTGTAATTCGGCCTGCTTCGTATTCGAGTAAGGTGCGTGGTGCTATGTATAGTAACTCTGCTGCTTGTTCCTGCGTTAAATTGGCATTTTGCCTGGCAGTCTTGTATATATTTCCGCATGATCCCTTCATTCTCAGCTTCACCCCCTTTCCGTTATTATGTAGGTAGGATCACTTCCACCCTCGCCTATCAAACAATCTTTCTGATCTGACTTCTGCTCCTGGGTGCAGGTACATACACCGGCACCTGGGAGCCCTCGTCTATGTATGTGGCAAGGGCTTTTGTGGTAAGGATCCACTTGCGTCCGGCTTTGATAGCTGGGATATCGCCCCTGGCACACATCTCTCTGACGGTTTGCCAGTAAAGTCCAAGCTCAGCAGCTGCTTGCTCGAATGAAAGGGTGGTGCCATACTTATTCAACAGGTATTCATATGTCGCTGACGTTGCTGACATCAAGATCGCCTCCTATTCTGTACCGGTTTTGGGTAAGGCATTTTCGATCAATTCATTACGCCAGTTTTTGATGAAATCGATTGCTTCGGTTGTCATGTCTTCTGGAATGTTATAATAAGAATTAACATTAAACTTCTCTCTTAAATCTCTTGATATCCAGGTGTGGAATCGCCTTTTTAATATAGGATCTTTTACTGATTTGAGTTTTTCATCAATAGCCCGTCTGATCAAACTGGTTTCTGCCGCCTTAGATTCTAACTGTTTAAGTTTTTCAGCATTGCCAGACGCAAAGAAAACTTCAATAGGATACTCCAAGGCATCTGCAATTCGCTTCATTGTACTATTTTTGGTTGTGCCAGTTTGCAATACATGTCTTATTGCCGCTTGGGTAAGGCCAGTTTTTTCTGCTAAGTCGCTTACGTCAAATCCTCTTTGCATCATTGCAACATTGATACGCTCAACATTCCATCTTACCCTGTCGGCTGCATGAATCATCATATGGCACCTGTTACATACTGGCAGCAAGTTATCTACGGCATGATTACTTTTTGAACCATCTTTATGATGAACACGATCCGCATCTCCACCGCATATAGCGCATTTATATTCGGTGGCCTCTAATGCTTTTAAGCGGTTCTTTTTCATCTGATAATGGTTTTCATAATCAAACGTTGTTTTTCTCATAAATATCAGGCTCCTTTGTAATTTACTTGGCATTATGCAAAGTTGTTCGGCAAAAAATATCATTCGGCGTTTTCTTAAGAATAGCTGAAACGTCCAATGCTAACTGCAAAGGCATTCTTCTTTTGTTGTTTTCAAGCTGGCAATAATAACTCTCGGAAACCCCAAGTTTTTCAGCAATTTGTTTCTGTGTTAGACCAGCTTCTTCGCGAAATTGTTTTAGTTTGTTCATGCAATCACCTCCGTTTCTTCTTTGCATAATGCCAAGTTCTAATTAAATTATAAACATAACATTGCAGTTTGTCAAGTATAAATTTCGTTTTTGCAAAGTTTTATTTTCTTTCTTTGAACTTTGCTATTTGCAAGGTATAATATTAAATAGGTGATGACAATTATGAATTTTGGCGAAAGGTTGAGACAAATTAGAAAAGAAAAAGGGTTAACTCAAGCTGAGGTAGCAAAATTGTTATCAATCGGAGAATCAACTGTTTCTTTTTATGAGTCAGGCAAACGACAGCCTGATTATGAAACGTTGGTTCGTTTATCTGAAGCCTTTAAAGTCTCAACAGATTTTTTGCTGGGGAAAACCAACCTCCGCACCCACATCGAAACCATCGCCGCCCATCACGATGGTGAAGAGTGGACAGAGGAAGAACTTGAGGAAATAGAAAGATTTAAAGAATTTGTCCGGATGAAGCGACAACAGAGGGATAAAGAATAAGAGAAAATACTACTTATTAGGATAAAACGGACTTTACAAGAATATTTTTGTTTTTGTGAGGTTTGCTTATGTACGAGGAACTTCTTAGGGAAGCAGAAAGGGAAGGCGTTGAAGTTATTTCTTGGTCGCTTAAAGGAAATACAAAGGGCGCTTACTACAATGGTGTTATAGCTCTAGGCAAAAACATTACAACTACGGCTGAAAAAACCTGCGTACTTGCGGAGGAACTCGGCCACTACTACACATCTTGCGGAGACATCATTGACACCTCCATTACAGCAAACAGGAAACAGGAAGTTAAAGCTCGGCGCTGGGCTGTTAAACGTCTGTTGCCTATATGCAAAATTATCCAGGCACACAAGGCCGGCTGTCGCAACTTTTATGAGGTCGCAGAGTATTTAGGCATTACAGAGGAGTTTCTCAGGCATTCCTTCAAAGTTTATAACAGTATATACGGAAATTTTAAAGAATGTGGCCGGTATGTGGTCTATTTTGACCCGCCGGGGGTATTGGAGGTACGAAAATGAAGAGAACAGCATTAATTATGCTCATCTGTGTTACTATACTATTAGCAGGCTGTGCGGTTGAGACGATTACACCAGAAAAAGTAGAATTAAATAATTCGACAAGCTCTGAGCAAGAAGTAAAAACTGAAACATTCGCAATCGGCGACTCGGTGAAAGGCGGAGACCTGGTATTCACAGTTAATTCGACAAGGACAGATCAGGGTTCAGAATTTATTAAGCCAGCCGAAGGTAAGATATATTACATAGTGGATGTCACTGTCGAAAATGTTGGGGATGAAGCTGAACAGCTGAGTTCCCTCATGATGTTCAAGTTATTTGACAGTGAAGGATACAATTATAGTGTAACTTTTGGACCAGAGACAAAAGGTGATGTTGGCGGAGAATTATCTCCCGGACGGAAAATCCGTGGCGAACTGGTTTTTGAGATCCCAGAGGAGGCTACAAGCCTTGAGCTTGAAATAACTCCTGGTATATTTACTTCCGGAAAAATAATTGTCAAACTGGACAGGTGATATAATTGAAGATAAGACCGCACGCCAAAGGTGGCTATTATACCACTTATAAGAAGAAATTCATATATGGTGCTACCCCTGAGATTGTTGAGCAGAAATACTATGAGATAAGATACAAAGACAGTCGTGGGCATGATATCAGGAATAATCCCACGCTGGAAGAATATATGATCAAGTGGTACAACGCCTACAAAAAGGGCGAGGGCGCCCTTAAGACTCAGGAAATGTACCGTATCTGTATAAATAATCATATCAATCTTGCATTGGGGAAAAAGCGAGTTAAGGATATTACTTCGACGGAAATTCAGCTTTTCCTCAAAAGCATTACAAGCAGCAAGAGCCTTGCGCATAAAGTCCGAATTACTCTAAACCAGATCTTCAAAGCTGCTGTTGCGGATAAACTGCGAGATTTTAACCCTGTGACGAATACAAAGATTATAGCACCTGATAAACCCAAGAGAGAATTTCTTTCTGATGGCCAAAGGGAATTATTGCTTGAGATCCTTCAAGGACACCGTATGTACCCACTAATATATACTATGCTTTATACCGGTATGAGACGAGGTGAAGCTCTGGCTTTAGCCTGGTCTGATATTGATTTTAAAAACAAGATAATACATGTTTCAAAATCCACTGAATATGAAGGGCCGAAGCCAAAGAAAAAAGCCCCTAAGACTGAAAACGGTTACAGAGACATACCAATGTCAAATGAACTAATAGATTTCCTCCAAGATCAAAAAAAGAAATCAAAAAGTATCTATGTATTCCCGGGCCATGCCGGAGGACCTATGGGATTAACTGAGCTTAAAAATCAATGGAGAAAAGCCAACAATAAAATAGAAAAGTGGTTCACTGAGCATCCAGATACAGATATTGAGCCGATTAACCTTACAAGCCGCCTTCTCAGACATACTTTTTGCACTGCTATGTACGATGCTGGGATCGATGAAATAACTGCCGCGAGAATCATGGGGCACGACGTCGGGACCATGAAAAAGATTTATACTCATATATCAGAGCATCGAGAAAAGAAAACTGTCAAAAAAATTAAAATGTTATACAAGCCTAAAAAACAGCCAAAAAAGAGGGCTTAACCACAAACTTTTACCACAAACATTTAGGGCATTCCACAACCTATTTTAACCGTTTTCTGGCAATGATATTGATAATAATAAAATAAAGAAAACGCCTTAATTAGGCGTTTTCTAAGGACTTTTTTCTGGTACACCATCGGGGGATCGAACCCCGGACACCCTGATTAAGAGTCAGTGGGTGATGAGTGTATCTCAGCCCTTTTACTTACTGCATTTGTGATTCCTATTTACATTACTACCACAAACCATTACCACAAACTCAGCCAACTATTAAGGGCATTTCCCAGCCGTCCAGAGACGCTTTAATATTATATATCTTTTCCGGGGCAAAAGGAAGTCCTTGATAAATCTTGACGTGTTTTTATATTATCCTTTACCGAAAAACGCCTCTCAATCGATTTTAGAGGGTCGACTTAAAAGTTATAATTTATATCACTTGCAAATATTTGTATATATGATATAATTATAACACTATACATATCCAGCGGGGGATATTGGGGCTTCGGCCCCTTTTATATTTTCCCTCCTCATATAAAAATAACCCCCGGCATTAACCGGGGGTTTTAAACTATCTCATAATGTTTTTATGTAATTCTCCCATCCTCTTGCTACAGCTTGGGCAAGGTTTTCGATGTTTAGGTATTCCTTGCAGGTGTCCAGAGGGATCAGCTCCACTATAACCGTAACGGTCGAACCGGTATTTTTGTGCATTGCATAATAATCTTTGCCGGGCTTATTTGGGTTCTCCCTGGAGAAAACCCTACCGGTCAGGCCTGTTACCTTGCAGAGCTCATCGTAGATGCACTGGGCCAGTTTCTTGCCTTTTTCGGAGTGGATTGAGTGGATTGTTTCCACCCGCTTTCCGGCGTTCATGTTCAGGTGGATGCTCAAACAATAGTCATATTTGTTTTTGACAAGCGTCTCCCTGGGACCTCCGATTGGCAAGTCTACATCCTTGTCTCTTGTGAGTGCCGGGCTATATTCTTTCAGTAGTTCTTTCAGTCGCAATGCAATAGGTAACGTCAAATCCTTCTCCCGGTAGCCTCCGGATACTCCTCCCGGGTCGCTGCCGCCATGGCCGGGGTCAATGATGAGAGTGGGCTTCTTTTTCTCCGGCTGCTGGTTCAGGATTTTCAATAGCTCGCCCCAGGTTATTGGCCCGCAACTGCCATCGACCGCGATGTTGCGTTTTGACTGGAAGGCCTTGACTGAGTCAAGGGTCTTGGCTCCGAATGATCCATCCGGATCTGTGGGAATGCCCCAGGCGGTCAGGTATCGCTGCATGAGGTTGACCCATACTCCCTTGGCGCCTTTCTTCAGAACCGGGAGTTCGCTCTTGGAATATTTCCGGTACCCAATGAAAATATTGCCCAGACTCCTGCCGTCATAGCTCTTGTTGATGAGTTCGTCACCAACCATGAGCGCTGAACTTCCCCCACCGTCCAGATTCGCAGCGATCTGCAGACCCTCGGATTTGGCGACCGCACGCTGCTCAGAAGGAGTCAGGCCTGCCTCGTCCACTGTCCTGCCATCGGCGGCGATGAACACAATCGTCCCATCCGCTCTCTGGCCAAAGAATGTGCGCGGGTTCTTCCCGAGAATGTCTTTAAAGCTGCTCTCGTTATCGGTCGCATATGCTCCGTTCCTAAGCAATGCATACGATGTCCCCACATTCCACTCGGGATCCTTCGGGAAATCCGGTTCAAGGTAGATCTTGCCGTCCTTGTATGCAACATTCAGGAAGCTATCCCCAACTCCGTCACCCATGCTCTCGGACTTGGGATCTAAAGTATTAAAAAAAGCCCTGTTCACTCTGAGCCACACGACCTCATCGAGCCGAGGATTTCCGAATATCTTGCTGATATGCTCTCTCTGTCCTGGGACCCCTGCTGTGTCCTCCAAGCGGATCTCGGTCGGTGAGAACTCTACTATATGGCAGGTAGTGTTGTAGTAGCGTTTACTTGTTATTTTCATTGTTATCGCCTTCTTCCGGGATTGTTACAAATTTACCCGCCTGATCTTTTACGAGTCCGAAAAATTTAGCGAACCAATCCGGTACCGGTACGCCAACAAGAACAAGATTTTTGATGATAGAAAAACCCTCTGTGCCAATAAGGTACAAAGTAACAGCGGTGCCCAGCAAAGCCTTGACTGGGATAACCACTCCAAAGCCTTCCGCCATGTACCAGATCAGATAATCACCCAGATACCCAAGTACTATCACGAAAGCATACAAGGCCTTTTTGAACGCACCTTTTAGAGCCAGATTACCGTCGAACTGTTTGCTTTGCATTAACACGGCAGCAATGCCTAATATATAATCCATCACCACCAGCAAAGCGAGTATTATTACAATTTCGTTAAGACATCCTGCAAGATAACCAAATACTCCAGTTACCAAACCGATAAATCCCTTTGTAACAACAGATTCATTCATATTCATTCCTCGCTTTCATTTAAATTTGAAATATAAAAAGGACCCAGTCTCCCGGATCCTTTTTGGGTCGTATTAGTATCCTTATGCGACTTAGATTGCCGCTAATATCTCAGCTTTTTCAAATTCACTCAAAGCTGGATAATCTTGAATGATGTCCTCTTCTTGTCATAAACATATCCTCCTTATTACCCAATTGCAATCCAATTATATTCAGCAGTTCCAGATACAGTTCCATTTATAAGGTTATAGAAAACTGGTACATAAAAACCATTATTAGCTCTATGTACACCGCTATAAGTGGTACTACCAATATAACTATCAATACTATCCACATCTGTTAAAGTAAAAGTTAAAAAGTCAAAAGTAAAGGTGTCATTTCTATATCGAGTCAACCGAAGTGTAAGTGTGCTATTTTCAATATCACTTGGGTCTGAAGGTCTTGCACAAATATAACTTCTACCATCATCAATTACAGGCCATATTATAATCATTGTAGGTTTAAAAGATAAACCTGTGACCCCTAAATAACGACTAAATCCACCACTTATTGTATATCCTGTCGCTGTTCCATATGCCCATTTCTTATTTGTATTACTCCCAGCCAATCCAAACATAGAAATACCAACAGGAATATTTGCAGCTATCCAGTTCGGCTCATTATAGGTTACGTTATCGTCTGTCCCATCATAAAAGCCTTTAGGTGCTCTCAATTTAAGTGTTGTGCCACTTCTTGAGATTGCAAGTGCTGGAGTATCTCCTGCCCGGTTTGGCATTGTTCCTTGCTTCAATCCCTCTTCTGTGCCTATAGTATATGGTGCTAGTACATGTTCGGGACCAGCTGTTCCGTACTCCCCCCCTTCACCCAATAATTGAAAATTTGCACCATCATAAACAAGGTTATAGGCACCGGCCTTAATATTCGGATTACCTCCACCGGGCTTTATGATAGGTTTAGCTCCTAAACTATTAACATTAAGTGTTGCTGCTTGGCCTGAAGTAGCAGCATGGAATTTTATAGTTATTTGCCGTCCAACTTTCAACCCAATAAAATCCGGGATTGTTACAAGATAATTTGGCGCCGTTCCAGTAGTGGTAGGTAAACTGTCCGCTGCTTCAAGAACCCTGATATTCTCCTCTATGCGGTTAAAATCATCAGTAACGGGCACTGTCTGCCCAGCCTGACCCCAATTTGTTTTTGGAGTTTGCCATGCCATAATATCACCTCACTATGCTTTTCTTCCTGTAAGTCGGGCTGATAGGTATCCCTGCCAGTTTATTTCCTGCCGTATTACATGGTAATCCTTGCCCTTTACTGTCACCCGATCACCGAGTTCCAGCGCCGGGTTCCCACGCCAATCAACTTCAATGTCACGCCTCGGGTCCTTTACACTTGCCAGCAGAGCATCTGCTATTGCCTGCGCCTGTGTCAGAGTTTGCACAAGCGGATTTGCCGGAAATTCAAAGCTCAAAATGCCCAGTTCTGTTATGCTTACCTCGTCTCTTGCAATAGCTCTTTCCTTGCCCTGTACCGTCATAGGTTTGCCCTGAATAACAAGCGTCACCTGCTGATCCGTGCCGGTGCTGTTGGCGACTTTGATACTCGCGCCCCAGCCGTAGTATGTCGCTTCGGTAATTGCCACGCCCGCCGGTGGACTGTCGAGGGTGGCAATAGCATCGATTACCGGCGTTTTGTTGTAGTACACCGTCAACGTTTGCGTGGAGTTGGCCGGTATCGTTATCGGTTCATTGCTCCTGTAGACTTCTTCTGCTGCCGATGTCGGCCTCAAAGGTTGCGTGTCAACGATAATCTCGTTCGCTACCTGGTCCTGTCTTGACGGTGCACGTAACGGCGGGAAATAATCATCTTCCGTAATTTCCAGAACAGGCTCATCGCCCGTAATGAGAAAACTTTCAATCTGTATCTTCCCGTCCCGGTTTTGAAACGCTACCGCCAGCCCGGCTTCCGCTATGAGCCTCAGGGCCTCACGGTGACTGACTGGATTAAACCATGCATAAGGCACCCTAATATTATTCAAAGTTGTGTCAATGACATATTCATTAATACTTAATCCTGCGTCCTGTAAAACCCCTTCCGCAAGCTCATACAGGCTCTTATTCGTCAGCACCTGCGACGTCTGGTACGTAGTTTTCCGCAGCAGTTCCATGCGGTCCCTTGCGGTTACGGTAGCTTCCAGCGAATCGTCCGGGCTGTCCCAATCAAGGCTCCAGAACGTGCCAAGAGGAATCCATACGGTGCCTTTCTTCTTCCGTAAGGTATCGGCATTAAAGGTATATTCTTTAATTGTTGCCCGTTTGGTATCAGCAGAGTATTGATATGCTTTATTGACTTTACGGAAAGTGTCTGCCTGGTAAGTCTGGCTTTGGGTAATAGGGCGTTTCGTGTCAGCATTGTAAGATTGACTTTGTATGATAGTGCGAATAAGATCGGCTACGTATATTGCTTCCTCACAATACACAAGATCCGGGTCGCGAATATAGTTAGTGTAGAGCGTTTTACCTTCTGCTGTTAGATCCTTCCAGTCGCTTAGATCGTCCGAATTAAGCACACGACCTTTGAGAACCCCCAATCTACCAGAGGGGACATTCCAGTCTACATTGTTATCCTCGAACCAGCCGACAGCAGGCAACACTAATTCAGTGAGGGAGGAACAGCCACTGGCATAGTTTTGCATGAAATAACTACCCACGCTGGTAAGGCTGCTGGTATCTGGGACAGCAAGTGAAGTGAGGGATGAACAGCCATAAGCATAGTAACGCATGAAATAACTACCCACGCTGGTAAGACCGCTAGTGTCCGGGACATCGAGCGAAGTGAGGGAGGAACAGCCATAAGCATAGTAGGTCATGAAATCAGACCCCACGCTGGTAAGGCTGCTGGTATCTGGGACAGCAAGTGAAGTGAGGGAGGAACAGCCACGAGCATAGTAATACATGAAACCATTCCTCACGCTTGTAAGACCGCTAGTGTCCGGGACATCGAGTGAAGTGAGGGATGAACAGCCATAAGCATAGTAATACATGAAAAAATCCCACATTGTCCCAGTCAAAAACGATTTTTGGGAAATGGCGATACTGGTTATATTTGTTGCATCCTGAAACGAGGGCGTCATATAATTATTACCTGATTTATTCCAGTTGTGGGCTATCTGCATTGTAGTGGAAGTTACCGGGAAAGTGGTGCTTGTGCCTGAGACAGATAGAGAAGTCCAGTCTCCGCTAGTCCCGGCACGATAATATACCGTGCCAGTATAAGTAGACGAAGAACCCCTGTACAGCCTTATCGGGCAGGTTCCTGACGCTGCTGAAAATGTCAGGGTATGGATAATGTCATAATCTTGGTTAGGGTTTATAGTAGCCACGATTACTCACCGCCCCCTAGCTTATTGCTCCTATGGTTGCCGCAATCTGAATATGCACACTTTCATCATTCGCCGGTTCTTCCGTATGCGCCACTCTCGCTCTGGCCCAGAAGATTGTATTTGTTGCACCGATTTTTGTTAAGAAATCCAGCGGCTCTCCCCAATCTTCAGCCGTCCCTGGCTGTCCACTATTGTCAGGAGCAAGCTGCCACATCGTTACTTTTGCTGAATCGACAATACTGATTCGCGCATGGCGTGAAGAATCTTCAACTGTTTCGTAGCCAGGATCACAACGCACGGCAAGTTTAATCCAGTTTCCTTCCGCGTAACCTGATTCAGGGACTTTGATTGCCCCGGATTCAATCGGATCCAGTCCGGTGCCACTTGAAACAAGTGTGCCGTCTGTGCCTCCTGCGGTTGGGTTATTTTTATAAATCTTGATTTTGCTTCCGGCCATTTATAACCACTCCTTTTCAATGACGTTGATTAGTTTGATTATCTGATTATGTCTCATGTGCTCACCGCCTCGGTGTACTCAGTAGATAGCGTCAAGTGCTGTTTAAGCATGTCGTATGATTTAGCGAATCTATCAGCCTCGGGGTTATCCCAGCCGAAATGGGCTTTGCAGTAGACAACCACTGCTCGTTTAATTAACGGGTCAGTGTCTATTATCTTGGAGGGATGCACTCCCGAAAGCAGCAAATCTGCCTTGGCAGCATCAATAAGGTCTTGTATCTCGGTGTCGAGAGTGTTACCATTCACTCTAAGGGCATCTTTCACATCATTCAATAAAGCCATTTAACCACCGCCTTGTAGCAGTTCGATTAATTCCTCTTTTTTCGCCTTTGCATTATACTCAATCCCCTTTTCGTCTAATAACTGCATAATTTCCTTCTTTGTAAGAGAATTAAGAGAATTAAGAGAGGGCTCTTCAACCCTCTCTATCAATCCTCTCTCTAATAAGTTTTTGATTCTCTTTTGTTCATTTGAAAAGAATTCATCGCCGGCTTTATACACCTTTTGTAAATTGTATTTGTCGCGAAACTCTCGAATTACTCTAAACATATTATCCCGCCACTTCTTCTTTTATCAATGCAAAGGCCTTAGTATCTACCACAGCACCATCTACTATAGTATAAGCAGCATAGTCTACTGTTCTTGCTTTGACATGCTCTTCTGTGGCTATGCTCATGGGCTCATTAGTATTCATGATGTAACCCTCGTAGGCATTTCCAATTATTATGCTCCCGGCGCTTACGCCTGCATCAGGTTTTACCACCATACCGAACATACGCCCTACACCACCCGAGGTTACATCCGGAATAAATAATGGCCTGCCTTCATTATCCTTCAATGTGGCCAGTTTAGTCCAGATAGTTGCATTATTTGCGTAAATAGAGGCTCCATTTAAATAAGAAGAATGTATTTTTGCGATTGCTTCAGTTATTTTGTCGTAGGTCAATTTATCTGTATCATCATACGTTACGACTTGAGGTGTTCCTGCTTCAGCTAACAATGCAGTTTCAATTCCTTCTGGTTCCCTCGGATTTGAGCTTGGCCCTGCTCCTTGTGCAATTGCAGTTCCTAAAGCAGCCCCAATCCTTTCTGCTAATTCGTTTTGTATGAATGGGATAAATTCTTCCATGGCCATGCTTCTCAGTTTCCAGGTAATAGTAATTGCCTTTGCTAACTCGCAACCGCTTAAAGTTATTTCAGCAAATTTATTTTCTTCATCTTCCGTTGTAGTTTCTTCATCATAGAACTTGGCATCTCCGGCAGCAATTCCGGTATGTTTCTTTAATGTTAAAGTCCCTCTTACATTAAATTTTCTTACATCGCCAAGGAGTGGATACATTTCTGCAGCTCTTTTCCAAATACCAGCCACTACTGTTTCGGGAATCAATATAGAAGTATTAGAAGTATCATGTGTATAAGCGTTATTGAATTCTGCATTTACCCTATCGAATATTTCCTGCTCTTTGGCGTCTAACTTCTTCCCTTGAATATATTTAGCCCATGCATTTTCATAGATTTTTGCATCATCATCTTTAATAACTTTTGCAATATCATCCACCACTTTCGCCCCCTTTATATCTATTGATTTCCCTTCTATATCTGTAATTTTTGCTTTGTCCTTCAATGCATTCATATTTGCATTTGCTTTTGTAATTTCTTCCCATTTGTTGTCCAGGTCTTCAACTTCTTTCATTTTTGCATTAGCTTCTTCAATTTTGCCCTCATTAATTAAGTTTTCAATTTCTGCCATCAAAGCATTTCTCTGCTCTAAATATTGTTCTTTATTCATTAATAACCTCTCCTTTCAATTTTAAATAGTTTAATTTAACCATTAAAAAATCCGCTTCATTCTCTTTTGTTTGAGAATTATGCGGATTTTTAATAAGGTTCCTTATTTTGTTAATTACCTGTGGTGGCAACATTCCTGAAAAATCAGTGCTCGCTACTAACTGTATGTCATCTTCAAACATGATTTCATCAATGAAGCCCAATTCTTTGGCTCTTTCGGCCGTCATCCATGTTTCGTTATTCATCAAGGCCAATAATTCTTCCTGAGTTTTACCTGTTTTGAGCCTATATGCATTTGCTATAGTGTCATTTGCATTTTTCAGCACTTCTGCTGTATGCTCCATATCCCTGTAATCTCCGCTTGCTGTAGACCTGACATTATGAATCATGATTTGAGCCGTTGGAGACATCATTACCTTTTTACCCGCCATTGCAATTACACTTGCTGCACTGGCGGCCAATCCCACTATTTTTACCGTTACATTTCCTTTATAAGATTTTAGTGCCGTATATATTTCACTTCCGGCAAATACGCTTCCACCACCTGAATTGATTTCTACTTCGATATCTTCTCCGTTAGCTTTTTCTAGCAAATCATTTACTTTTTTAGGGCTCGTTGCTTCAATTCCAAACCATTCATATATCCAGGCATCATTATTATTTACAATAGGGCCTTTGATGTTGATTTTCACTTAATCACCTCCTATTCTGTTGTCGGTCTAGTATCTAATCTCCTAACAGGGGTGTCTCCTCCCTCTAATGGTGCATAATGAAGTATTTCTCGCACTTCATTTGGCGTCATTATTCCCCTGTCAACATACTGAACTAAATCAAGTTTTGTCTTCATGCTAGCAAAAGTGAGATTAGCGGTTTCAAATACTATCTTGTTGCCAAACCCCCTTTCACGCCTAGAGAATAACTTTCTTGTATATTCTCCGCTTAATTGTAAAATAACCGGCTCGATATTTGACTCATAATAACTGATCCATTCATCTTCATTATATATTCCATGCACTATCCTTTCATTTGTATTGAAGAAAGCGTATATCCTTTTGGTTGTCCTATCCATTTGTGCAGCATTTGGAACATAGTCTTTTGGCTCCACTTGTTGTGCTTCCGCTTTTACGTCTGTTGCCGCTACTCCTACTGTTTCACTCTCAACATTTAAATAGCTATCCACGAAATCTTTTGCCTGTTTTTTAATGTCTTCCGGTCGTAACGCCTGATTGAATTTCAGCAACCATCTTATTACATTAGAATTTTTTATAGCCTTTACTATCCCTTGGTCAGTTGTATTGACTATTTCCATTAATGGCGTCAAGGCTTTAGCTGGTGACTCTCCAAATATCTCATTGCTGTTAAAATCTTTTCTTAAATGAATGACGTCAGTATATCTAAAAGTTACAGTTTTGCCGTTTCTCAAAACAAATCTTAAATACAATTCCCCTTGCTCATCTTGCAACGCTTCACATGATATTGCCGTTATGGGGTATATTTCCATGGGATATCCATTCTCATCCCGATTGATATATGCAAAAGCATTATTATTTAGTTCTAGCTGTGTCGCTAATTTTTCCTGAAGCATCTGGCCTGTCATATATGGATTAGGTTCCTCAAGTAAAAATCTAATGTAAGGTTCAGGATTTACTTTTATTTCTTTCGTCCCGTCGGGCCTAATTATCTCTCTTATATGTTTACCAACTGCTTTCCCGATTGCTCTAGCTTTTGGCCTTATAGCTGCTCTTACAATATCTGATTGATAGAGATTGCCATTCCAAGCATAAAAGCCGTCTCCTTCATCTGTGATCAATTTATACTTCGATATCGTTATGGTTTTTTTAGGTCTGAAAAAATTGAAAAACCCCAAGGTTTCACCTCCTTCTAAATAAGACTCATGTAATCCTCATAGTGCCTCTCTAATGTCACGTAAGCACATAATAAACTAACGGTGCCGTCTATCCTTCTTCTTGGATTATTTGTTTTAACGGGCTGTATATTATCATTCTTATCAACGTCAACTGCGGTATTGCTCAAGCACCATTTGAGAATTGGATTGTTGTTATAATTAATTCTTTTTGCTTCTAAATCTTTCTCCAACCTTTTCATAGGCCCAGATAGGGTCTTTTTACCTTGAATTACAGGTTCCATCCCATCTTTTCCAAAGTGCTTCTTCATATCCTCAACATAATATTCGGCACTCCAACTATCATAACCATGCCAAGGAATATAAATGTCATATTTATTCTGCACTTCAAGGAACCATTGTTTAACATGTTCATAATGAATTTTATTACCTGGAACAGTCCTGAGCAAGCCCATATCTTTCCATTTATCGTAAGGTATTTTATCTTCCGCAACTCTCTTTTCTAAAAGGTCTTCTGGTAGAAAATACATTTGCATCACATAAATCGTATCATCACCAGGAACCATGAATAAAACAGTGCCGCATGTGAGGTCTGTTGTTGATGATAAATCAGATCCCCCAATTCCATAACGAGGCTTTAATTTTTTCAAATCATAAGTGGCTGTGTTGTTAAGTTGTTCAAATGTTAGCCATGCCTCTGTCGTTGTTTCTCGAATATTAAAATCCTTACATAGTAAGTTTTTTACTAGCAAGGGATTAGCTTTTGCCTTATTGACCTTATTTATTAGTTGGTCTATTTGTTTTATCGTTCCTAGCCCCGGATTAGCTTGATACCATGCTTCTTCATCTCGCCAATCTTTTTTATTATCTAATTCGTAAATAATCGGCAAAAATCGCTCATTTTTATAACCATTAGAATCTTCATACCCGTTAATAACTCTTTCTGCCTCATCATATTTAATATCAAAAACAGATTCCCTTACTGTGCCAGCCGTTGTAGTAATAAATACCAAAGGTTGTTCCCTGGCTGTAGTACCATCTACAATGACATCATATAGATTCTGGTCTGTCCAAGCATGAATTTCATCGAGCAAAGCCCCGTGCACGTTTAGACCATCTAGACTATCTGAATCTCTACCAAGAGGTTTAAAAAAAGAATCGTTGAAATCGCTGTTTATTTCTGCTACTAGAGTTTTCATTCTCTTTCGCAGTGCAGGCGACTTTCTAACCATTCTTTTTGCCTCAAGCCAAATTATCTTTGCTTGGTCTTTTTTTGTTGCGCAAGCATAAACTTCAGCGCCAGGCTCACCATCCGCAATCTGCAAGTATAATCCGATAGCTGCTGCCAGGGTGGATTTTCCGTTCTTGCGCCCAACCATGAGCATTACTTCTTGATATTTGCGCGTGCCGTCTATCTTATGCACTATGCCAAAAGTAGCCGCTATAAGAGCTTTCTGCCAAAGTTCCAGAATAAAAGGTTTGCCGCCCATTTTACCTTTAGAATGACGGCAATAGTTTTCTATGAATGCTATCGCATGATTGGCTTTGGCTGCATTATATTCCCATTCAGAATTTGGATCATTGATTATCCTAACTAACTCTTTATATACTTTATAAACCTTGGTACTAACTTTCTTTCGATTCTGTGGTTGATTCATCCATTCCCAATACTCAAAAATAGGGTTGTAATTGTTAGGATAGGCTATTTTTCTTGCTGCTGTCATTTTGGCATCACACCTAAGGTTTACTCTCTATAAAATCCTCAAACCCGTCATCAATCTCTTTTTTTATGTCATTTTTAGGAAACAGATTAGTTAACTTATCAATTACATTAGTATATCTCTGAACCATAGTATTGTAACTCTTCAAGGCAGGGTGTTCTCGTAAAATCGAATATTCTCCTTGTGGCATAACATCAATAGGGCCGCTCTTGTCAATTTCTTTCTTCAATTCCTGTAGCGTTATCCTCATGTATGCGGCCTCTTCTATAAGTCCCTTAGCTGTTAGTCTTTTATTTTTATCTATTTCTTTGAATAAATTGGTAAGTCTTGTTATTTCTCTCTTAATCAGTTCATCTTTGCTTAATTCCTGCTTTTTCTCTTGTTTTTCTGCCTGCTTTTTCCCTTGTTTTTTGCTCATGTTTTCACCTGCCTCTCGGATGGTTTTAGAGGGGGGTCATGTGAAAATCTCCTGTGCGTTTTTTGGAGGTAGGCCACTCGGTATCGCTACAGCCACCCCCACTTTTTATACAGGGGGGATACCCCTGCAGGGTATGAGGTCGCCATTCTCATCAAACATCAAGCCTTCCTGTGTCGGGCTATACTTACTCATGTGCTCTCTATTGTGACAGTCTTGACAAAGACTTTCCAAATTTGACCAATTCAAAGTTATTTCTGGATCATTGATATTCTCTGGCGTCAAGTAAGTTTTATGATGCACTATCGTTGCCGGTGCCCCGCATCGTTCGCATATAAAAAACTTGCTTTGAAGAAAAGCAAGTCTGCATTCTTCCCACGCTTTGCTATTATAGAAGTCTCTAGCCCAATCTTTTGCCATTTTATCACCTGCATAAAAATAAGCACCGAAAGGTGCTTATTCACCAACTTTTCTATTTATTTTCTAATGCGTCAGGATATATGACAGTATTAAATATTTCATTGGTCGCTATATCTTTTAAGTTTACTATTACCTTACAATTCTCTGGGTCTACTCCATCAAAAACTTGGTATAACATTGATGGAAATACTATCCCTAATATACCGATTCCATCAAAACTATTTTCAAATCTTTCCCTATCAACTACAACTTCTATTTCAGAGAATGATTCGTTAGAATTAATCTCTTTGATTGAAGGTAATTCTTCATCATTAACCAGCTCATCAAAAGCTTCGGTTACACTTTCCCTTATTCCTGCCATCATTTTTTTATGTTGAGCTTTCGTCATTTTATAAGTTACAGATCCATTATCGTTAATGACAACATCGCTAGCCCCTTCTTTTTTTGCATTGTTTACTATCTCATCATAGTTAATCTCTCCACCATCTGGCGCAAG
>ENA-OWOZ01001553-OWOZ01001553.1-bioreactor-metagenome-genome-assembly--contig:-NODE-1553-length-20382-cov-6.087368_pt1 | contig 20382 bp, 15 predicted proteins | sample MGYA00238140_ERZ651804 | MGnify/ENA primary metagenome ERZ651804 (study PRJEB26910, sample SAMN07631232) | bioreactor metagenome | isolation source: Switchgrass digestor | place: USA: Dartmouth... | reverse complement strand
AAATGAAAATTTACAATTTGACACTAACTTTTTCAGTAATCTAATGATAACACAACATATATTTTATATATACTTTTCTATACAAATTCCCAAATCCATTCCATATACAGAAAATATTTATTTTTATAGAATAATATATCAATCTCGAATATTTCAGCTATATATTATATTAATGACAAATGATTATTTTAAGTAGTTACCCAAGTTTTATACAAACGTGGATATTGAAAATGTAATCAATTGGACTCCATAATATAACAGTAGGTAAGAATGCTCCCTCATAATAAAATTATTTATAATACCAAGTTTAGAGTTCACACAAAATATGAAATAAGGATGTAAAAAATTTGGTGTATAAGATAATAAAATAGCTCCTTCTTGGCAAGAACTAGAAATATAAAAACCAAGGAGGGGATTATTTTATGTCAACATTAACAAAGGAACAAATTAGGGATATTATTAAGGGAAATGATTTTAAGAGTGTAGGAGATATCAGCACTTATCTAAAAGACATTTTTAAGGACCTGATTCAAGAAATGCTTGAAGCTGAACTTGAATGTAAATGTCAATCAAAATTTGGTTCTTTCCTATCTTAGTTGAAAAATCAAATATGATTGTGGAAAATGGCAAATTTATAATTTTAATATCGTTCTATTTCAACTAACTCTGGAAAGAATCAACTTTAGAATAGCATTAACAGTTATTTTTAATGACTTAAAAAGTAAAAGAACCTTCATCTGAATATCATGTAGAATCCGCTTAATATTAAAATTGCCGGCATCAAGTTCATCTTGATACCAGTTTTAGTTTTCATACAAATTTAAATATTATACAAATAAACTTTAATTTATATCTAATATCATTCTTTTCTTTCTGTTCCTGTTTAGTTTGGTGTCATTTTGGTGTCACGAAAGCATTTTTGACACAGCAAAAGGGTTGCGGCAAAAAACCTGCAACCCTTGATATGGCGGAGAGAGAGGGATTCGAACCCTCGGTACCCGTTTTAGCAGGTACACACGATTTCCAGTCGTATTAATATATTTTTCACCTTTTGCTGTTTAGTATTATTAATTGCTACTAAGGCTTGGTAATTCTATATTTGAGTCACTTTAAAATATCATTTAGTTATGATAAATATTCTCTTTTTATGAATAGTAATTTATACTCTTGGTACCATTTTGGTACCACATACTTTTAATTATCTTCATATTCTTTTAAATACACTTTTTTATATTTTAAAACAAATTAAAAGCCGTCATTACACATTCCTATTACTGCTTTCTCAATAGTATTTTCATAGATTAATATATTATATACAATCCTCAAGTATTTAGTTCAGAACAAACAACTTAAGCTAATATTTAAATCCTATTTTGTTACATTAATAGATACAAACCCATACCCTTTTGATGATAGGCGCTTTTCTGCTTCTATAGTAAGATATTTTGCATAAGTAGAATTTGTACTTTTTTGAAATCCTAATATGTAGCCAGCTATATAACAAATGTTCTTGCTTGTAATAGCAGTATTAAATTCATCTGCAGTTATCCTTTTAGCTATTTCCGGACGTTTATTTACTATTTCTTTGTAATATTTTTGAAGCCATTTATCTCTTTGGATTCCTTGAAGAACTTTCTGAATATACTCTGCAGATGTTAGAATTTGATTAATAATATCTCTGGCACCTTCTCCATCAAACTTTCCTTTATTATGCATAAAAAATACCGTGCTGTTATTCCAAAAAATTGCATCTGCAATTTCAACATTATCTATAAGTACCGTATGGGTAACATAAATATTGTTTTCTGACTCAAGAATTTCATTATATGCAGTTTCAGTTGAAACTTTATGTAATAAAGAAAACTGACTTAAAATAATGTCTCTCTTCTTTAAGTGGCTTTTATATATAAGTTCATATTCATTGTCCAAAGCTTTTGTATATTTAGTGTCAAAAACATACCATTCTCCATTAAACAAATAGACAGGATCCCTTCTACTACCAACTTCAATAAAACCTTGTATTGCATTAAATATGTATGTTTCCGGAAGAGTCTGAATTCCCGATTCATCTTCTGTACAAATTGTCCACTTTTTCAAAAACTCATAAATAAATGCCTGAGAAAGCCTAATTCCTTCTTTTTCAAATTTATCGAATATATCGTTTATTCTTATTGGCTGTGTGCTTTCAATAAAAACTTTTCCATTAGCATCCTTAACAATATACTTACTTGCATTCAGTATATAATTTTCATATTCATCTCCCACTAATACAAATGCCCCATATTTTTTCTCTATAAATACTCTTTTAAGGACGTCTAGCAATTCAGAGTTTTTATAGTTCTTTTTCTTTGCAAGAACCAAATAATTCAACGCAAAATTATCTTTTAATTTTTTTAGTTTATCAAGTTTTTTTAGCACTATTTTCAATTTAGACAATGTAAAACATCTTCGTATAACTAAAGAATCCTTGTTGACAATGTTAATTTTTTTATTATTCGCCTCGTCTTTATCGAATTCTATGCCCAATTCGTTTGCGATTTTTTTATCTACTTCAATATTTAACTGTCGATATATACCACTCATGTCTTGCTCAATAAGAAAATTGGTTGTTTGTCTATTTGACTTTTGTACTGATAATTGATTACCTGTAAGATTATTTTGAAGGATTTGTTTGAGAACTGGATTATCTTGTTTAATGATTTTAGGGATTAAATATAATCCGAAATTTTTATCGATAAATTTTGAAATATATTTACTTCCGTATCCACCTGTCATTCCATATAATATCTCTCCGATTTGATAAAAGAGTATATACGAAACATTCACATTCATCAAAAACTTCCTTGATTCATTCTTTTGGACTCTTGCAATTTCAATTTCATTATTGCTTAGTATTTGTACCGCTACATCTTGCCATGCAGGAGTATGTCTTGTTTTAAAAATTACTCCTTCAAAACCACGATACTTTACTTTTTTATATTCAGCATTAGACTTTTCTTTCAATATCTTTATTATTGAATTTAGTATTGCTGCTTTAATCTCTTCATGGTACCCTTTTTCACCTTGTTTTTTAACAATAGGCATAATTTCGCAAACTCGCTCGTAATCAATTTGATAAATACTAAATTGAGCCTTTGGTGCATTACTGTCGCTCATAAAAATATACCTCCCAACCATACATATTTTCTATTTTTTAAGTGATGCAATTTTGACTCTCTTAAATTGTAACTATTGGTTTATGCATATCTTATTAATGCTCTCACCTAGGCATTTAATATGCTATTCTCCACCTTATGCTTTTATTTTATATATCAAATATTTCTAATTTATCTTCTGTCTTTATTTGTATGATAATGTAATATTTTATAGAAGAATTATATCACTTATTATTATAAATTTGTACCTTTTCAAGAAATTTTTTCATTTTTCTAAAAAGAAAAAGCTTGTTCTTCTGTAAATAGGTTAAATATATTTTTGTAGCTAAGTTTTAAAATCAATATATAAAATATAATAAGATGAACTCTACATCGGACAAAAAGCGATTTGTGAGGTTTAATTTACCTCACAAATCGCTTTTATCTATTTAATAATTATAATTACATTACATACGCTTATATCATCAGAATCTAAATGTTCCGTTCAAACCTTTTTATTTGAGGATATTTGGCATATCAAAGTGACGTAAATGAACAAGTCTTATCTAAAAACATTAGATATAAAAAGAAGGGATATTTCGAAACAAAGTATTGCATTTTGGGTTGCCAAATGTTAATATATAATCATAACATTTTGAAGACAGGTGATGCTTAAAGATGTACATAAATAAGGTAAAAATCAAAGAAGCTATGGAAAGACAAGGTATTAAAACACAAACGGAATTAGCGAATAAGCTGGGTATAACAAAGAACCAATTATCAGTTATGTTATCTGAAAAATATAATCCTATAAAATCGAAAGTAGTAGAGTTGTGCGAATTGTTGAAAATAACCCCAAAAGATATATTAGATTGCCCAGCGAATGATAAAGAACCTGTTGAAGTAAATACTGATAAAGTAACAGCCATAGAGTTATTTGCAGGCGCAGGCGGTTTAGCATTAGGTTTAGAAAAAGCAGGAATACATACTGTGTTACTTGTAGAAATAGATAAGTTTTGTTGTCAAACCTTAAAACAGAACAGACCAGCTTGGAATGTGATTAATGAAGATATAAAGAAGGTAGATTTTAATGCTTATAAAGGAAAAGTTGATATAGTAACGGGAGGAAGTCCCTGTCAAGCATTTTCATACTCTGGTAAGAAGTTGGGTTTTGAGGATACCAGAGGAACATTATTCTATGAATTTGCAAGGTGTGTAAAAGAAGTAGAACCTAAAATATTTATGTTTGAGAATGTCAGGGGTCTAATCTCTCATGACAAAGGAAGAACTTTTGAAACTATTTTATCAGTATTGAAAGAATTAGGGTATAACGTACAATATAAAGTGTTAAATGCAAATGAATATGGTGTAGCTCAAAAGCGAGAAAGAATTATTATAGTAGGAACACAAGAGGGTATAAATTTTGAATATCCTGAAAAACAAAAATACAAACCTGTATTAAGAGATGCTCTAAAAGACGTTCCACCAAGCGAAGGACAAACATATAGCGAGAAAAAGAAAAAATTTTTAGATTTAGTACCACCTGGTGGCTGTTGGGTGAACCTACCAGAAGATATGCAGAAAGAGTATTTGGGTAAGAGTTATTATTCTGGTGGTGGTAAACGTGGTATGGCAAGACGTATTAGTTGGGATGAACCTTGTTTAACCTTAACTTGTTCTCCAAGTCAAAAGCAGACAGAAAGGTGTCATCCAGACGAAACAAGACCATTTACAGTAAGAGAGTATGCAAGGATACAATCTTTCCCAGATGATTGGGAGTTTGCAGGAGGTATAAGTGAAAAATATAAACAAATAGGTAACGCGGTGCCTGTTGAATTAGCAAGACATTTAGGGGTTCAATTAGTGAAAGCGATTAAAGAGTATAAAAATACGGATGCTGATTAAAGTCCAGCATCCCTTATTTGTTGTGTTAATCTTTGCAAAACCCTGTTAATTAAGTCGGTACTATCCATTTCAGCAGCAACTTCTGCAAAAGCATTGATAAGATCAAAATAAAAATTATCATCACCAGTAAGCCGATGCCAGAAGTCCTGACCTATAAAAACGGGGTAGTCCTTCGCAATAGTTCTATAACTTGCGCTTAATTCTTCTTCTGTTCCATAGAAAACACCAACAACACAATCATAAAGTGGATTAAAATCTGTCATTCTGTTAGTTCTTGCAAGATTTTTTATAGCAGTAAAGTGATTTATAATAGTTGTAATATCATCGTGATTTATTGTGTTTGGTCCAGCTTTAACCTGGCAATACTTTCTTCTACCATCAATAGCATCAATAAACTCTATATCTATGCCAGAGGTAGTGGAAGCATAAGAAGTTAAAACCTCACTGCAAAAATATTGAAGTTGTGTACCGAAAGTAGTACTGATACTTGTTCCAAGTATCCGGGGATATAAAAGGGCTTTTGCCATATTTTCAGGTGTATCATCGCCAAAAGCAAAATTTGAAAGATACCTGAGGGTAAAAGGATTTATATTAAACTTTCTAATATCTGTAAGCTTTCTGGTGTTCTTTATATGGTTGTTAGCAACCCTACTTCTAAAGAATTCTTTAGCCTTTGAAAGTATTTCCTGTCTTTCTTGTTCATTCATTATGTACCACTTCCTATTAAGATAATTTTAATCAATAATCCGTTTAAATACTTTCAATCAATCAAGCTCTTTTACTTTCATAGATTCCGCTATTATCATGAAAACATATTTTAAAAGAACCTTTATAAACTAAATCAACTGAATCTCTATACTATCTAATATATCTTTACTTATTATTTCTTTAAGTTGATCCTTGATTTCTTTAATATAACATTGTTCTTCCAAATGATAATCATAATAACTATCCTTAGTCAAAAATTCTAATAACTCATTTAAATCATTCCCATCCTTATCAGTTATAGAAATAATTTGAAATGTTCCAACTGCATTAGCAACTTCATGGTCAGCCTGAATATTTAATACCATACCTTTTTTAAGCCCAACATAACTATTCCTCCATTTTTAATAATTGAACTTCTATATTCTATTCTACAATTTCCTTAAAAATCCTTCTTTTTTTGCTATAAACTTCTATTTACAATAATTTGATTATATCCAAGTTATAAATACATAATATACCCTTGAATCCTCATATCGAACCTTTTTATTTGAGGATATTTTACATATCAAATTATGAAAAATGAACAAGTCTTACAAAAACATTCTCAAGGAGTGCATAAAAATATATCATAGAAACATTACATATAAAAAACTATAAGCTCTTACGGGTATCCTAATATACTAACTTATATCATTCTTTACTTTCTATTTCTGTTTAGTTTGGTACCATTTTGGTACCACGAAACATTTTTGACACAACAAAAGGTTGTAGCAGAAATGCTACAACCCTTCATACTGGCGGAGAGAGAGGGATTCGAACCCTCGGTACGCTATTAACGTACACACGATTTCCAGTCGTGCGCCTTAGACCAGCTCAGCCATCTCTCCACGTAAATTTTTTAATTTATTCGGACACTCATATAGTATACAATGTATTATGCAAAAAATCAAGCAAAATTTTATAAACTTATAAAAGTAATTTATTCCACCGCAAAATTATTTTTCCCTATCAATGATTCAAGCTTGAAAATGAACATACATCAATCTTTTTTCAATTTTGTTTTCTCCTTTTCTTCCCTATCCAAAGCCAAGATTGCATTTAATTCTCCACCTAATATGATAACCATGGCACTTAGAAAAAGCCATATTAATAATACCATAACCGCTCCAATGCTACCATAAATTTTAGAATAATTAACCAAATTATTCACATAATAAGCAAATCCTAAAGATATAATCATCCAGCCAATAGTAGTAAATATCGAACCAGCCATGACTTCTCTCCATTTAAGCTCCTTGCAAGGCATGTATTTGAATAAAGCCGCAAAAACAAATATCATTACCGGAAGAATAATTATATACCTTAACACATTCCAAATGTATCCGCCAACCTGTGACAATTCAAGCCACTCAACAATATACAAACCGATTAACTGCCCAAAAATTAAAAGGATAAATGAAAAAATGATGACAAATGCCAAAGCAATTGTAAATAATATCGTAATGCTTTTGACCTGCCAAAAGGGTCGTTTTTCTTTCTCATCATATGCTTTATTTAATGCGTGTGTAATAGCGCTAACGCCGTTAGAAGCCGCCCATAAGGACGTTATCAATCCAAACGAAATGAGTTTTTGATTTTTATTTTGAGAAATATGATAAATACTGTTTTCTATGATAATATAAACATCATCGGGCAATAATTTTTCTAAATACTCCAACGCATCTTCATTTGAAATTGTACTATGACTCAAAATAGTAATAAAAAAAAGTAAAAACGGAAATAAGGACAACAAAAGATAATAAGCAGATTGAGCACTAAGTGCAGTTACTTCATCATCCAAATAACGAAAATATAATTTCTTGAAACATTCGTATATGCTTGAAAGCTTCAATGTACCACCTTCTTTAAATAAATACATTCGGTCTTTCCAAAATTTTTTCTAATTTCCTAAAAAAGATAATTATTTGTACATTTTGTCAAAATTAAGTTAATAATATTCAAATAATTAGTAATAAAATGTCTTTTTTTACAGACAAACATATGCTATTATTAAATTGATTATATTTTCATTAATAATTTATATAAATACATCTACGAAGGGATATATTGAAAAATGCGTGAGGTAAAAGGTACTATGAATTTAAACATTCAAAAAACTACTTTTTCTTCTGTACTTTATTATACTTTAATTATACTGTTATTATTTGTCCCGTATTTTACAACTATGATAAATAATAAACTATTTTATCTTACATTCGAAATAATCTGTACCATCCTTCTCATATATGTAGCATCCACTATACTTTCAACGTGTCAGTTTTTCAAAAAAAGTGTCGCTATTATCCTACATACCAATGTAATAATAACTATAACAGTCAATATAATGAATATGTTTCTCTTCTATGAAGGGTATTTAACCGTTGAAAATCGAATTGTTAAATATGTTATTTTCGCTATATTGGTTTTAATAAATATGACTATGTTTTTAGTATTTGCCGTATATGAAAGGAAAAACCTAATAAACAGCTTAAAATGCAATTTACACTTATTTTTACTTATTGTCATAGTAGCTATTATACTTCTTTTACCATTAAATAAAACCTATTACATCATAAGTTCTTTTAAATATCTTTTTAAAATCTTATATTTCTTATTTCTAAATAAAATAATTAACAGCTTGAGTGCAGAAAATTCATATCAAAAAATAAAGGAGAAACTGGGTAACGCCAACCAAACAATATTAAAACTTGAACTGGCGATTAAAAACTTGCAGGTAGATAACTTAAAACAACAAAGAAATGAAATAAAAATTGCTCGCCTCACAAGGTTATATTCTGTTTTAAGAAATATAAGTCAATTGATCGTTTTTAGTGAAGATACCCAGACTCTTTATGAGCAAGCCTGTCGTATCGCGGTAGAAGACGGGTTATTTGCATTAACGTGGATAGGAATTATTAATCCTGATAACCAACAGGTTATTCCAAAAGCTTATTTTAGTGATAACAACAGAATAGCTGATTCATTTAAAAAAGTAATGAGTCCTCATCACTGTAAGGTTATTGATATTTTAAAAAAAGACACCTACTACATCATTAATGATACTACAAATGAATCACCGCTATGCTCCATAGATAAACAGGCAATTGCATATGGTTGTAATTCTCTTGCCATATTTCCTATAAAACTGAAAGAAAAGGTTGTGGGGCTAATTTCCTTTTATTCAAAGGAAAAAGACTTCTTCAAAAAAGAAGAAATTCATTGGCTAACATGCATGGTTGATGATCTCTCATTTGCCATTGAATCCATGGAACATGAAAAGCAATTTCTTGCTACCCATAACGCTCTGCTGGAATCCGAAGAACGCTTCCGAAGTGCATTTGAGCTTGCAGGTATAGGAATGGGACTTGTCACACCAAATGGAAAATGGATTAAAGTTAATCGCGCTCTTTGCGAACTGGTAGGATATACTGAAAAAGAATTGCTTTCAATGACATTTAATTCATTAGCTTATGATGTAGATGATTTAGAATCAGAATTAAAGTATAGGATGGCAATGCTAGACGGTAAAAAGCAATCATGCCAATTCGAAAAAAGACTTCTTCATAAAAACGGTAATATTGTATGGGTTTTGCTTAACATATCTACGGTATATGATACACAATTATATGAACCTTTGTATTATATCGTCCAATTACAAAATATCACACAAAGAAAACTGGTAGAAAACGCTTTACAACAAAGCCGCAAACAATATAAAGCCCTAGTCGAACTTCTTCCCGACGCTGTGATGGTACATCATAACAATAAATGCATATTTGTTAATAATGCTCTTGTTAAAATGCTTAAGTTCAATAACCCAAATGAAATGATCGGAAAAGACGTATCATCACTACTGTATACTGAAAACAATCAACAAATGGAGGAATTAATAGACCAGCTTCAACATTCAAAATCACTTTTTGAGTGTAAAATGCTTTGCACTGATAATACCACTGTTGATGTAGAAATCATATCCGGTAATGTAGAATATCATAATAAACCGATGCAATTAAGTGTAATACGTAATATATGGGAACGTAAAAAAGTCGAAGAATTAAATAAAAAAGCTGAGGAAGACAGAAAATTATTACAGGAGACTTTGGAATTGGACAGAATTAGAAATGAATTTTTTGCAAACATTTCTCATGAGTTAAAAACACCCATTAACGTTATTCTCAGTACTATCCAGTTATTAAATTTATATATAAAGAAATATAATACGGATAACCAAAAAAATATATATTCAGAGCTTTTCCATTTAGAAAAATACCTGGGTATTATAAAACAAAACAGTAACCGATTGGTTCGATTAGTAAATAATATAGTGGATTCCACCAAAATCGATTCAGGATTTATGAGCCCGCATTTACAGAATCTGAATATTATAGGGATCATCAAAGATGTTTCATTATCTGTAGCAAGTTATATCGAATCGAAAGGCTTTACCTTGGAATTTCATTCAAATGTGGAAGAAAAAATTATGGCCTGCGATAAAGATAAAATAGAAAGAATTATTCTTAATTTATTATCCAATGCCGTAAAATTCACCAATCCCGGTGGAAAAATTTCCGTAAATATTGTTGCGGAAACAGAAAAAATAACCATTTCCGTAAAAGATACCGGTATTGGTATTCCGGAAGATAAGCTTACCGTTATATTTGAACGATTTCGTCAAGTAGATAAGTCGCTTTCCAGAAATTACGAAGGAAGCGGCATAGGATTATCCATTGTTAAATCTTTGGTAGAAATGCATGAAGGCACTATCCGAGCAGTAAGTAAGCCAAAAAAAGGAAGTGAGTTTATCATTGAGTTACCTGTAAAATTAATACCCGAAAGCGATAGTAATGATTTCTTACCTGATTCCGGACAAAGAATCATTGACAGAATTGATATTGAGTTTTCAGGGATATATAATTAAAATGTCGTTAACTTAATATCCCTTATAATAAAAAAGTTCATATATTTTCACCGGTATTTGTTATAGGGGCGAACACTGTTCGCCCCTATAGCATTAATTTTCATATCCGTCATAAATACTAATTACACATCCGCATTCTTTAACAATTTATATTCTATGGAATCAACCAAAGCATGCCAACTGGCTTCAATAATGTCCGTAGATACACCGACAGTAGTCCATACACTTTCCCCGTCGGTAGACTCAATCAACACTCTAACCTTTGCCGCAGTTGCATCCTTAGAATCAAGTACCCTTACCTTAAAGTCTGTCAGACGTACACCTTTTAACTGAGGATAAAATCTTTCCAATGCTTTTCTCAATGCCTTATCCAATGCATTTACAGGTCCGTCCCCTTCCGCAGCGGTAATCTCCTCCACACCGTCAACATATACCTTAATCATGGCGGAAGAACTAAAATCATTACCATTCGGTTCATCAACGATAACTTTAAACTGACCGAGGTCAAAACAAGGTTTATATTTACCTAATTCCTTTCGTATTACCAGTTCAAACGAACTTTCCGCTCCCTCAAATTGATATCCTTTATGTTCTAGCTCTTTAAGCTTATCAATAATTCTTTTCGTCTCAGGTGAATCTTTTGTAATATTAGGGTCTACTTCTTGTATTCTGGTTAATATCGTAGATCTTCCTGCCACTTCAGACATAAGAAATCTTCTCTCATTACCCACTAATTTAGGATTAATATGTTCAAACGTAATAGGGTTCTTATAAACTCCGTCAATATGCATGCCACCCTTATGAGCAAATGCCGAATTTCCTACATAAGGTGCTCTTTCATCATGAGCAACATTAGCAATCTCACTGATAAACCTTGCCGTGGAAGTTAAGTTTTCCATTTCATTTTCAAAAATACATTGTATTCCCATTTTCAACTGAAGATTCGGAATAATGGTACAAAGATTTGCATTACCGCATCTCTCTCCGAATCCATTCATCGTACCTTGTACCTGAACAGCTCCTGCCTGAACGGCCATAATGGAATTTGCTACTGCCATTCCCGTATCATTATGGCAATGAATTCCTACAGGTACATTAAAAGTTTCATTTACTTTTTTGGTAATTTCATAAATCTCCATGGGAAAAGAACCACCATTTGTGTCACATAACACAATACAATCGGCACCACCGTTTACAGCAGCCTGTAAGGTCTGCATCGCATAAGTGCTGTTTGATTTATACCCATCAAAAAAGTGCTCGGCATCAAATATAACTTCTTTTCCCTTTTCTTTTAAAAATTTTAAGGTATCTTCTATCATCTTCAAATTTTCTTCCAATGTGGTCTTTAATATATCTCTAACATGCAAATCCCACGATTTTCCGAATATTGCCACTACCGGTGTATCTGCTCTTAATATAGACTGTATATTACTGTCCTCTTCGACTTTTACGCCAACACGACGTGTGCTTCCGAAAGCAGCTAATTTAATATTAGAAAGTTTCATTTTCCTTACACGCTCAAAAAACTCTAAATCCTTTGGATTGGAACCTGGGTTACCTGCCTCAATATATGATACACCTAACTTGTCTAATTTCTCTACAATTCTAAGTTTATCTTCAACGGAAAAGGATATTCCTTCCGCTTGTGCGCCGTCTCTCAACGTTGAATCATAGATAAATACTTTGTTCATAAACTATCATCCTCCTTTCCGAAATCACAACTATATAATTAGTCTCCAAATACTGGAAATCATATTATTTTAAAGGGCGAACACCGTTCGCCCCTACAAGTTGATAACTTATATTATACCATTAAAATTAGTTAACCTCTACAGATATTCTGTTAATAGCATTTAAGTATGCTTTTATACTCGCCTCAATAATATCTGTACTGATTCCCCTACCAAGGTATTGTTTCTTTCCATCGGATACCTTGACAGTAACTTCACCTAAAGCATCTTGACCGCCCGTAACAGCTCTTAAATTATAATCAACCAACTTTAACTCTAGTCCAACACAACGTTCAATAGCATTAAACGCTGCGTCAATAGGCCCGTCTCCGGTAGCCGCCTCTTGTTTCATCTCTTGGTCCTTCATTAACTGTATCATAGCGGTGGAAATCAATTTATTCCCGCTGTTAATCTGGAAACTAACAAGGCTATACGCTTCCGGAACTTCGGAAATACGCTCTTCTACAAGTGCTTGAATGTCTTCATCCAAAACAACTTTTTTCTTATCCGCCAAATCTTTAAACTTTTCAAAAGCCTTATTGATAGCTTCAGGAGTAAGGTTATAACCCATTTCCTTTAATCTTTCTTCAAAAGCATGACGTCCTGATAATTTTCCAAGTACCATTCTATTTTTGGATAATCCTATAGATTCAGGAGTCATAATTTCATAAGTACTTTTTTCATTTAAAACACCATGTTGGTGGATTCCTGACTCATGGGCAAATGCATTAGCACCCACTATTGCTTTATTAGGCGGAACAGCCACACCTGTCAGGCTGCTAACCAGCTTACTTGTTCGATATATTTGAGTGGTATCGATATTATGGGTAACATTGTAATAATCCTTACGTGTAGTCAATGCCATAACCACTTCTTCAAGAGAAGCATTGCCTGCCCTTTCACCTAATCCGTTAATAGTACATTCTAATTGAGTAGCACCGTTTTCAACGGCTGCAAGAGTATTGGCAACGGCCATTCCAAGGTCGTTATGACAATGAACTGCCACATCAACCTTTTCAATCCCTTTAACGTTTTGAATAATACCGTTAATCAAAGCACCAAATTCTTTCGGACTGGTATAACCCACCGTATCCGGAATATTAACACATGTAGCACCCGCAGCAATAACCGCTTCAATAACCCTATATAAAAATTCAGGTCTGCTTCTTCCGGCATCTTCTGCTGAAAATTGTACATTATCACAATACTTTTTTGCATACTTAACCGCTTCCACGGCCCTTTCCAACACTTCATCTTCCGTCATTTTAAGCTTATATTTCATATGAATATCCGAAGTTGCAATGAACGTATGGATTCTCGGACTAACAGCATGCTTAACCGCTTCCCATGCCTTATCAATATCTTTTTGAACAGCTCTGCAAAGGCTTGCAACCGTTACATTTTTCATTTCAGCTGCAACTGCACTAACCGCTTTAAAATCACCAGGGGAAGCTATGGCAAAACCTGCTTCTATTACGTCAACACCCAACTTTTCAAGCTGCCTTGCAATTTCCAACTTCTCTTGTATGTTAAGATTTACTCCCGGCGTTTGCTCTCCGTCTCTTAATGTTGTGTCAAATATTTTAATCCGTCTGGACATATCAACAGTTCCCCCCTTCAAATATTTGTATTGTTACACTGAACAGTAGATCAAGATATTATTTCTTGAGCCAACTCATCATTTTCCTGAGTTCTCTTCCGACCACTTCTATTGGATGGTTCTGTTCCAACTTTCTTCTTGCATTAAAGAACGGCCTGTTTGCCTGATTTTCTAAAATCCAATTTTTTGCAAAGGTACCGTCTTGAATTTCCTTAAGTACCTTTCTCATCTCATTCTTTGTCTCTTCGGTGATGATTCTCTTTCCTACCATATAATCGCCATATTCAGCGGTATCACTGATGGAATATCTCATATAACTTAAACCGCCTTGATTGACAAGGTCTATAATAAGCTTCATCTCATGCATACATTCAAAATATGCACTTTCCGGTTGATATCCTGCTTCTACCAGAACTTCAAAGCCTGCCTTCATCAATTCGGCAACTCCGCCACAAAGTACCGCTTGTTCTCCAAATAAGTCGGTTTCGGTTTCTTCCTTGAAGGTTGTTTCCAAAATACCTGCCCTGGAACCGCCTATCCCTTTTGCATATGCTAAAGCAATATCCTTTGCTTTGCCGGTAGCATCCTGGTAAACCGCAACTAAACACGGAACTCCTTTGCCTTCCTGGTACTGACTTCTAACAGTGTGTCCCGGACCTTTTGGCGCTACCATAAATACATCCACATCAGCCGGCGGCACAATCTGCCCAAAATGAATATTAAAACCATGAGCAAAAGCAAGTGCTTTTCCTGCCGACAAATTAGGTTCAATGCTTTCTTTATAAAGCTTTGGCTGCTTTTCATCATTAATCAAAATCATAATGATATCCGCCTGTGCTGCTGCTTCATAAGCGGTAGCCACCTTAAGTCCGGCTTCTTCCGCCAATTTCCATGACTTACTTCCTTCATAAAGACCGACGGTCACGTCTACACCACTATCATGCAGATTAAGCGCATGTGCGTGTCCCTGACTTCCGTAGCCAATAACAGCTACCTTCTTTCCTTTTAATAAATCTAAATTACAATCATTATCATAATATAATTTTGCCATTTTTACATTACCCCCTACTTTCTTTTTATATTTTTTAATTATATATCTTCATTATTATTGTTTGCTTTAATGATACGATTTCCTCTTTCAATAGCAATCATTCCGGTTCTTACAATTTCCTTGATTCCAAATTGCTTTAACATTTCTTCAAAAGCCGAAATTTTATCGGCTGAACCGGTCATTTCAATAGTAAGCGTGTTTTTGGATACATCCACAATGTTGGCTCTAAATATATTGACAATATTTATAATATCTGAACGCGTTGTAGGATTTGCATTTACTTTAATAAGTGCCAATTCCCTACTGACGGAATCAGATTCATCCAACTGTTTTATTTTGATAACATCAATTAACTTATTCAGTTGCTTGGTTACCTGTTCAACAATATAATCATCTCCATCCACTACAATAGTCATCCTTGACACATTTGGATCCTCCGTAACTCCCACTGCAAGGCTGTCAATATTAAATCCTCTACGGCTAAACAAACCTGCAACTCTGGATAATACGCCGGCATGGTTTTCAACTAAAACAGATAACGTATGTTTCGCCATTTTTTACTCTCCTTTCCTCCTTATTTAAATTTATAACGTACTTTCTTCCGGGTCTATCATAAATTCCAATAAATAAGAACCCTTATGCTCCAATGCCGCATTTAACGCTTCTTTTACCTGAGTATTACAAGTAATACGTTTTGCAGGTATACCATAAGCATCCGCCAGTTTTACAAAATCAGGACTGCCGTCAAGGGTAACCGCAAAATAATTCTTTCCGTATCTTAATTTTTGGACTTCTCGTACCATGCCAAGATGCTTATTATTAAGCAAAATAATCTTTAAGTCAATATCCCATTGTTTCATTGTACCAAGTTCTTGCATGGACATTTGAAAACTGCCGTCACCCACAATTGCTATAACCAAACTGTCAGGACTTCCTACCTTGGCACCGATAGCTGCAGGAAGGCCATACCCCATCGTTCCTAATCCTCCTGAGCTAATAAAACTTCGAGGATGTACGGTACAATAATGATTTGCCGCCCATATCTGATTTTGTCCAACCTCCGTTGTTACAATGGCATTACCATTGGTAATATCAGACAAAACCTTAAGGACATATTTCGGATTGACATACGGACTGTCCGTACTAATGTTATATAAGTCCTCAGCATTTTTTCTGTTTTTCCATTGAGTAACTGTATCAATCCATTCCTGCCTCACAGCATCAACTTCTTCTTTATTTATATTCATTTGTTCTATCAAATACTTTAAAATAGTTTTCACATCACCAACAATAGGAATATCGGTACCAAGATTTTTTCCTATCTCTGCAGGGTCAATATCAATATGCACAATTTTTGCATGCTTTGCAAATTTATCTGTATTCCCGGTAGCTCTGTCACCGGCTCTCGCCCCCATTATAATAAGCAAATCAGATTTTGTCACTGCTTGATTTGCCGCATAAACACCGTGAGACCCAAGCATCCCAAGACATAACGGATGATTTGCAGGAATTGCACCGATTCCCATCAAGGTAGTGACAACCGGTATATTTAATGTCTCCGCTATTTTTATCAATTCAGTACTGGCTCCTGAAGTAATGACACCGCCTCCGGCACAAATCAGCGGTCGTTTGGCCTGATGAATAGACTCAATAATTCTTTTTACTTGAAGGCTATGCCCTTTATAGGTAGGTTTATATCCCCTTATTTCAGGCTTCCCCGGCTGAATATATTCGACGGTTTTTGTCTGAATATCAATAGGTATATCAATTAATACCGGCCCCGGTCTTCCTGTGGAAGCTATATAAAACGCTTCCCGAATGATTTCGGCCAATTTATTAATATTTTTTACAAGATAATTATGTTTACAGAATGGTTCGGTAGCTCCTGTAATATCAACCTCTTGAAATACATCCCTGCCTATCATCTCTGTCGAAACCTGTCCTGTAATAGCTACAATCGGAATAGAATCCATATATGCCGTTGCAATACCGGTGATAAGATTGGTGGCCCCGGGTCCTGAAGTAGCCATGCAAACTCCCACTTTTCCTGTCACACGAGCATAACCACTTGCCGCATGAGCTGCACCCTGTTCATGTCTGGTAAGGATATGCCTTATACCGGACTTGCTTAGCACATCATATATTGGAGCATTAGCCGCACCAGGATACCCAAAAATCGTAGTTACACCCTCATCTTTTAGCATTTCTACAATAATCTGAGCTCCAGTCATTTCCATATTCGTCACCACCTTCTTTATAACGCACCATACATTTCCCTTTCTAATAAAAAACCTCACTCCCGAAAAACATCTTTCAGGGGCGAGGAATTACCTTCATCGCGTTACCACCCTAATTCACTGTTATTTCACAATAACAGCCTTAGTGAGTACACATACTTACTCATACTATAACGGTGTATCCCGATATATCCTACTTTGAACTTCTTTAATAAAAAGCTCATTTCAGATATACAGCTCCAGAGCGAGTATATTATATATACAATCCACCGATTCGCACCACCCATCGGCTCTCTTAAGGTATTGTATATTTTTATTCTCTTTCATCGCTATTTAATCTATTTAATTTTATTCACGATTTATAAAAACAAAATATGTTCTATCTAGGTATAATTGTATTATATTTTATCAATTGTTCACTTCTTTGTCAACAAACTTTTTAATGCTTATTGCTAATTTTTTATCTGTTTTTTTCATAATATCTATAATGTTAAATTGTTATTATTGTCAGCAGGGAATAATTTTTTAATACTTTTCTCCAATTTCGGACGTGAAAGCATTACTTGATGACCACACCCCATACATTTTATTCGAAAATCCATTCCGGCTCTTAATATTTCCCATTGTTTGCTACCACAAGGATGTGGTTTTTTTAGTTCAACAATATCTCCTACATTGATTTTCATAGGCATCGACAATCAACCTCTCTATTTACAACATTATCTTAACAGTCTCATTAAGATACTTTAATACCTTCAGCATCAAAAACTTTTTTTACTTCTTTTCTTATTTCACGCTCAATCTCTCCTTGTTTGCCACAAATTGTTTTGGCGAAGATACGTATAATGACTCCGGAACTTCCAAAATTTAAAATTCCTAGAACGGTCGGTCCTTCTATAATATTTTCAAATTTTTTGCTGCATGTTTCACAAAACTTTTCCAGTATCTTGAGAACTTTATCAACATCTTCTTCATATGCAACCGTTACATCTACAATGGCAGCTTTGTCTCCTCTGGTATGATTAGTTACCTTTTTTATTTCACTGTTTGGAAGAATATATAAATCACCTGTAAAATTTCTGAATTTCGTTATACGTAACCCTATTTCTTCAACCGTTCCTGTCATACCGTCTATCGTAATGGTATCACCAACAGAAAATTGATCTTCCAATAATATAAAAAATCCCGTTATTACATCCTTAACAAGGCTCTGAGCTCCAAAACCAATTGCTAATCCTCCTACACCTGCTGCTGTAATAATGGTAGTCGCATTGATATTAAAGACACTTTGCAAAATGGTAACACCTGCAATAAAATATACCGTATATCTAAGAACGCTAATACATAAAGCGCATAATGTATCAATTCTTTTTATGTCCAACTTATACTTAAACTCTTTCTGTCTTTCAAAAAAACGCCGAAAGGTTAGTGAACCGAATTTTATAATTAAAAAAGATATACCTATAATAATTATAGCTTGGAACATTTTTACTATTGTAAAAACTATTTTATCTTGATTTATGCGAATAAATTCTAATATAATTAATTGAACTCTATTCCAATTTATCCCCTTCACCTTTCCATCCTCCTTTCGTATATTATTTTATAACATATAGCTATCCTTTTTCCAGTGGTTATCTACTTAATTATATACACTATCCGTTGTTAAAACAATAGATTTTTATAAGAACAATTCGTTTACTGAAAAAGCATTCCATAAAGTGCATAAAACCAAAACAAATATCAAATATTATACAGTATGATACATACCATAAAAAGGAGGTTTTACTATGTCTAAAACGATAGTGGGAATTTTTACGTCATATGATTCTGCTGAAAATGCAGCCAAACAAGTAAAAGCAGCAGGACTCAGAACAGATGATATTTCTATTATAGCAAAAGAAAATTATACTCGACAAGAAGATAATGCAAATACCTTCACCAATCACTCTGCAACAAATGATAACATATCGGACGGAACAGTCACCGGAGGTGTATTAGGCGGATTAGCTGGATTATTGCTTGGCATGGGAACAGTGGTAATTCCCGGACTTGGTGTGATCGCAGCAGCAGGTCCCATAGCAGGTCTGCTTTCAGGAGCATTAACAGGTGGAATCATCGGAAGTCTTGCAGATCTTGGAATTCCGGAAGAAGCCAGCAGGAGATATGAATCTGATATTAAACAAGGGAAAATCCTTTGGAGTATGAGAACAGAAGAAGAAAACGTGGACAAAATATCAGGAATACTAAGAAACTCGGGGGCACAGAATATAGAAGTACATTGAAACCAATTCAGCAAAAAGAACCATATCAAAGATTGATATGGTTCTTTTTGTATGTAACATATAAGTTCCGGCAACGACCTACTTTCCCAGGAGGTTTCCCTCCAAGTATCATCGGCACTGCAAAGCTTAACTTCCGTGTTCGGAATGGGTACGGGTGTTCCCTCCGCGTTATTGTCACCGGATGTTGTTCAATGCAGAATGAAGAATGCACAATGGAAATTCATTCTTACATACCTTGCTTTCATTCTGCATTTTGCATTCTCAATTCTTCATTGGGTACTCCATGTACCCTCAAAACTACACAATGTAAAGTCTGAGGTAAGATTCTTCTTACTTCATATAATTCTTAAATCTATCTGTAATGCAGTCAATTCATGCTTCATGCAGAATATTTTCATCCTCCATTTTGCATTCTTCATTCTGCATTCTTTTTGGTCAAGCCCTCGACCTATTAGTATCGGTTAGCTAAATACATTACTGTACTTACACTCCCGACCTATCTACCACATAGTCTACGTGGGGTCTTACTAGCTTTCGCTATGGGAAATCTTATCTTAGGGGGGGCTTCACGCTTAGATGCCTTCAGCGTTTATCCCTTCCGCACTTAGCTACCCAGCTGTGCCATTGGCATGACAACTGGTGCACCAGAGGTGCGTCCATCCCGGTCCTCTCGTACTAAGGACAGCTCCCTTCAAATTTCCTACGCCCGCGACAGATAGGGACCGAACTGTCTCACGACGTTCTGAACCCAGCTCGCGTACCGCTTTAATGGGCG
>ENA-OWOZ01001552-OWOZ01001552.1-bioreactor-metagenome-genome-assembly--contig:-NODE-1552-length-20398-cov-38.317898_pt1 | contig 20398 bp, 18 predicted proteins | sample MGYA00238140_ERZ651804 | MGnify/ENA primary metagenome ERZ651804 (study PRJEB26910, sample SAMN07631232) | bioreactor metagenome | isolation source: Switchgrass digestor | place: USA: Dartmouth... | reverse complement strand
ATCTCACGAAATTCAAAGAACTGCTTAACTTTTGAGATTTTCTGCAGTTTATAGGGTAGGGGGGTCTAAATCTCTACCACTTTTCACCCCGGAAACGGGCGGGGGGTCACGCGCGAAAAAATTCAGGTTCAAACGGTGCGGAGATATTTACCGCAGAGTGCATTGGAACAACAGAGGATGCAAATCCATCGTCTGGCGGTGTGTCAGCCGCTTGGAAGAGAAGGGTTCTGATTGCTCCTCTAGGACTATTAGTGAAGCTACGCTGCAAGATGCTGTAGTAAAGGCAATCAATGAGGTGTTAGAAAGTAAAAATACCTTCCTTACTGTTCTGCAGGAGAACATAGCGGCAGTTTTAAATGAGGATAACGACCAGACCATTCAAGAGATAGAAAGCAGGCTAAATGAGCTGCAGCAAGAGCTTCTTCAACTGGTCAATACAAAAGCAGACTATCAAAAAGTGGCGGATGAAATTTACCATCTGCGTGAACTCAAGCAGAACATACTGGCCGAGAATGCTGAGCGTGAAGGCAAGCGGGAACGTATAGAAGAAATGATGAAGTTTATACATGACCAGTCTGTTGAATTACAAGAATATGATGAGCAGTTAGTAAGGAGACTTATTGAGAAAATAACGATATATGATGAGAAGCTGACTATAGAATTTAAATCAAGTGTTGAGATTGATGTAGAAGTGTAAAAATATATGACCGCCGGTTGAGGTTTATTAGCCTAATTGGCGGTCTATCTTATGTGTATAGAGTTGGTATAGGATTAAAAAGTTTGACATATTTGTAGCGTTGCGTTACAATAATTCCAGACTCTCTCTTATATGGAGGAATTTTAATGAACAATAAAGAAGAACTATTCAGGGAAAATCATTTATTCACGCGGGAAGATATTATAAAGTCATTAGAGTTATTTATTGAACATGAAAAACTAAATGAAGAACTTAGATATTCAGATGAAGTTGTAAAAAACAGAATAAAGCTTTGCAAAAAATTCTTAGCTGCAGTAAAGAAAAGTAAGCTCCCAGCTTTGTCAGAACTTTGGTGGTTTTATGAATATCAGTTTTTAGGGGATCGTATGGAACTAAACCTATGCCATGCTAATGAAATTGAGGTTGAAAATGACGAAATAAGTGGCATGACAGCAACAGTAGAACATACTTTGATTACAGTTGAATGCGATTACCTTACAGTTGAACAATACTCGTCAATGCTTGGTGTTGAGCCTGTTACTGTCAGACAATGGATTAGGCGTGGAAAATTAAGACATGCTAAAAAAATTGGACGTGACTGGCTGATTCCTGATACTGAAGATAAACCCCGTAGAGGGTTTATCTGTGTGCAGTATGTAGTAGATAAAGAAGCAAAAATTGAGAGTGATGAATTTCCGTTGCTCGCGGCATGCGACTCAATATCAATATTTCAAGATCAAGATAACAAAAGGAAATTTATTTGTTACCTGAGAAATTATAAAACAGACTTTAGTAGCAAACTTGAATTGACGAGAAGTGAGGTTGAACGGTTGGAACATACTATAATCGAATCAGGAAAAGCAAGAGTTGAAGGAAATATACAATACGTGCCATACATTCGAGATATTTCAGACTAAACGATTCTAATGTAAATAATTACGAAAGGAAGTAAGCATGCCTACTAAAAAACAACATTTTGTTCCATGTGTTTATTTGAAGGCGTGGGAAACAAAGGTTGAAACAATCAAAGAACCAAATAAAAAATTTGATGGAGTCTATGTTTTCCAAGGATCAAATATAGGTGACGGTGCAAATAGGAATTCAATTTTGTGGAAACCTCATCTTTATACAATAAGTTTCCAGTATTCATTTTGCAAATCATGTCCAAAAGTAAAGCAAGAATTCGTAGATATGATATATGAATTCTTCAGAAATGGTGCTAAACAACCGATATATGGCAAACTTGGATATAGCATAATTAAAACGAAGAAAAGTATAGACAAGAATTTCTTTGAAATCATGAATTGTGACTTTTATTATGATGATGGAAATCTTGCTAAAAAAGCAGCTATAAAGAATCAAATTGAAGCAATGAATAGCTATATTTTAGAAAGAGCATTTGATGATTTCTTTGAAAAGAACTGGGAAAGGATATATCAAGATTTTATAGATGGTGTACAAAATGGAATGCCTGTTGGGTTAGGAAGAAGTGAGAGAATCATCCCGCTAACTATTGCTAATGAGATGTTGTCAGCATTTTTTATTATGCTTTGTAGAAATCCAAGATTTGATGCGATGGGCATATATACAAAAATAAAGAAAGACATTCTATACCCTATTTTTAACTCTATATGTCATGATGAATATAATCAAAACTCAAAGCCAATTGAGGGTAATGCATATGTAGATGAGTTAATGACTGGAATTTGGTATTCTGAATTATATAAAATGTTCTTTAAAAGTTCAGGTGGCTTTTATCATAATATAGTGAAGATGACTTTACAAGGATGCCAGATGATTCTTTTTGAAGCATATGACGGTGCGGGTTCATTTATTACTTCTGATAATCCAGCGTTTGAGCATATATCAGCTGTGGAGAGAAATAATAATAACGGTTTTATTTTTCCAATTACTACCAAGTATCTTATATTTATAGCTAAAGGGACTGAAGAGATAAATGTTGTTGATCATCGGTTTGCAAATACAGATACTATTCGATATTTTAATAGAATAATAGCACAGCATAAAACAGATACCCTTATTTTAATTCAAAAGGATATAAGTAACTTGTTATAGCGTGTATTTAATTCGACTTGTGGGCAATTAAAGTTGCAATTTTCAGTGGAAAATTTGAATAGCCGATTTACTTTTCAATAGGTTGAGTAAGTGGTATTATGATATTTAAGTGGTGACATTAAATAATGTCGGGAAAGAACGAGATATAGATTTCTTAGAAATTCGCAGAAAAAACATGACCTCTAATAGAATAAAAGAGGAGGTATGCGTTATGGCTATTATTCAAGAAGCGTTTGATATCTCACCGGATATCATGACAAAGATTTTAACTGGTGAATACAAAAGAATTGGTGGAGTTGTTCGATTTGCTGTTGGACCGCATAAAGGGCAGATTGTAAAACATCTAGAACCAGTAAATTTAAAGGCTGCTGAAGAAGCTAAGGGCATAGGAGTAAAAGCGCTTCAGTTTGCACGCAACAACAAGAAGGCACTTATTATAGCTGGTGTTGGTACCGGGTTAGCAGTAGCCGGAGCAGGTATTTATCACAAATTCAAATCGAGAGAACCAAAGGCAGTGAAAAAATTCCGGTTAGCATTAAAAACGTACATAGATACAATAAGAATTGGAAAACTTGATGTCAAAACTATTGATGATCTTATGGAAGCATTGGAAACTCTGAAAAAGCACAAGAATTATAATAATTTCAGTATCCAGCTTTCAACGGAAGAATTCGATGTTCTTGTAAACAAGATATATGAGTACACAATGAAACTTGCAAAAGACAATGCTGTCGAGTTGGCTGTTGATGAACAAGCAAATTCTGAAGATGCAATAATTAGTTTACAGAGGTACCTCAATACACAGAAACGAATATTTAAAATGGTAGCATGATAATCTAAGGCCCTCTGTTACTGGTTTATCCGTCACGGACGGAGGGCCTGTCTATGGATTTGTTGAATAGAAATTAAATGACTACGATTAAATTTTTGAATAAGGAATTAGATTTCGGAGGAGATTACAATGGCAAATTGGACAAACCTCAGTGTTAAAGAAACAATCAGAAAAATTAAAGATGAAGAAATTGTTTTGCCTGTCATACAACGTCGTCTTGTGTGGTCAGAGGAACAGATTGAACTACTTTTTGATTCCTTACTTAAGGGAAATTCTTTTGGAGCAATTATCTGCATTGAAGAGGAAAAAGATAATAGACCGTTATTTGCATACCGTGTATTTAGCCGCGATGGTAATAATGTTGCCTCGATAGAGGTAGAAACACTTTCAAAAACCCAATGGTTTATCATTGATGGTCAACAACGGTTACAAAGTTTTTATATAGGGCTGACGGGTACTTTAAATGGAAAACGATTATACTTTGATCTTTTGAGCGATTATATTAATTCAGAATACGACTTTAAGTTTGCTATTAATAATGATGAACTTCCTAAAAACAATAAAGAGCGTGATAACACTAATAATACAGTTAGTGATTGTCTATGGTGGACGGTTGATAATTTGTTCCAACGTTTATCAACAACCAATAAGGCACGGGAGGTTGCTAAAGAAATAATTAAAAAGGCCAATATTGATGATAGTATAAAAATAGATATTATTGAAACAAATGTTCAAGATTTTTTTGATGCTGTTTTTGCGTACGAAAGTGTTGGAATCTCAAAAGTTTCAATTAACAAGGATAAGAATGCTTTGGAAAACAGACAACGTATTGTGGAATTGTTTCGGCGATTGAATGATGGTGGTACTAAGCTTTCGGCTTATGATTTAGTGGCATCAATGTTTAAGGGCTTTGATTATAAAATGGAGCAATTCTTAGATACTGTTGTAGCCGAAAATGCAGACATAGGGTTAAAACAGGATGATTTTATTAAGCTACTTTTGATCCTCAATGATAAACCTTCTAAAGAAATGTCTGATCTGACTCCAGAAGATGCTGAATTTGCTACATCAAATTTTAATCGAATTCAGGCTTCTTTAAAAGCCCTTAAAAATTTCCTAATAGTAACGTCAAACTATAACTGGTTTTCATCTTCAAAAAATCGTTCAGCCATTCCATTGTATTTTATTACTTATCATATTTTTTATTCTAAAACTTCAACTGATCAACTTTCAGATATTTTTAGCCGCTTTGATACTACAGATAAAAGTTGTCAGGATATGGCAGTATGGTTGCGCCTTTCAATTCTAAACAAAGTGTTCAGTCGTGGTTGCGGTTGGATTCCTTATAAAACTGGAATAAGAAAAATACATGCGGTAATGAAAGAAAACAAGGGTAGAAGCTTTCCTAAAGATTCCCTTTTTACTGTTTATAATTACCATCCGCTTTACTTTTATGATAAAGTAAATGAAAATAATTTAAATTTTTTCGATCAAGAGTATATGTTGTATCTAATATATAATGGACAGCCTACAGTGAGAAGTGAAGATATTGACCATATACATCCTTATTCTTTACTAAAAAGAGCGGGTGTTGATGAATCACGAATAAATAATATTGCCAATTACCAGTTACTTGATTCAGGTACAAACCGTGGTATTAAGAACGGGAAAGAACTTGCTGACTGGATTCAAAATTGTATAGATAATAGCATTCAAAAGGGATATCTTGAGAGGCACTTAATTCCTAGAGATAAGTCATTATGGAAAACAGAAAATTACGACCAATTTTTTGTAGAACGTTCAAAACTTATTGCCGCAAAGCTTAATACATATTTATAAATTTTAATCATAAAAAACTATTTATGGGGCCGACATGTTTCCTTGAACGACGGTTTTTCAAAAATCGCTAAAAAACCGATTGACATGTTTCCTCGGACAGATGGTTTCTAAAATGGTTCACAGACATCAATTCCATCAACTCGACCCATGTTGAGGTGGTAGTTTTGTTGTTACAATCTTAGGTTGAAACTGTAGGACTAATGTCAGTGTATAAATTGTATTTTCTGGGGGGTCTGTAGAATATGACAAAAGATATCACACTGTTACTTTTACAAATCGGAAACCTTGCTGTATCTGTTGGTATATGGCTGGCTTTTGCGGTTGTTTTTTGCCGAATTAAGTACAAAACATTAAAAGGCTTTTGGGGGAATATTGGAATTTGCAAGCCAAAGGAAAAAACTCTCTCCGGAAATATTATAATTGCAATGGCGGGTTATCTTTTCACAATTCTTGTATACGTAATATTAAAGATCGTAAATGGTGGTATGACATCAGAGCTTCTTGTAAGAGAAAAGGAAGTAATGTCTGTTCCGATGCTGATTCTCTGCATACTGATTGTCGGGCTACGTTCCGGATTCGGCGAAGAAATTTTTTTCAGGGGTGTTGTTGCCGCGTATCTGTTTGAAAAGATGAAATTCGCCAAGGCGAATATTTTGCAGGCACTGATTTTTATGCTTCCGCATATTGTAACTTTTTTAAAGTTGCCAGGTTTGGAGTCGGGATTACTCCTTGTTAATGCATTCGTTTTCGGACTTGCCGCAGGCAAAATAATGCAAAGATCAGAGAGTATTGTTCCGACAATCATCTATCACGGAGTAGTGAATATGATTGCAATTCCCATTGCATGGTATTTACTGTGATATGCTTTTTGGCTGTTGATCCTACTGTTAAGAAGAAAGGTATCTGAACTCTATTATTAGAGAAATTTGGAAGACGTGGAAAAGGTAAGTTGATATATCTATACACTGATGATAACTGTAACTATCAGTTTTATCTCAGGAAAAATATAAGGAGGATAATATGAAAAACATAATAACCATTCAACATACTCAATCAATACATCATACAAATGGTATGATTGGTTCATGGACAGACTGGGACTTAACCGAGCTTGGGATAGAGCAGGCAAAACGGATAGGTGAACGACTTTCAGCTGAAATTAAGCATAAGCAATATGTCATGTATTCGTCTGATTTATTGAGGGCAAAACATACAGCAGAAATTATTGCAGCATTCTTAAACATCGAACCAATATTTACTGATTTGTTAAGAGAACGCAACTTAGGCGAAGCTGTTGGAAAGTCAGTAGAATGGGCACATAAAAATACGATAGTTTGGGAAAAGACAGTTGACGATAAGCCGTTCAAAGGAGCGGAGTCTCGCAGAGAAGCGTGGGAGCGGATTTTAGTTTTTTACAGACAAATGATGAAAAGTGCAGATGAAAACGTGATTATTGTTTCACATGGTGATGCTTTAAGCATATTTAATGCCATATGGCTTGGACTGGATGTTGAAATGCTTAATAAATGCGACTTGTTTGGTAAAGCCGGGGGGGGTCTCATTTATGCATGAAAACTCAGATGGAAAGCATATTATCACACGTCTAAGCGATTTATCATATATCCGTTGGTAAGTATTTCAGTACAAAACTACTGTACAATATTTTTGCCATGTTTCCATGCACAGATACTATAACAAATGGCCCCCAGACATCAGTTCCATCAACTCGACCCATGTGGAGACGGTATGTCTGATGTCTAGAAAATAAAGTCCGAAAAGCATTGGAAATACTGGGTTTCATAAAATGAAAGTAAATCTGTCAACTCGACTTAAACCCTCGATATGTGTACATGGAAACATATCGAGGGTGTTTTTTGTGGTAAAAATGAGTCTGAAATTAGGTAGGGGTGAGTGGACAGAATAGATAAATAAGCAGGGTTGAGGAGATAGAATGGATGTGACATTCTATACACCTGACAATAGGATTCTGACAATAGGATTTAGAGTAATAATTATTGAATTTAAATCAAAAGTCATGCGAACTTAAAGAAAATGTTTGCAATATAATGATGCTAATGATATCATGTACTTATACATACATAGAGGTGATTAGAATGGCAATTAGTTATAAAAAGCTTTGGAAGCTTCTTATTGATAGAGACATGAAAAAGAAAGACCTGCAAAAGCTCGCGGGCATTAGTTCTGCTACGGTTACAAAGCTTGGTAAAAACGAAAATGTTAGCACAGAAATTATACAAAAAATCTGCATTGCTTTGGAATGTGACGTCTGCGATATCATGGAGATGGAAGATAACAAACGCAGTTAATGCTTATTATTGTGAATTACCAAACAAATGGAGGCTTGTTTAATGATAAATATAAGAAAATTAGAATCAGAATTATGGGAATCTGCGGATCTTTTACGTCAAGGTTCTAAATTAAGTTCTCAGGAATATTGTATGCCAGTTCTTGGTTTAATCTTTTTGCGTTATGCATATAGCCGGTTTAAATATGTAGAGGCACAAATACTAAAAGACCGTCCTGTACGTAATGGTCGTGTACTTCCTGTTGAGTCAAGTGATTTTAAACAAAAAAGCGCTATTTTTTTACCTGAAAAGGCTCGATATGATTATCTGCTCAATTTGTCAGACGATGCTGATTGTGGGAAGGCAGTCAATGAGGCTATGGAATTGATTGAGGCAGAGAGTACTCAATTGAAAGGAATACTACCCAAAACATATACTTCTTTCAGAAATGATTTGTTGAAAGAATTGTTGCGCATTTTTAACAATAGTGCATTGAATGAAATCAACGATGATATCCTTGGACGTATTTATGAGTATTTCTTAAATGAAAACACTAATCCCCCAGCTAAGCTGGGGAGAATGGAATAAGCAGTAGCCAAGAGGATAATATTAAAGCCTCCTATGTTATAATGATAATGGTGTCGCAAGCCAAAATCAAAATACATAGGAGGCATCCAATGGACAGTAAAAGTTTATCACATTGTAGGTGGAAATGCCAGTACCATATAGTTTTCATACCTAAGTATAGGCAAAGTGTACTATATGGACAGGTAAAAGCAGATGTAAGAGAAATTTTAAAGAAATTGTGTGACTATAAGAAAGTGGAAATAGTAGAAGGTGCAGTTTGTAAAGATCACGTACATCTATGTGTAAGTATTCCGCCAAAGTATAGTGTATCGCAAATAGTAGGTTATTTGAAAGGCAAGTCAGCATTAATGGTGTATGATAAGTATCCTGAAAAACTGAACAAATGGAACAAGTCATTTTGGGCAAGAGGGTATTATGTATCGACTGTCGGAAATATCACTGAAGAGGCGATAAAGAAGTATATACAAGAACAACAGGAAGAGTCAAAAGCAGAAGAATTAAGAAGAGAATAAGAGCCTCTTTTAGAGGCAGATGGTAACGTTGCTTGCGACACCACCTTTTAGGTGGGCATGTAATCAGCCCTTATAGGGCTAATAACAAACCACCACTTGAAGTGGTGGTTGATGACTTGTGAATGTAATTGAGCCGACTCATGGGATAGTGTTGGATCCTTCCTGTGGAAGTGGTGGAATGTTTGTTTCTTCCAGTGATTTTGTAAACGCTGAAGGAATCAATGCTAATTCTGCAATGACTTTTTATGGACAAGAAAAAGTAGAGTTTAATGCGAAGTTATGTATCATGAATATGGCTGTACACGGACTAAATGCAAAAATCAAATCTGGTGATGAGGCTAACAGCTTCTATCATGATGCTCATAATCTGGAAGGTAGCTGCGATTATGTAATGGCTAATCCTCCATTTAATGTAGATAAAGTAAAAGCAGAATCTACTCAGAATGCAGGACGCTTACCTTTTGGGCTACCAGGAGTAAATCAGAAAAAGGAAGTCTCTAACGCCAACTACCTCTGGATTTCATATTTCTATGCATATTTAAATGATACTGGACGTGCTGGTTTTGTTATGGCCGCTTCTGCTACGGATAGTGGTAATAAGGAAAGAGAAATTAGAAAGCAGCTTATCCAGACGGGACATGTAGATTGTTTAATGTCAGTAGCAAATAATTTCTTTTATAAGGTTTCGTTACCTTGTTCACTTTGGTTTTTTGATAAGGGAAAGAAAGAAGAATTAAAGGATAAAGTACTTTTTATAGATTCTCGTAATTACTATACCGTAGTGGATCGAACACTCAATGAGTGGAGTGAATGGCAGATGAAAAACCTAAATGCCATAGTCTGGCTCTATCGTGGAGAAAAGGGAAAGTACACAAAATTATTACAGAATTATAGTACTCAAATTATCAATGATTGCAAAGAACTAGACGCTGCATTTGAAAGTGTGTCGATATTGTTGAATGGCTATGGTGAGAAACTTAAACCATTGCGAGTTCAGATTACTGATATCGTTAAAATTTCAGAGGATATTAACCAGCTGTTACCGCTGAATGATTTGTTGAAAAAGTATACTACAGAACTTAATGCATCGTTAAAAGCACTTTGTGAGTACGGTGATGGATTGGAGAAGGATGAAGCTAAGGTGTTTGCTAAATCCATCGATGAATCCGCAACAACTTGGGATCGCTTTAAAAAGTCTGTTTCTGCTAGCCTAGAGGAGGTTGTATCTCAAATCAAGGCCTGCCGTACAGTGATAAAAGAAGCAAAATGGCTCACTGAAAAATTTGGAGAAGGTGAGTATAAGGATATTTTGGGGCTATGTAAAGTTGCGACTATAGATGAAATAGAAGAAAAGAACTGGAGCCTTACTCCGGGTGCATATGTGGGAGTAGCTCCTGTAGAAGAAGATGATGAAAACTTTGAAGAAAGAATGACTGAAATTCATAAGGAACTCTTGACTTTGCAGGCAGAAGCAAATCAGTTAATGGATACAATTTCAGCGAATTTTGAGGAGCTGGGGATATGAAGTGGGAGAATAAAAAGTTTATAGATTTTATACAGCTTCAAAGAGGTCATGATTTAACTAGAGAACAATTTATAGATGGCCCCTATCCAGTTGTAAGTTCTACATCAATAATGGGATATCATAATCAGTATAAAGCTGATGGTCCCGGAGTTGTTATTGGAAGATCTGGAACACTTGGCAAAGCTCAATATATAAATGATAACTACTGGCCACATAATACTACCTTATATGTAAAGGATTATAAAGGAAACTATCCGAGATTTGTTTATTATTTTTTAATGAATTTTTCTACCGATAAGCACGGGGGAGGTTCTGCAGTTCCGACTTTAAATCGAAATACACTTAGCTCAATTAGTATTAGAGTTCCGGATTTCACCACGCAAAAGCGAATTGCAGACATCCTTTCTGCTTATGATGATTTAATAGAAAATAACCAAAAGCAGATTAAGTTACTGGAAGAGGCTGCCATGTGGTTATATAAAGAATGGTTTGTAAAGTTGCGATTCCCTGGACATGAAAAGACTAAGATAGAAGATGGTGTACCAGAGGGGTGGAAACTGACTAGAGTAAAGAGAATGGGACAAGTGATTACTGGAAAAACACCATCTACAGCGATAGTCGAAAATTATGGTGAAGATATACCCTTTGTAAAAATTCCAGATATGCATGGTGTTATCTACCCATTAAAAACCGAAGTGAAATTATCTGAGAGAGGAGCAAACACACAGAAGAATAAATTTTTGCCACCGAAGAGTATTATGGTTTCTTGCATAGCTACAGTAGGTCTTGTTTGCATAACTCACGAGGTATGCCAAACAAATCAGCAGATAAATTCTATAGTCCTTAATGACGAAGATCATTTATATTATATGTTTTTTAAGATGAAGGGAATAAAATCATTGCTTGAAGGTGTTGGAAGCAATGGCGCAACAATGACGAATGTTAATAAGACAAAATTTGAAAATATTGAGTTACTAAAGCCAGAAAATGAGATTCTTAAAAAATTTAACAATTTGGTTGAACCATTCTTTAGCAATATTCTTGCTTTGAGTAAGCAAAATGAGAAGCTGAAAGAAGCACGAGATAAACTTCTTTCTAAACTAATGAGTGGTGAAATTGAGGTGTAATAATGCCAAGAGGAAAATCTATCACAAAACTACTTTTAGATTCATCACAGGCTGCACTATTTGCAGGAATTGAGATACATAATAAGCCTAATATTCCTTATAGGTATCCTACGGCAACTATACTAATTGTAAACGCCTGGGAATTAGCGCTTAAAGCATATGTATATAAGTTTATAGGCAGAAAGAGAATCTTTGAAAAGAATAGTGAGCATACAATTTCATTAACAAAAGCTGCAGTGCTTGTGCGAGATAATATAAATACGGTTAAAAAGAACAAAGAATTTCAAGCTGTGTTTGATAACATCATATTATTGAATGAATTTCGATGTTCTAATATTCATTATGCTGATGAAAAGTTAGATCCTATCATTTTTATGCTTATTAGCAAAGCAGTACTGAATTATGATAATTTTCTGAAGGAGTACTTTAATAAAGACATTACTAAAAATGATAACCTGATAATATTACCTGTTGGTTTGAAACTACCTTTTGACCCTGTGGAATATCTTAAACAAAAGGGTGGCAAAGGAAGCAATAAATTCGTGAATAAAGTACTTGACAGCATTAAGACCTTGTACAAAGAACAAGTTCACGACACAATTATCGTTGGTTTTGATTTATTTACAGCGAGTGTTAAGAAGGCAGAAAACGCTGATTTAGTTGCTGCTATAGACCAAGCAAATGCTGATGTTAGACTAATAAAAGCGGTTCGAATTACAGATGATGAGAAGGCACCATTGGTTCGATTGGAACCTGAGTTGTTACCGTTATCCTATAAAGAACTACAGCAACGAATTAAGCTGAATCGGCCAGACATTAAGTTTAATAGTATATTCAATGATATTATGAAAGAAATAAAAAAGAATAACACATTATGTCAGACAAGATATTTAGACCCCAAAATAAAAACAGGTACAAAGAAGTATTTTTATTCTGAGAAAGCAGTTGATGAAGTTATAAGAATGTATGACGAAGGGAGTGTATAAGATGAGCTGGGAATATTCTGAAAATATATTAGTGCAAAATAGTGCGGGAAACCTACTTCATGATGAATTAGAGTGGGATGTTCAGTTTGCCTATAATAAGGAAGTCCTCGGCGAGAATGGTACCTTCGGGCGTAAAAGTTATAAAGAAATTGTTTTTACCAGATACCTTCGTAAGGCACTGTTTGAAAATAACGACTGGCTAACTGAAGAATATTGTGATTCTGCTATTAAAACACTTCTTGCTTATACATCCTCTAGTAGCTTAATGCAGATTAATCGCGAAAAATATGGGATGCTTCGAGATGGCATTCCTATAAAAGTTAAGAAAGCTAACGGCGATCAGGAGGATAGGTTGGTCCGGGTGTTTAATTTCTCTGATCCTGAAAAGAACCATTTTCTTGCTGTAAAGGAGATGAAGATTCACGGTGATTTATATCGTCGCAGAACCGATATTGTTGGCTTTGTGAATGGCATTCCACTGCTTTTTATAGAGTTGAAAAAGCAAAATGTAGATGTACAGGATGCCTACACCTGCAATTACACTGACTATTTAGATACCATTCCCCAGCTATTTCATTTCAATGCCTTTGTTATGTTGTCCAATGGCTTGGAATCCAAAGTAGGTACTTTGGGTAGTAAATACGAATTTTTTAATGATTGGAAACGTCTACATGAAGATGATAGCGGCTCTGTGGAACTGGCAACCATGCTGAGAGGTATTTGTAATAAGAAAAACTTTATGGATTTATTTGAAAACTTTATACTTTTTGATACTTCTGGTGGTACAACGGCAAAAATTATGGCAAGAAACCATCAGTTCCTTGGTGTTAACGAAGCTGTTGAATCTTATAAGAATCGAAAACTGAACAACGGTAAGCTAGGTGTTTTCTGGCATACTCAGGGTAGCGGGAAAAGTTATTCCATGGTATTTCTTGCACAAAAAATTCGCAGAAAATTTGCAGGCTCCCCAACCTTTGTTATTCTGACAGACCGAGAAGAGCTGAATAAACAAATTAGTGATACCTTTGAAGCATGTGGTTTGCTTGGTACTACGAAGGCCAAACAGTTTATTGCTACTAGCGGTGAAGATTTAATTCAGAAGTTAAAAGGAAATCCAAGCTTTATCTTTACGTTAATACATAAGTTTAATAAACCAGATGAACCACCTATAATTCCTGACCACGACATCATAATCTTATCGGATGAAGCACATCGTACACAAAATGGTATATTTGCTGATAATATGTGTACATTGCTTCCTACAGCTTCCCGTATAGGATTTACAGGTACACCGCTGTTTGCTTACGACAATATTACCGAAAGAACATTTGGCGGCTATGTTTCCATTTATGATTTCAAGCGTGCTGTAGATGATGGAGCGACGGTTCCTCTTTATTATGAGAATAGAGCCGATCTACTGGAGATAGACAATCCAGAAATTAATGATGAACTACTAGATGCAATAGAACAGGCTGATTTGGATGTTAATCAGCAGGCTAAACTAGAACAGGAGCTAGCTAAGGACATACATGTCCTTACCAGTGAAAAACGTTTGGATACCATTGCAAAGGATTTTGTAGATCATTACTCTGAGTTGTGGACAACGGGTAAAGCCATGTTTGTTTGTATCAATAAAGTAACCGCAGTTCGAATGTTTAATTTAGCTCAGAAATATTGGGAGCTAAAAATAAAAGAAATTGAATCTTCACTGTCTGGAGCCACACAGCAGGAATACATGGAAATCAGCCGTAGGCTAGAGTGGATGAAAAACACAGAAATGGCGGTTATTATCAGCCAGGAACAAAATGAAGTAGCTACTTTTGAAAAATGGGGACTGGATATTAAACCCCATCGCAGTAAAATGGAAAAACGAGAAATGGACAAGGAATTTAAGGATCCTGATAATCCATTTCGAATTGTATTTGTTTGCGCTATGTGGCTGACAGGGTTTGATGTGAAATGCCTTTCTACAATCTATTTGGATAAGCCATTAAAAGCGCATACCTTGATGCAAACCATCGCACGAGCGAATCGTGTTTATGAAGGAAAAAGCAATGGTCTAATTGTTGATTATGTTGGTGTTGTTAAAGCGTTAAGGAAGGCTTTGGCTGATTATACAAAAACGAAAGGCGGAACTGATGGATCTGATCCTGCTCCTGATAAAGCAGAGTTGATTGCTCGAATCATTGAATTAACTAATGATATCATTGAGTACATGAAACAGCATGGTTTTAATTTGTCAGCTCTTGTTCAGGCAGTTGACTTTGACAAGTTGTACTTGGTTCAAGAGGGAGCCAATGCCATGTGCGTCTCAGAGGAAGTGAAGAAACGTTTTGAAGTTATGGCTAGGGAATTATTCAAACTGTTTAAGTATGTCGAAAAGCAGGAGGTCACAGATCAGTACCGAGCTTATAAAAATGCTATCAGTGCAGTTTATGACCAGATGCAAGAAAAAAGGAAGCATTCGGATAATACAGATTTAATGATTCAGCTGCACAATATAGTTAGTGAATATATCAATGTTGTTAAGCTACCAGAGCATGTAAACGAAGATGGTAGTGGATACTTAGTTGAAAGTCGCCGCTTTGATATTAGCCATATTGACTTTGAACGCTTGCAGCAGGAATTTGCACGTGTTAAGAACAAGAATCTTCTTATGAAAGATTTACAGGAGCTTATCAATGACAGGTTGGATAATATGATGAAGCGCAACCCATCACGTATTAACTATTATGAACGATATCAGAAAATTATTGAGGAGTACAATGCTGAACAGGACAAAGCTGCCATAGAGAAAACATTTATTGACTTAACTAGCTTCGTAAATGATCTGGATGATGAGGAGAAAAGATACGTACGGGAAGGATTTAACAATGACGAAGAATTGGCTATGTACGATTTGCTTTTAAAGGATTCACTTACTCCCGCAGAGATTAAAAAGGTTAAAAAGCTTGCCAAGGTATTGTTGGAACGAATCAAGGATAAAATCAGTGAATTGGATCATTGGACAGAAAAGGAAGAAACTCAGGCAGCAGTCGATATACTTATCAGAGATACCCTATGGAGTGAACTACCTGATAGTTACGATGATAGATTATTAAATGAATATCGCCGAAAGATTTATGAGTTTGTATATACTACTTATCCGGCAGCATAGAGACAGTTAATAAAGGTTCAGTGTTTTAATAAATACAAAAGTTCATAATCAGTGAAGAAAAGAAAGATATGGTCGCGATGGAGATATAGGCTATATAAAGGATGTATTGACGCTAACTCTGAAGTCAAAATTTAAAAGGAAGGGGTGAATAGGGTTGCAGAATCTAAAACCTTTTATTGACGATTTTTCTAAAGCGTTAAGAGAAAATAATGCAGCTATTTTTGCTGGAGCAGGACTTTCCAGTGGAGCAGGGTTTGTGAATTGGACAGAACTACTCCGAAGTGTTGCGGAAGAGCTTCATTTAAAGGTAGAAAAAGAACAACATGATCTAATCTCTCTTGCTCAGTATTATTGCAATGAACATAGTGGAAGAGGTAGGTTAAATCAGATTATTATTGATGAATTTCAAAGACGTGCTTCTATTACTGAGAACCATAGGATTTTAGCCAGGTTGCCTATTACGACATATTGGACAACAAATTATGACACCTTAATTGAAACAGCACTTAGAGAAAACGGTAAAAATCCTGATGTAAAAATTGATCCGGAAAATCTTGCAATTACGTTAAGTGACAGAGATGCGGTTATTTATAAAATGCATGGTGATGTCAGTCAAGTTCATAAGGCAGTTATAACACGGGATGATTATGAAAAATATGAGCTAACGCATTCGTTGTTCACTACTGCATTACAAGGTGACCTGGTATCAAAGACATTCTTGTTTATAGGATTCAGTTTTAATGATCCAAACTTAAACTATATCCTTAGCCGTATAAGAATAAGGCTTGAGGGAAATCAACGTCCTCATTATTGTTTTCTAAAAAAAATAGTTGAAACAGATTTTGACAATAAAGAGGATTATGATTATGCAAGGATTAAGCAGGAACTTCAGATAAATGATTTGAAAAGATTTTCGATTAAAACCATATTAGTTAATGAGTACCAAGAAATAACTAATATTTTAAGAAAGATTGAAAAATCTTTCAGAAAAAATAGTATCTTTATATCTGGAAGTGCTGAAGACTACGGTGCAATGTCTGAGGACATTGCAAAAGAACTCTTGCATGGCTTAAGTTATGAACTGGTGAAAAGTGATTACACAATTATTTCTGGATTCGGTCTAGGCGTAGGGAGTTATGTGATTAATGGTGCGCTTGATTGTTTACAATCAGAAAAGAAAAAAAGAATTGAAAACAACTTAATTTTAAGACCATTTCCACAAAAAGCAAGTGGTGACAAGTCACTTCCTGACCTATGGGATTTTTATAGACGGAACATAATTTCTGAATCTGGTATAGCGATTTTTTTATTTGGCAATAAAATGGTTGACGGGAAGATTGTCAATGCCGATGGTATGAGAAAGGAATTTGAAATAGCGAAATCAATGGGATTAAATGTAATTCCAGTAGGGGCAACAGGTTTTCAAGCTAGGGTTTTATGGGAAGAAGTAATGAATGACTTTTCAAGGTATTATTCTGATGAACAAGTATTTAAGCCATTGTTTGAAATCCTTGGGAATTCTTTGATACCACATGAAATTATTAGTACTATACTTAAAATAATAGATGAGTTAAGGAGGAGAATTTAGATGGCTAAGAGAGTTTTTTTCAGCTTTCATTATCAAGATGTAATTGATTTTCGTGCAAACGTGGTTCGAAATCATAAAACAACAAAACATGAAGGCGCAGGTTATTTTGATGCTTCTATATGGGAAGATGCGAAGAAAGAAAGCGATTTAGCATTAAAACGCTTAATCAATAGCGAACTTAAAAATACATCAGTTACAGCTGTTTTAATAGGTTCTGAAACATACTCAAGAAGATGGGTTAGATATGAAATCATGAAAAGTCTGGAAAAAGGAAATTTGTTATTGGGCATTCATATTAATTCCATAGCAGGTAAAGATCAAAAAACAAAAAAAATGGGGCCTAATCCATTTGACTATCTTGCAATTGAATTTAGCAATGACGGTCAAAAACTTAATTTGCTAGAATATAAAAATGGGAAATGGGTCAAATATACCGATCTTGATGGATGGAGAATAAGCGGTATTCAACAGTCTGAATGGGGGAAAGCTTATCAATTGTCAAAGTATTTCAAGGTTTATGATTGGGTTGCTGATGATGGGTATAATAATTTTGATAAATGGATCGAATAAATCCGTCTGATGGTGAAGATGATCGGTTTATAAACGAATATACATATTGTATTTTAATCACATAAACTCTTTTACTGCAGTGAATAAATAACTAATAATAGAAATGAGGACCAATCATGAACAAGCGGCGCTTGTCCATGATTGGTTTTATTTCTTTATCATAAAAATTAATCTTCTGTTGAAGAGGAGGTGATGCCTATGATTGTGCCGCTATAGATGTTCGTTCCTAAAACAAAACCAAAGGAGGAAATCAAAAATGATTGGAATCGAGCAGTACCAAAAAATCCAGGAGTACAAAGCACTTGGACTTGCCCAGACAAAAACCGCAAAAGCGCTGGAAATAACCTATTCTTCTGTCAGCAAATACTGGAATATGAGTAAAGAGGATTATGCTAGGGAAGCTGAAAAGGAAAGGTACCACATGGATAACTACCGTCAGTACATACTGGAACAGTTGAAATTATGCCCACAAATCCGCGATACCAATATTTTTCTCAAATTGATGGAAGCCTTTCCCGATTTACAAGTTAAACGAGCTACATTCTATCGCTATATGAAAGCATTGAGGGAACAGCACGGGTACCAGCATGCAAGTAAAAGAAAAACTTTGCCCCGTGATATCTCGCCACCGGGATATGAAGCACAGGCTGATTTTGGTCAATACAAACTTAAGGATATGTATGGACGAACTGTACGGGTATATTTCTTTTGCATGGTGTTAAGTTATAGCAGAATGAAATATGTTTATTTTTCACCTGATCCTTTCACGACCCAAACAGCCATAAAAGCTCATAACTATGCATTTCAATATTTTGGAGGAAGACCACAGACAATTCTATATGATCTTGATAGGGTCTATGTGGTTAGCGAAAATCTAGGTAATATTATATTTGTACCGGCCTTTGAAGAATATGTAAAGCGTATCGGCTACAGTGTTTCATTATGCAGGCCAAGAGATCCTCAGAGTAAAGGTAAGGTAGAAGAGGTAATTGGATATGTTAAGCAAAGTTTTCTGGAGGGGAGGGTATATACCGGAATTGACAGTATTAACAGTGCAGCTCTTGCATGGTTGGATAGAGAAGGCAACGGGAGAGTTCATACTGTGACTAGAAAAGTGCCACGAGATATGTTTATTGAAGAACAAAAACAGCTTTTTCATGTTAAACCATATTCAGAGGTATCAAGTACTGTAGCATCCTTTGATTCCAATGGAGTGGTCAGCTATAAAGGGAATCGTTATCAGATTGATGTCGGTGTGATGGATGCACATCAACACATACGTATAGAGGATGATGGTAAAATACTTCTATTTTATGATACCGATACTAATGAATTATTAGCTAAGTATCCAGTAACAGAAGATACTGGACAGATATTCAAAGCTGAGGAAAAAAACAACAGAAACAGGGTTTCTCATGCTCTTATAAAACAATATTTTGCAGAGCATGAAATCGCTCAGGAATTTATACGGCGGATGGAACAAGAACAACCAAAATATTTTAATAGCCATTGCATTCGCTTAAATCGCATGACGAAGTTTTATTCGATGGAGCAAATGCTTGATGGGATAAGATACTGTATTGAGACTGAACGCTGCAATGCCTATGAACTTTTGGCTTACATAATGTATAAGCATGGTGAGCAGATAGCAAAGAAGTTCTTACCAAATCAACAGTATTTCAACCATCTGACACGTAGCAAGGAGATAAGGAGGGAAATCGATGGCTGATATAACTGAAATCCGCGAGTTGGCTAAGAAGCTAAATCTATGGAATATTGCCAGGGGATATATTGATTTGAATGATGAGAAACTGTCCAACCTAGATTATCTTCAAATGATATTACAAAAAGAACTAGAGATACGAGCCAGACAAAAACAGATCAAGCTAAGAAGGGCAAGCAAACTTCCCAACAAAGTATTTGATGCATCGAATTTAAACAAAGGTTTGGAATGGCAAATTAAACAATTATCCCATCTGACGTGGCTCAATGAAGAACAAAACGTTATTCTACTTGGTAAATGCGGGACAGGCAAAACTAGTCTTGCAGTTCATCTTGGAGAAACAGCGATCGACAATGGACATAAAACTTACTATGCATCCATTGATGTTTTTATATCTATTGTAGAGAACAAAGATATAAACCCAAAAGCAGGCGCAACCTTCTCCTATATGCGGGAATGCGACTTGATTATTATTGATGATGTATTTTATCTAGAACCAACCAGGTCAGAGTTGCAGGCTTTTTATCGAGCAGTTACTTTTCTTAATGAAACAAGAAGTATCATTTTTATTACCAATCGAGAAATATCTACATGGTTAGATGTAGTGGAAGACAAACATCTTTGTCAGACTCTGTTAGACAGAATAACAGCCAATTGTCAGATCATTCGCTTGACTGACAGATAAATTAAAATACTCACCTCTTTTCTAGAAAAGGGTTAATACTCAAATTTGAAAACTAAGCCGATTAACGGTTTTAAATAGATGCAAAAAATCTCACGAAAAATAAAGAATTACTTAACTTTTGAGATTTTCTACAGTTTCTGGGGTAGGGGGGTCTAAATCTCTACCACTTTTCGCCCCGGAAACGGGC
>ENA-OWOZ01001550-OWOZ01001550.1-bioreactor-metagenome-genome-assembly--contig:-NODE-1550-length-20411-cov-234.892840_pt1 | contig 20411 bp, 29 predicted proteins | sample MGYA00238140_ERZ651804 | MGnify/ENA primary metagenome ERZ651804 (study PRJEB26910, sample SAMN07631232) | bioreactor metagenome | isolation source: Switchgrass digestor | place: USA: Dartmouth... | reverse complement strand
AATTCCCTTATCCCTGCAATATACAGATAAACCCTGCTCTAATTTCTTAAAATCGCAATATACCTTTTCCTCAAAAGTTAGCTCTTTTGTTAGCGAAATAAAAAAAGAGCCTTACGGCTCTTTGATTTTTAGCTCCTCGGCCCGACGCCGGATGAGGTACTCCAATTCTTTTGTCTGGCTCCGGGCCTCTTTTTTTGCAAGAAGCTCAAGGAGTCGCTTGTCTCTCGCTGATAACATAATTGAAGTTTTCTTTTTCATGGCCATGATGTTTCCCCCTTTCTCCCCGGATATGTCGCCGGGGTCGGCTTTTGCCGGGATTAATAGAGGCTACCGGCGGCCTCTACTTCATCAGAAGCTTTTCTGAGCTTCTGATGTTCTAAAACAGTTAAGGCTACTGTCCCTACGTAGCCTGTCCCACATGCGTCGAAATCGCATGTGGTTTCGGTAAATACCCGGTATATACCCGGGTATTCCGGTATCGGACGATACCGGGTATAAAACCCGTATTCGCCACCGTTGTTTGATTTATCGCCCGGTATCACTTTATATTTCTATTTTAAATACTGTCTTTCCATTTCTAGTTGATGATGTTACGAGTAACCTTTTATCCAACAATTCTGTTGGGGTATTTTTTGCTTTTCCGCGATAACATACTGTTTTTCCGTCAATATCAGTTATTATAACTTTACTCTGTCTAAATTCATCGCCGTAATTCATCGCTAAATCAATATATAGTTCTCGTAACGTCATTTTTCATTCCTCCTTATTATTAATACGGAATATGCTATCATAGATTCATCGTCCACGAGTATGGCCAATTTCTTTCCGCCTATTTCTGCGGTATCGAATACCTTCATGATAATCCTCCTTTCTGTCCGGACTTGTGACCGGGACTGTGCATTACCGCCCCGAAGGGCGTCACTCTGCTAGATTAGATTCTAAAAACATCTTACACCTATATTATATACCGTATTTTGCGGTATGTCAAGAGTTTTTTTTAACTTCTTTCTCATTTGTAATACAATACTTCCCGGCCGTCCTGGAGCTGCAAAACAATTTTGTATTACACCTTACAAAGAAACTTCTTTATCCTTCTTGGCAGCTTCTATTTTGGGGCTGCTCTGCAAATTTTTTTTTAATAAATCGTTCCAATCCTTCAAGTTCTCATTTATTAGTGTACTATCTGTTTTTATAAATGTTGATTCACCCAAAATAACAGATTTAATGCCCTTTTGTAGTTGTGGTTTATAATAATCATAATCTTCCTTGCTCGGAAAAATATTTAAACTTACTGTATCATCTGAAACTTTTGCATACACATATTCATGTTCTTTATCTTGCTTAATCTCTACACTATTAAATTTGCCTGTTAAATGATATTCTAATTTTAATACCTTATTAAATCTTCTTCCGGCAACATCATTATCGACTTTACTATCTACTACTAAACCTTTCTTTAGATAATCTAAAGCTATTTCTTTTTTCAGTCCTGCCATGCTTGCATAGAGGACATTATTTTCATCCTTATTCATTTGGATATAGGATAGCATATCTATGGCACTTTCAAACAAACAGACTTTCTCTGGCTCACCCTTTTTGTATTCAAAAGCACTCCTGCCGGTGCCGCCAACAACGCCCTTAAATCTTTTATATGTACTCGTTCCTTGCACTTCTCCACCAATTTTATTACCCTCGCCATCTCTATGAACAAAAATAGCGTTACCGTTTTTATCTTGATATAACAACTTCTTTTGAAGCAAGTCAGCAACTAAAGTCTGCTCTATACCTCTTGAATTTATAAGATAAGCATATACACGTGAAACATTGGCACACCGTTCCGGCATTACAACTTTTCTAATCTTGTTAGTTATGACAGGGGTATTGCTGCTGTAGGTACTATTGCTGTAGGTAATAGTACCATTGGTCAAAGAGTTTACAGCATCTTTAAATGAATACCCTAACACTTCGGTAAGACACTCTACAGCATTACCGCCTTTGTTAGTGGAAAACTGATAGAACATATTATCTTTGACGTAAAGACCACCGTAACCATCGACTTTATACTGAATACCCTTATTATCTCTGACTTTATCAACCTTAAAGCCATTACGTAAAAAATACTCCGGTAAATTAGCATTTCTCGCTTTTGCAACAAGTTCCTTATCAATCATTAATATCAATCCCTTCAATAAGAATTACCTTTCCTTATCAATGCTTTTGTGATTATGATTCTTGGCATTATCCTGTTTGGCAGCTTTCTTTTTGGCTTCGCTTATTTTATCTCTTACGCTCTTATATGCAGATGGTTCCTCAAATACAGATGAAACAAAATGATGTGACAAGCCTTGCTCTACAAAAGAGTAAAACTTATCATCAGAAACTATAATATGGTCTCTAACCGGTATATTAACTGTTCTTAAAGCAGCACTTATTCTTTTTGTTATCTCAATATCCGAATTGGAGGGCATTAGGCTGCCGCCAGGGTGATTATGAGCTAAAAAGACTTGACTTGCATCATACATCAGAGCAAGTTTAACAATTTCTCTAGGGTAAACAGGAGATTCATTTATAGTACCTTGCTGAACAGTAATAGACTTGATAACATTATTTTGAGAATCTGCTAAAGTAAGCACAAAAGATTCCTTATCCTTGTTTTTAAAAAGGTTAACGTGGTATTCACCGCATGTATCTGTTGAAACTAAGGCATATTTTTCTTTAAAAATCTCAAAATTACGGCATAATTTGTTAAGAATTTTCAACGATTCGATTTTTTCTCTTTGCTTTTCTGTTATGCCTTGTAAAGAGAAAGGATGATTAAGTAAGTTATGAACGGTATTGTCCTTTAGAAAATCAATCAGCTTTTTTTTACTAATCCCTGTAAATTCAGAAAACAGCTCAACAAACTTATTTGTATCATTTTCATGTTGGTATTTCATATATTAACCACCCATCACTCATTAATAAGCTTCAACAGTTCAAATAAATTACTAAGTTTATTTATATCTTTATCATGCAGCGATTCTATCAAAGTAGGATTCTTAATAATGCCGGTAAGTCCATGCTGATAAAAATATGGGTACAAAGCAGAAGCTTCCATATCCAATATATCTGCAATAAGTTTTACTATCCTTTCCAGTTCCTTGTCTTTGCTACCATCCACATAATCAGAAGGATTACCCAATATTTCTTCCTGCTTCTTATAAATCATAACATTCAACCTTTCAAAAAAATAATTCACTATAATAATATCACGCTGGCGTGACATTGTAAACACTTAAAGCTTCATGCTCCGTAAAGGTCATGGTTAACTGCATTAGTATAATAGCTGTCTAACGTGGAAAAACTGTTATACAGGGCGGTAATAAGGTACTGCCTTATGTTATTTACCTTTGTTGTCTGCTTTTTAAATACCTCTATCACATAAAGAAGGTTGCCGGGGGTAAGCTTTAAAAATCTGCTGCGTACTACTTCTGTAGGCAAAAGAGTACCATTAACCTTTATGGTTTTACTATCAGAATTGACTACATCAAAAACAAGGTTTGTCAATTCTTCGTACAGGTTGCCTTGGCGATCCGTTGCGTATCCGTCTGTTTCTAACATTTCTCTTATGTATTCCATAGAATATTTTTCAATCAATCTATCAACTTCTTTTTTCGTGATTGATTGATTGATAATCTCTGTATTAGTATCTGTGTTAATCTCTGGTATAGGTTGGGGCATTTTGCACTTTTCCATTGGGGCATTTTGCACTTTTCCATTGGGGCATTTTGCACTAATGGCTGTTTCCAATGGTTTCGAGGTTTTTTCTTGATTTGTTTTTATATCATCTTTGCATTGGGGCATTTTGCCCCATTGGCTATTTTCAATAGTTTGAGGGTTCTTTTTTGCTTTTTTCTCAAGAAGTTTTGTTTTCTTATCTTTAATTATTTCTTCAAGTTTTTCATCAAGTTTAGATACTTCGTCGTAGTTAATGGTGTACCAAAGTGTTCGGTCGTAATTAACCTTGTTGAAATTACCGGTTATAAGCAAATTCATATTTCTCAAACTTTTTAATGTCCGTTTGACTGTATCATAGCTCCAGAAGGGGAATTGTTCCTGCCAGTCTGATACGGTGTTATAAACCCAATATTTGCCCTCATAATAGTTTTTATCAGCTTTTTCATTGATATTAAGCCAATAATGAATTTGCTGTAGGACTATTGATTCATTTAGCCCAATTAGCATTGCAAGCTCTGGATTAACCACTAGTGGTTGAGTGTTAAAAATCAAACTACCTTTATACATTTATCTATCCTCCTTTAGTTCATCATCAATAAGTCCAAATTCTTTAAGCTGCTCGATAGCCTTATTTAAAACCAGTAGAGAAACACCGACCATGTTTGCCAAGTTATTTTTTGCATAAATTAAATCGGGTCTATCACGCAGAAGCGTATATAATACCCTTGCATTGTTTGATAAAGCTTTAAACTCACCTTCAAACAGAAATTTGGGCATTTGATAGGATCGGTTATTGAAAACGTCATTAACGGTGTATCTAACCCTTTGGTTCATCTCATAAATCCTCCTTTCTTGTTGATTGGTGTAAACATACTTATTTGGACTTGATAATCTTCCAGTAGCTTATTAAGGACAGACAATCGCTTAACGCCAATTATAAGCTTAATAGTGTTATTAATATCATTTGCATTAAAAAGCTTTTCCGGCGAGCTGTTAGCCCAAGTCAGTACACATTCTTTAACCTGTTCATTGTCAATACGGCGTGCAAAATAGTCGTCTAACACCCGTTTAATCTCGTAAGCTAATTTTTTTACTGTCGGCGGATACTGCATATAGTCGTAGCTCATAATTCAGTACCACTCCCTACCTTCTTTGATAACATGCAGCCACTCATTACGTGGGTTTCCTTCGCTATCTGTATATTGGTACTCAAAACGCAAATAATACTTTGGCTTTTGTGCTGTTTTTTTTAGGTGTTTGTAATCTTCATCCTCCCACTGATGAAGGAGCTGCTTATTTCCGCTGCGGTCTATTGTGTAGATTGTCTGACCGGCAAGAGTATAATAATCATCCTCCGGCTTCTCTTGGACAAGGTACTCTGTATCTTCTACAAAGAAAATACCTTTTGGCAAAAGGTTCAACCGGCTATCAAGCCCCCAGGCGTTGAAGATATTAATTATGAATTTCTCATAGATAGCCCTGTTAATATCATCAAGGCTGCTGTACCCTGCAACTTCTTTAAAGTCTATTCCATGTACCCTTAACAAGTCCTCTGTGTTGCGTAGTCTGTAGTCGGTCAACCCGTTTACTTCATAAAGTTTTTCTAACTGTTTTCTGGTCAATTAAAACACCTCCCTTCTAACAACCTATACTAAACATAAACCAAAAACTAACCGGTGTCAAGGAATATTCGTTTAATCATAAAGAAAAAAGCCGGTGAATTAGTTCCACCGGCTTAATCCCCTACTTAAAGGCAAGGGGTTTTCCTCTTTCACAATCCCTACTAAGGCAAAGCATATGTATTACATCAAAAAGTTAATTATCTACAGGGATATAATCATTACTTTCATCGTCCCACTTTACCGTTACCCATGCCTGTTTCTTAGTGTCATATAGTTGGTCTTTTCGCCATTGCTTGCCTTCTTCGTCCCAAACTAGCAACTGAAATTCCTCATTGTCAAACGTATATATATCATCTTTAGACATTACTTTTGAAAAGTCTTTTGCTGTTCCGTCTGTATTAAAAAACTCACTCTTTAAAAAATAGCTAAAAGGTACGATGTTAACCGTTCCGGTTCCTTCATTTACTCCAACGTACTTATGTGCCCAATAAATAGTATAGGTTTTATTATCTATTTTTACTGTAGTTGTTGTATTTGAAGGGCAAAGTATATTCTTAATCATCCCTTCATCAAGCGTTACCTCTTGTGCAGCAGCTACATTTTTGGATATTACCATACCTACTAATACAAGAGTTAAGCATATTATCATTGAGTACAAAATTTTAGTAGACAATTCAAAAAACTTTTTCATAATCAATCTTCCTTTCTTTATCGGTTTATAATTTTCACGCCAGCGTGACATATGTTATAATCTATGTAATAGACGGTTTGTGACCAAATGAACATAAGCGGCTTACTGTGAGAGGTTGGACGCTTAATGTGCATTTACAAACTGTCTTTATTTTATTGCACTCTCCTTTTTTTGACAAAATATTTGTCTTGATAGTAAGGAGCTTTTTCAATTCTCGCAAAGCCGAAGGGTGATAGCAATACAATGTCTTGCAGATATGCAAATTCTTCCGGCTTAATAATGCGTTTTTCCTCGGTAGTAATGCTTTTGCTAGTGCCTTTACCGAGCTTGGTGTATTGTTCATAATTTGCAGATTGTGTTACTTTTTGTTTATCGTAAGTACCTACAAGCTTGCTAAAATATTCCTGCGTTTCCGCATCGGTAGCTCTAAGTATAGCCTTGTAGCTACAGTTATCAGCTATAACTTGTCGTTGGACCTTGCCATATATAGCATCAATCTGTGCAAGGCTCTGGGTCAATATGCAGATATGTACCTTTTTGCTCCGGAGGGTAGCAAGCCCATTACTTATAACTTCTATCTTACCTAGACGAGCAAATTCATCCAGTAAGAATAATACTGGTGTCGCTGTTCCATCCGGTCGGCGTTCAAAATGTTTCAAGAACTGCTGCACTATAAGACTTAAAAGCCCTCGCCATTGCTCCAATTTATGCTCAGGTATTTGCAGAAAAACATCTTCTCCACGTTCAAGTAATGTTGGATTTATAGCTTTTGGATTACTCAAAGCTTTTTTAAGCTGCGGATCCGTTGCAAATACCATGATATTATTAGACAACTCTGTAAATATGCCGCTTAGAGTTTCGCTCTTTAGACCGATTAACTGATTTACAAACATTTTGGCTTCCTTGCAGCTACCCTGGCTTATCTCGTCAAGTATGATTACTACTGGTGTTGTTTGTATTGCTTCAAGTGTTTCGATAAAGCTTAAACCCAAATTATGATAATGTAAAATGCAGCCGGTTAGAAGGTTTTGTGCGGATGTTATCCAGAATGGGTCTTTTATGTCGGCCGGCATGGGAATCAAACATAAGGCTATTTCTCTAGCGTCCTGTACCTTGTTTTCACTCTCATGTAACAAATAATAAGGGTCATAACCGTAATCACTGTTTGCACATGGATTAAATATGGCTGCGGCTCTACCGCTTTTTTCCGCAAGCTCGCCTTTAATATCTATGGCAAATATACGGTCTTGCCATGTTGTAAGGCTTGGTATTGCAATACATGAGCTTTTACCGCTACCGGCACCACCAATAACTAATACATGACCGTCCTCGGTTTCTTTTTTTGTTACGTAATTGTTGCCCACCTTACCAAAGAAAACCCCACTAACAGCCTCTATTTTCGTTTTAAGGCGGCTTGAATCTCCTTTAAGGGTATCAACCTTATGTACGCCTTTGAATATGATATCACGCAGTTTAAGCTCCTGATTGCCTGTAACATGACGGACGATATTCCGAAATGATATGGCTATCATTATAACTAATCCACCATAGAACCATACCCCAGTGATAACACCACTATTAGCCCATCTTATGAGGTTTTTACATGTCTGTGAAAATCCCATAACAAAAAAATCTGTAAAAAACGTACTCATAAGAACGATATAGGAGAAAAAGAACCAACCACCTGTTGCCTTACATACTAGGATAAACAGCTTAAAAAACGTTTTACAAAATCCTATAATTACTCGTATTATAAATCCCAACATATGCCCTCCTTTCTTTACCTTTCTCGCCCTTTATTATCATGGTTTCTATCTTGTGTGCGTTCCTGCAACTGTGCTTTTAATTTTGCATCACGCATTAAATCAGATAGGCTTTTGCCTTGCCTTTCAGCTTGCTTATGCAATGTCCTGGCTTTATCAAGGCTTGTTTTATTGTCGGCTATTGCCTTATCAATTTCATCTGGTTTTAATCCTCTGTCCTTTTGCAGACTGTCAATTTTAGCTTGTAACCGCTTTTCTAGGTCTTTTATCTCCGTATCGAGCCGCTTCTTTTCCTTGCTGCTAAATAAGCCTAATTGCTTTCTTTCCTGCTTTTTATCAGCTATTTGCTTATTCAGTTTTTCAAATTCCTCCTTCCGCTGTTCGAGGTCTTTCAGCCGGTTTTTAATTGCGGCGATCTCTGCATTAGTATTTTCTTTAATTTCCTGTAATTTTTGATAATCCTGCCCGTAAGCTATAGCCAATCGCATTTTAGATTGTTCGTTGATGTCATATATAGGTGCTTTAACTTCCCCACCAGATTGCCATTGTCTATATTCGTTTGATTGTTCTATAGCCTGTGGTTGCTGCTGACTTTGATTAGCTTGTTGTTTAGCCTGTTCCGCTCTTTTCAATTCCTCCGCCTTTCTTCTTTCCTCTGCCTTTTTAGTTTCTTCGGCTCTCCTTTCTTCTTCGACTTTAGCATCCTCCGCCAATCGAGCTTCTTCCTGTTTTAAGGCTTCCTTAATCTTTTCTTCCAGCTTAGCCAGTTCTACCTTTAGCAGTTCAAGACGTTTGTTTTGTGCCTGTATTTCTCGGTTAATGTCACCCATTCTTGATTTTCCTCCTTTCCTTTCAATTATTGTTGCTGTCTTTCCCATGTGTACTGTTGGTATTTTATCAACCCCCTGTTCATAATAGCTTCTATGGTCTATTTTTATATCTAGCTTCTTTTTTTCAAATTCTCTATTACAATGTTCAGCCCAGCTTTTTCTCCATTCAACTAATAGCTTTTTATCATTCCATTCTCTATTTTTTTTTGTAAACCCATCTTTTGTGACTTCTCTCATTGTAAGCATGATGTGAGCGTGGGGATTTTCAGATTTAATATCTTGGTCTGTATCTTTATATTCTTCTTGACTGGTATGTTCATGGCTGCCGGTGTGAATTGCAAAATCAACACACATACCTTGTTTAACAAAATTTTCTGTTACATATTCTCTTACTAATGCTATTTGTTCTTCCCTGTTTAATTCAATGGGCAGAGCTATTTCAACTTCTCTGGCTGTCTGTGAATCTATTCTCTTTTCAGTCTTTTCAACTTCATTCCAAAGTGTTTCCCTGTCTTTAAATTTTTCAGGTGCATTATCAGGCAAAATTATTTCCGTGTGCACTATATCATTTCTTTTACTATAATCGTGTGTGCAACCATCATATTCATTGTATAATTTCTCACCAGCTCTATAAGCTGCACTAGCTACTGATGAACGACCGCTAGACCTACTAATTATTTTAACAGAACAATGATATATTGCCACTCGGCTGCTTACTCCTTCCGCTTATACTGATAATTAATAACAATATTGCGTGGAGCAATTTTGTTATTAATTATATGGGGATTCTAAAGGGGCAAAGCCCCTTTAGGCTGTCGGCAGACCGCACACATTGCGAAGCAATGTATAAGTGCGCACTTCGTGATATTTGAGCCGCCGCCCACATTAGTTAAATTGTACCATATGACAGATTGCGAAGCAAGCTATTGTATGGTACAATTATGCTAAAAATGGCGGCGAAAATATCACCTGCAATGAATTTAGAATATGAAAAATTGCGTAAGCTGTTTTTCATATTCTAAATGAAGCAGCAGAAAAAAAGGAGAGTGCAAGAATGGCGGAACTGAAAAAAGAAAATATTGAAAACAAGAAAAGTAAGCTTGAATTATTAAAAGAAAAAAAACGCCAGATTGAAAATCAAATAAAGACTATACAGGCTAAGGAACGAGAAAAAGAGAGAAAGGCACGTACACGCCGGTTAATTCAAAATGGTGCTCTTGTTGAAAAATACTTGAACTGTGAGAACATCGAACCGGCTGACTTAGAACAGCTGCTTTTGACAATAGTAAATATTCCAGAAGTGAAGGCGTTAATACAACAACCTCCTAAAGAGTAGTTTTGAAAGATAACTTTCAAATATCATACGCTCTTTGCTCCGTAAAGGTCATGGTTAACTGCATTAGTATAATAGCTGTCTAACGTGGAAAAACTGTTATACAGGGCGGTAATAAGGTACTGCCTTATGTTATTTACCTTTGTTGTCTGCTTTTTAAATACCTCTATCACATAAAGAAGGTTGCCGGGGGTAAGCTTTAAAAATCTGCTGCGTACTACTTCTGTAGGTAGAAGGTTTCCATTAATCTTAATGGTATCTCTTGTTTCATTGACTACATCATATACAAGGTTTGTTAATTCTCCGTAAAGGTTATCATGGCGATCCATTGCGTAAACTTCTGTTTCTAACATTTCCTTTATGTAGTCCAGAGAATATTTTTCAATCAATCTATCATTTTTTTCCACTTTGTTAAGTAAGGTATGATTGATAGATTGAATATCATTAACATCAGTATTATTAAATTCAGTATCATTAGTACGTAGAATCTCCGTTTCTTGAATCGTAGAATCTCCGTTTCTTGAATCGTAATTATTCCGATTCCGGAGTCGTAAATCTTCCGATTCCGGAGTCGGAGTTTCTCCGATTCCTGTATTTTCAACATTTACAGACGTTAAGTAGATTCTATTAGCTTTATTTAATCCTATATGTTCTTCTTCTATTAATCCAAAATTTTTAAGCTCGTCCACTGCTTTTTTTACGGTCTTATCAGATAGTCCTAACATTTCTTCCATGTTTTTTCTCGTAAAAATGAGATAGACCTCATTTTTCTCGTTTACCCAATGATTTTGTAAACTCAAATCATGCCTATCACGCAGAAGCGTATATAATACCCTTGCATTGTTTGATAAAGCTTTAAACTCTCCTTCAAACAGAAATTTGGGCATTTGATAGAATCGGTTATTGGAAACGTCATTAACGGTGTATCTAACCCTTTGGTACATTTCACAAATCCTCCTTATCTGTCATTTGTTCAGCTCTCATATAACCTAAATCTTTTAATTGTTTCAAGTGCTTAAAATACCTATCTTTGCTGATACATAAGTGTGTAGTAATTGTTTCAATATCCGGAAATGTAGCAGCTCCACCACCGGAAAGAGAAGCAAAATAGGCGTATATGGCTTTTGCTTCGATAGATAAATTTGTGTCCTGCATAACTAATACAGGCACCATGCCAAAACCCTTAGCATTAATACCCTCTACTCGTAGAATGTCCGTTAAATCTTTTGTATTCATATTACATCCCCTTTCGTAACCGGAAGCAATAATCAAAAAGCCTTTAAGGCTATACCTTAAAGGCAGTTGTTACTTGAAAATTCTTAAAATTCATGCTATAATAATGGGTATAACATGACTTTATGAAAGTTCTCGTCTGCAACGGTCTTTAAGGTCGGCTAACCTTAAACATCGGCTACACATTGATACTGCCAATATCAATATGTAGTGCGGAATATGAGGACTTTTTGTCTGCTCTTTTTTATTTACTAAATTATAACATTAACAGATTTTATCAGCAACAATAAATTTCGAATAATGATTTATTTACTATCGCTGTTCAAATCCTTTTCAATCAAATAGATTATATAATCCGACATAGAAACATTGTTCAATGCACACTTAGCTTTTAATCGTGAATGTAAATCCTTTGGAAGCCTAACAGGAAAATTCGTTTTTATTCTTTCTTCCTCCGGTATATCCTTTAGTCGCTTCATCTGTAACACTCCTAAAAACATGGTATAACATAATTATACTAATAAGACTTAAATAAGTCAAAGGATAATTACAGAGCTGCATTAGCGATACTGAAAAAGAAAATGTTCATTAACCGGCTGTAGTCTTACTAAAGTAATCTTCTTTATCAGCTTTGTTGGAATAAGTGGTATTTGTTGCAGCAGCTTTTCTTATAGCACTTGCTACCCTTCCGGCAACGCTTTTTTCAGAATATTTATCCTGCACCGGTGGGGTATCATAAGGAATTTCATTGATTAAATAACAGGCAGCTTTTACATAAGCAGCTATCTGAGGGCTATTTGACACAAGAATATTTCCCATGTATGTAAATCCTTCATCATCTACAGTGTAAGAAGTATTTGCACCATAGCCCAAGATTTCAGAAACTTTATTAAATAAGCACTTACCAAGTTCATAGTCCGAAATATCTAACTCTACAAATTTCTTAGTTTTTATTTTCATAACCAATAGGCTCCTTACCGTTCGTTTTGTCGGATATTGACGATTTTAGATATATTAGATTGCTCGGCAGCTTTCTTTTTGGCATTGGCAACACGACCGGCAATGCCCTTGTTTTGATTTATATTTAAGAATGTATCTTTGTAGTTAATATGAATTGCAGCCATGCCCTTTTTCCTTACGTACTCTTTAGCTTCCTCTAAGCTAAAGGCTCTTGTAACCTTGTCACCTTTGCCAAGCAATACAACCGGTATAGCATTATTAAAAGCTTTTTCAATTTCTTTAGGATAAAGTGGGTACATATCTTTACCAGTATAACCATAGCTGCTAAGCTTATCATTTTTATCCTTGTCAATTTCGTACTGCTTGATAATGGCAGCTCGTTCCTTTCTGTCGATGATATCTAACCTTTCTTTATCATCAAACTTGATGCCATACAAGGGTTTCTGAAATTTGTTAGCGTATATCACATCTAAAGTTACGCTTTGAGCTTCGCCGGTGTTTAATTGGTATACAGGGATATTTGTATTCTTGACTAATTTAACTGCGTCATCGGCAGAAACACAATACATATCGTCCTTTTTATAACCGGCTTTGGCTAACTTGCTGCTATTAAGAGAATTTATATAGCGGTCAATATCGAAGGGCTTACATTGCTTTTCCCTCATTGAATGATTAATTTTTAAGTGATATGAAAGTTCTTCTTCATCTTTAGCAACGTAAGAATAGCTCTTGATATTACCTAATTTTAAAGCAAGGGATTGATAATTGCTATTGAAAGTATCGTAGTCTACACGTAATTTTTTATCGCCATCGTAAACTATATCCACGTACTGAATCGGCTTTTCAAAGGCTTTTATATCCTCCAAGCTCTTAATGTAGTCCATTTCATAGATATTACCATAAACGCTGTCTTTGCTCCGGTCGGTAACTTCTACTGCATATACCTTTATGTTTTCTGCGTTGTTCGCATAGTATTTCCATGTAGTATTAGCATGACTGTTAACCCTATAAACATCTTCTTCATTGAATAACCAAGTGCCGGATTCTCTTGTCATAAAGCAAAAATAATCCTTGCCGGTATCAGTCTTTAACCTCAAAACATCATAATTGAAGTCAGATTGATAGTTTTCAGTGTTCAATTTAACAATATTCCTTAGAGCTTCGATTACATCAACATTCTTAAAACTATACATAAGTGTAAACCCCACTTTCAAAGGTATTCTTTGCATACAATTATATCACGCCAGCGTGACGATAAACAATAAGTTTTTAAAAGCCCTACCATGTAATACAAAACTTTCATGTCGGCCAGGATTTCCGGATTGATTTTGTATTACACAAAAAACGCCTGTAATTCATGCAGCTTATCTAAACCCTTTGAACCTAAAATAACTATCGCTATATTTAAGGTTTAATTCATGGTTGGAAACGATAATATCATAGTCGCAAATTGTAGCGTTGGAATTTAAAACACCTTCAATTACAGCTTTATTATCTCTCATAAAAGCCCAAGCTTGATTAGCTGTTAATCTTCTATCCTTCTGATACTTGAATACAAAATATTTCGATTTTTCAAAATCTAAAAGGACAAGATTATAATTCTTAATTCCACCGTAAGACATATAGTTAACCCCTTTATAGATGATGGTTGTATTTGAATTTGCTATTATTACCTTCCAGTTTAATTTCTGTGGTTTCAAACAATGAACCGTCACGCTCATAATGCTCCGTCCATGCAAAGCCGCCTTGTGACTTCAAAAGTTTTTTTGCTTCTGTTATGCTCATTAATTCCGGCTCATCGTCTGAATTTTTCATGTAGTAGGTCAATCTCATAAAAACACACCCCCATATAATATTATACGTACATTATAGCAATTTATACGTATAAAGTCAATGAGTTATTGAAAGTTATTTTTCAAAAAGGGAAGCAGATTTTCTTTTTTCAGCATAGCAAAAAAACTGCTTTTCAGCAGTTATATCAAGGGGTTACCTAAAGATTTCTCTTGTTGGATATTTACGGATTCACCTTTTAATTTCTCAATAAGCTCTCTGGCCGTTGTAATAAACATATCATCGTCACTATCCGTAAGAAGCTTTTCTATCTCTGCTATCAGCTCTGCCGGTTTGTCACCCTCTAAGTTCAAAAGCAAAGCCCTTTCTTCGATACTTAATATGCCGCCGGTTGAAAGCTTCTTGATTGTTTCACTCTCTGAATTTAAAGTATTCTCAAAATAATTCATAACCGCCCTCCTACCTCTCAAAATCTTTTTGACTTACCTTTTCATTATGGGAAATTGTATGCCCCTGCTCCGCTGCCTTTTGTTTAGCAATAGCAATTTTTTCAGCTATACCGCCGGTCTGTTGGTCTTTATCATTGGTCTTTTGATTCCTTTCAAGCGGATTCATGCCTAAAGCGACCTCTTTCCCATCTGGTATACCGTCACCGTCCGTATCACTGAGATAAGGATTTGTGTTATAGTAATACATTTCGTCATAATCGTTTATACCGTCACCATCTGTATCAAGCTCTTTAAGTTTATCTTTACGTATGTCATCTAAGGTAGATTCAGAAATTTCCTTTGATATATCTTCATTACTCATAATTACAACTCCTTCTGAGCATTTTTAGCCTTACTTTTTTTGGGGGTACTCTGTTCGGCAGCTTTCTTTTTGGCGTCTTTTATTCTACTGGTAATATCCTTTTTGTTTCCGTAAAGCCTATCCATTGCAGCCTTTGTCACTACCCATGTAGTACCAACTTTTTTTATTTCCCCCTCTCTGAACCTTCCCCTTTGAACCGCCTTTCTTAATGTGCTGCCATCCGTTAACCCATACATTTTTGTTGCTTCTGAAAACGTATATAACTCTGAAAATTTATTATCTATACTCATAATCAGACCACCTTACAGTTAAAATTGTCACCACCCCTCATTATATACTGTTATCCTTAGTTCTATCAATTTTTGATTTACCGATTTCCCTGTTATGTTGTGAATTAGCTTTCTCTTGGGCTTCTTTGCAATAAGGCGTACTCCCTTCCTTGACGCAGAACATTTACGGTAGTGTTGGGGGAACCCTCTATTTCATAACTCGGAAACTCATGTTTCTTACCGGTAAAAGCAAATATACCCTTTTCATCCTTGAGAGTGGATAAAGATATATCCTTTACCTTTATACTGTTCAATAAAGAATTGGTATCAACAGAACCAGCAGCCTTGATAAAATCATCAGAAAGCTTCACCATATAATGTGTTTTTGAAGGACTATTCGGCTCTTTAAGCTGACTTAATTCAATCTCAATTCTTATAGCTTCCTTCAAAATCGAATTTCTATCCATGATTATCTTTCCTCCAATCTTTCTTTCTTACTTTTTGTAGTAGTCTTACTCTGTTTTTTAGCCTTATCCTTCGCTGCAGCCATCCTGTCAGCAATACCCTTACTGCTTTTGGAAGTAGAACGCTTGCCTTTTTGAGCTATTTCCTTATCTTTGACTAATGACTGTTTATATTGCTCTAAAGCATAAGCCCATTCGCAAGTAGGTTTCACTCTGTTATAACCAACTTTTGATTCAACAAGTACCCTCTCATCACGAACAGTACCCACGTATTTCATACCTTCAACCATACTGCATAAACGTTCTACAGGGTCATACTGAACACCGTTAATGTAATGTGCTGCCTTTTTGCTGATACTTTCAAGTTTACCGCTGCCGTCACCTTTTCCATCTGCGGTAAGTGTGCCAATTGCAACATGGTTAAACTGGTTACATGCGTCTGTAACAAAGAAATAATCTCCGTTGTCTTTCTTAAAAATGAAGTAGTCCTGTTTACCGCTATATTCATCATTCTGTAAGTTAATAAGAAATTCCCTTAGTTTATTTACGCCAGTGTTATCCTTTGTAGATGATTTATCTGTATTCTCCGAAGGTACAGTTTCGATATTACCTAATTTTTCTTGTGCGGCTGCGTACTCTTGTAACCACTTAGGTAAATCCTCAACAGACCTGTAAACTATCCAAGTATCACCATTTAGCCCCTGTGTATCAGAACCCCATATCCTTTTCCAACCGGTTTCTTTTTGAAACTGAATAGCTTCTTTATCTTGACCGCCGGAACCGGCATAAAAAAACTTGTAGTTATCATCTTTAGATAACTCTTTTACTGTCAGCTCCTTTTCAGCTTTCAACATATCTACAGAAGATTTAAGCTGTGATATTTTATCTTCTGTCATTTCAATTTCCTTTACATTTTCAAGGTATGGAACAAAAGTTTCAAGAACCCACTTCATTTCCTCTTTAGCTTTTTCATCACCTGGCTTAAATTCTTCAATATCTTTCAGCTTATGGCTTGCGACAAGCTTTATATGGTCAATTACCCCTCCGTCACCATCCCCTATATCCTGTCTGCCGGTGTAGGTATGGTTTTCACCATTCATAGGAAATTCGATTTGAAATTTAGTTTTGAAATAGGGGTAGTATTCGCCTTTGGCTTCTGCTTCTTTCTTTAATTCCAAAACTTGCCGGTCATAGCGTTTGATTTTTTCATCAAAAACGGCAAGGGAATATTTTTCATTCTCCTTAAAGGCGTTATGCTCACTCCAAAGAACAGTAACAACAGGCTTATCAAGCAGCGGCTTTTTGTCGAAACCTTGAAGTTCATTCATGGCTTGTTCCAGATTACTACTTGCTTTAGAGCTGTCATCATGTGTTAACGGCGGTATTTCACGTAATATGGAAAGCTCCTTTTCAACTTCATCAATAATCAATGCAGCAGCTTTTTGTATTTCATTCAATGAAGTTTTCAGCTCGTTTAATTCTTTGCCGTTGCTCCAAGAAGCGATATAACCAAAAGAATAATCGCTTGTATCAAGCCCAAAATGATTAGAAACCACATAAGCAACACTTTCGGCTTGCACTTCTTTTTTGTTCCTTGATTCGGCAGCGGAAAGAGCGTCCTTCTCTGGGTCATGTAATATCTTATGAGCAACTTCATGTATGCCGGTTTTTATGGTCTGCATATCGGACATACCGGTATTGATATAAATTTTCTGTTCTGTAGGACTATAGTAACCTTTTGTACCGCCGGAAATAGGGCTAAATTCGATAGGTATTTGAGAAACGTTTTTAAGAGCATTGAAAATAGCTTCACGCTCCGGTACAACACCGTCTAATTCCTCAACCTTTTTAAGAGAAGGTAACGGCTCACCGTAAGTCTGGCTTACATCAAAAACCGATACAGGAACAAACCTAATTCGCTTTTCTTCTACAAGCTGTTTTTCAGTTACCGGCTTGCCATTTTCAAAGATGAAATTACCGTTTTCATCTTTCTTAGTAACATCTCTTTCCACTTTGACAGTGTATGTTTGTGGTGCAAGGATTCTGATACTCTTTTCGCCTTTCTTTACTTGCCTTTTATGTTCCTGCCAAGCTTTATAACCGGCAACCAAAGTAGCGTCCGGCTTTTGCAGAGCTATCAGCAATGAATTGTTGATACTGTACCTATGAAATTTTGACATAACGGAAAGATAGTTTTTGTAGTTTTCAGAATTGAATACGTCCTTAACACCCTGTTCAAGCTTTGCAATAATATCCTGCAATTCGGTTTTCCTATTGTCGTTATTATCCTGTGCAGCCAAGAGTATCACCCATCCTTTACTATAATATTTGAAATCATTATATCACGCCAGCGTGACACTCGCAATAAAAAAAAGCTGCCGGTAAGCAGCTCATGTAGTTTATATATCCTTTTCAATCTTTTTGAAATAAAATGTACCGTCCTCATTCTTAGCCAAAAATATCTTTAGAATAGCGGCTTTATTATCTATCGTTTCCTTGTTTCCGGATTTGTCATACTGTTCTGATTCAACTATAGTATCGCTTATGCTGCTTAAAGTGACAGGTATATCTTCGTAATTTTTACCATCATAGCCTACACGCATTGAATTAAACCGGTCTTTTGCTTCAACGCTATCTGATAATTTGGAAACAAGTAAAAACAGGTCATAATCATTTTCACACAATGCCCTTAAAAAAGTGGAAGCCGTTTCCTCCGGCGTAGAATTTTTAAGTTTTGCCAGAGTAGCAGGATTCACATTAGCTTGTTCTCCTTCATCAACAATAACAGGCTGATTATCCGGTTTATCTTTACAGGCTGCAAAACTAAAGCAAATCACCATAGCCATAAATAAAGTCAATAGTTTTTTCATAAGGAACCTCCCAAAAAGATATTGTTAATTAGAAATATTATACAGCATAAAACAAGGTTATGACAAGTACAACACAATTTATATTCAGTGACACTCATTAAAAAAGGAAGTCGCTAAAAAGATATAAATATAAGGGCTGAAAGCAAACCGGCAGTAATCGTAATATTTATTGATATACAACATAACGTATGCTAACATGATATATATAAGACAAAACGGATGAAAACATCAAGGAAAACGCTATACTGAAAAAAGAAAATGTGAGGTCTGAAAAATGAATTTCGTGCAGCCAATTAGAGAGATAGAAAAAATAGAGGAATTTAAAAGCTTGCTTAAAGAACGGTCGCAAAGAGATTATTTTTTATTCTTCATGGGGATAAATACCGGACTGAGGATTTCTGATCTATTGCCCTTAAAGGTGAAAGATGTAAAGAATAAAACCCATATTACAATTACAGAAGAGAAGACCGGCAAGGTCAAGAGATTCCCATTATACACAATACAGGAAGAAATAGCAGCATACATAAAGGGCATGAGAGATAACAGCTATCTATTCCCTTCCAGAGAAAAAAATAACGGTGTAGTAAGACCGATAAGCCGACACCAAGCATGGAAAATACTTAATGATGTAGGAAAGACTTTAGGATTGGATTCTATTGGCACTCATACGCTGCGTAAAACATTTGGCTATCACTTCTACCAAAAGTATAAGGATATAGCATTATTGCAGGAGCTTTTTAACCATTCGGCTCCGTCAGTAACCCTTCGATATATTGGAATAAATCAAGATATGATAGATGATGCAATGAAGGAATTTAAGCTTTAATACGATAAGTTTGCTTACACTATAGACCAGGCTTATGAGTTCGGAACTGATCTTGTTTTGATGAATGGCTGGCGGTGCTAAAAAGACTGTTTGACGCTTACGACTTTTTTATGGTGATATGAATAAAGGTATATGATATAATAGCGTAGAGGTGAGCGTGATGGAAGATAAAAGTTTTGAGCTTTTAACAAAGATGTATAGTGAGTTTTCAGAGTTCAGGAAGGAAACAAACCAACGATTTGATGAAGTAAAATCTGATATCCATAAGATCAGTTACCAAGTTGTTAAATTCGAAAACGACCTAAAGCCAAAAATAGAGATTGCCTTAGAAGGATATCAAGCTGTTAGTGAAAAGCTAACCACACTGGAAAATAAGATAGATAACCTATCCGCAAAAGTGGAGAGCCAAGACGTTCAAATAACCGTTCTTAAAGGCAGCAAGAAAGCGGCAAAATAAATAATGTACTTTTACAAGGGAAATGAGCCGGTAAGTTATTTTGAAGCTTACCGGCTTTTTGATTTTATTTGAAAGTTATCTTTTAAAAGCCCGACTTTGGTATAATACCGGTAAAATAATAATAGCCATCATCTTTATTGACCTTAATAATGAATTTCTCTTTCAGTCCCTCAAAGCTCAGGGTTTCGCCTGTATAAGGTAACAGAATACCACAGGTTACCACCAAACTTAAAATAAATGTAAAATAAAAATTATCAGAGACATGGTAAAATAAGCATATAAAACAATTTAAGAAAGGGTGAATATATGGATTATCAAATGCCAAAATTTCTGTTTGAAGGAGAGTTTAAGGTTTTATCAAACAATGCAAGAGCATTATATATGCATCTGCTTGATAGACAAGATTTGGGTTTGCAAAATCATTGGGTCAACGAGAAAAATGAGGTCTTTCTAATATATTCTAGAGAAGAAATGGCGGATATGCTTGGTGTTTCACAGCCCACATTACGAAAGGCAATAATGCAGTTAAAACAATTCGGGCTGATGGAAGAAGAAAGAATTGGCTTGAATAGAGCCAATCGCATTTATTTAATGAAGGTGGATAGTTAAATGTATAAAGGCAGCGTAATTTTTAACTCTCAACATTTAGAGGTTAATCCAGAACTGGCAATGCTCATTGGTCTAAATGAATCAATAATATTTCCGGATTAACTTTGTATTACATCCCTTATTGCTCTATCACAGTTACCAATTCCCCTTTTCAATCGCTCCATAT
>ENA-OWOZ01001549-OWOZ01001549.1-bioreactor-metagenome-genome-assembly--contig:-NODE-1549-length-20415-cov-34.261923_pt1 | contig 20415 bp, 19 predicted proteins | sample MGYA00238140_ERZ651804 | MGnify/ENA primary metagenome ERZ651804 (study PRJEB26910, sample SAMN07631232) | bioreactor metagenome | isolation source: Switchgrass digestor | place: USA: Dartmouth... | reverse complement strand
AATATATTCACTTTTATCCTTTTCGGTTTCAGCATAGCATACATCGTAAATGTTAAAGCTGAGAGATTTTGTAAGGTTATTAAAACCATACAAGGTTAACTTCTTTTTCAACCCCAACACCACTACCTTTCTATTTCATTTTAAAAAGAATATCTTTTTAAAAAGCAAAAAGATTATTGCATATTTTATTCGTAAATGCAATAATATCATATTTTTGAATTTCTCTATTTTTAAATATAAGCTAAACTATGATTTCAGTGTAAAAACTCTGTTCTTTGACAATTGAAAATCACATAAGGCATAGCAATTTATCGAGACTTATGGTATAATAAGGACATACAGGGAGAAAACTGAAGATAAATTCCATAAATCACGATAAATGAGGTGTAAACTTGTTTAAAGAAAACAATAGGCATCTACAAACCTCCATGTTAGAAAGTACTTACTGGATGAACCCAGGTATAAGAAAGAAACTCGAGAAGTCGTGGGCTTCAGTATTTTATGAACATGTATTCTGCAAAATAGATGAAAAGCCTTTTGCAGTGCTATATAGCGATACAGGAAGACCCGGATTTCCAGTAAATATATCCCTTTCTCTGGAATTCATAAAGCACATGAAGAACTATTCCGACGATGAACTCATTGATGCCTACTATTTCAACTACCTGGTAAACTATGCTGTGGGTATCAGGACTTTAGGAGAGCTGAATCTGGCAGAAAAAACATTATACAATTTCAGAAGTCGGATATATCAGCATCTTGTTAAGTATCCCGATCAGGAAGACCTGATCTTCGGACAGTTTATATCTCTTACCCGAAGCTTCGCTCAAGAAGCAGGCATATCAATGAACGAACAACGCATGGATACCACAATGTTTATGTCTAATATCAAGAAAGCTGGCCGTCTGGTCCTTGCATACGATGTACTGGAGAAAGCAGCCAAAGCTATTCCAGAAGTAAACCGTCCCCAGGAACTTGCAAAGGTGCTGGAGGAAGGCTTTAAAACAGATACACTCTACAGATCCAAACCATCGGAGAATGATAGCAGGCTTGAAAAGCTGCTGGCCATGTGTCTGGAAAGTCAGAATGTCTTGGAAGGTATCCCTCAAATGCATGATTGTGACGAATTGAGGATACTTCGCCGTTTCTTATCGGAACAGGCTTACATTGAAGCAGGAACCGGGCATTTAAAGGCCAAGGAGAACAAGGATATAGCCACTAACTCCTTACAGTCCGTCTATGACGAAGACGCTACCTACCGAAAGAAAGGCACCAAAGGTCAAAGCGGTTACGTACTTGAAATCTCTGAAACCTGTGCGAAGGATAATCCTTTCCAGCTAATCACCGATTACAAGGTGGATAAGAATAACAAGAGTGATGTAGAAATAATCCAGAACAGGCTTCCTAAAATTTGCAGCAATACTGGCTGCACAGACCTGTATGTGGATGGCGGTTTTCACTCAGAGGATGTAGTAAGACTGGGAAACGAAAACCATGTAGACATCCACTTTACCAATCTTAACGGCACAGAACCTCATAAAAAGCTGCCTATTACTGCGTATAAGATTGATGAGACCACCAATGTTATCACCAAATGTCCCAAAGGTGTTACCCCTCAACATGCCAGCGTTAAAAACGGTCAGACAGTGGCCCATTTTCCTTTGGAAGCCTGCAGTAACTGTGAGTTGAGGGATCAGTGCCATAACAAGCTGCAGAAAAGAGACAGCGTTGTGCGCATAAACCTTAAATCTGTCGAAACGGCCAGACAACGTGAGAGAGTGAAATCTGCCAAAAAGGAAAACACCAGCAAACGTGCAGCCATAGAGGGTACCAACTCCGCTCTCAAAAGAGGTCATGGTCTTGAAAAGCTTCTCGTAAGAGGGAAGAACAGGTGCACTGCTGTGGCAGGTTACAAGGTGATTGCTCAAAACATCCGGCGCTTTACCAAGTTCATGCTTGGTGGTTATCGGAAAGCATATCCAAAACCACAGTGCTCGGGAATACTTGTGCCCATTTGCGGGTAAACCGCAATAAATATGGTAGGAATATAGTGTTATAGCCTCGGAAAACAATGTTATTATAAGGCTATACGAACCCCAACAACATTAAAGTACCAATTTTTGCCTTATGTAGTTTTCAAAGGTCAATAATGCAAAATAAACATTTAGGTTTTTACACCTGAATCAACTATAAATTTATGCAAACTAAAGTTGGATTGTTTGGTTGCTTAAGACGATGGTCTTTGTATTTGGATAAAAGCTTTTTTCAACACGCCTATCTATTACCCGGTCATTTTGTCCTTGTTCTACAGTTCATTTTGATACTTCGCAACCAATTGAACTAAAAACTTATAAAAAACCATCTTATTTAAAAACATTTTATTATAACTTACAACATACATTCAACATATTATATTTGAAATTAGAAAGTGTATGAGAGGATTAATAAAATTATGCAATAATTATTGAACATATCCGCATTCTAACTATCCTAACCGATTAATATATTTCACATTATATACATCCAAGTCAATATTGGCTTATCAGTCCAATTTATAATCCCGGCTTATCAGATACATATGGAAGAACAATGAAATAATTTAAGAAATATAGCGCTGATTAATATAATCCCGTGGACTTAAATACAGATCAATGAATTACTGATGGTTATGAAGGAATGCTACAGCATGTAAATGTATATGGAGATGCTACAGATGCCTTATTTAAAAAACAGACAATTTCCACAATTTAAATCTGAGGATTTTGTAATAGTATACGGCTCAAATCGTGATCAAACTGGAAAAGCAACATTATGCCAAAGCAGTTTCTATGGAGCAAAGCTTTAGAATGGGGTTGCCGGATCTTTGTATTCTGTTAAGTTTCTTAATTCTGCTAAGGACATTCGAATCACATACCAGCAAAATTATTTACATCCTTTATAAATATTACAAAGCAATCTACTTTTCATTAACCAATTTACCGGTCATGTGTTCAATATCAATGGCAAAGAGTTGAACTTTGTCGATAAACCGTGCCAAATCTTCTTCAGCTTCTTCCTTTGTGGGGTAATACTTATAGGCAAGCTTACGCACCATATCCTCTGTAATTTTTCTGTCTTCGATAGTTTTTGCTCTGCCAAATACAATAACACTGGTGATATTCCATTCCCAATGGCCTTCCAGCTTAAAACCTTCGTCCCATGTGGTAAAACACACCTTGTCGCAATTCTTTATTGCATCAACTTTATGGCCTTCCCTGGCACCATGGAAAAAGATGCGATTATCTGTTTCATCATAGTAGAAATTAATTGGAAGAGAATATGGGTATCCATTATCCCCAATAACTGAGAATCCTCCTCTCTTGGCTTCAGTTAATATCTTCTTGCACTTATCCTGGGAAACAGCCTGTTTGAACCTTCTCATCCCACGAAACATTTTCCATCACCTTTGTATTATTTTAAACTAACTCCGTCTAAAATCAAGACTCGGCGATCGCTCCCGCGCCGAAGGCAGGAGAGCCTTCCCGGTGTCCGGACCAAAAACAGGACACGGGAACAGTTCCAGTGTCCAAACCAGAAAAACCATCCCCGTGTCTCGCTGTGTCAGCCCATGTCAAATGCCATGGACCTGTATCTGTCCTGAGTCTACATCAATCCCCGATCCAGAAATACAGCAGGCCCTTCTCGCCATCTGCCAGTTCGATATAAAACCAGTTTAAAGTCCGGTCATTTTCGCTCACGTAGATGTTCAGGATTTTCGCTTCCGTTCCGTTGAATTCCCTCACGGAATCCCAGTCCCACGTTGTATACTGCAAATATTCGTCAAGATCCCCGGGCATTCTGTCAAGAGGTACGAAATACCCTGAGCCGTCGATCTCATATGTTTTTCCGATGTATTGCTCTACATCGTGGTTCGTTGTCACATATTCGCCATCCCTGAACTCTCCCCATGCCGAGTAGAACTGCGGTTGGAAATTGCTTGCAAGATGGAACGATGAAATGAATCTGCCCTTCCCGTCCATCAGCGAATACCTGTCGATAGACCCTATGAAATCGACTTTCTCTCCGTCATAGCGATAAAACAGCAAAACAGGATCAGCGCTGGGACCGTCATCAAATACTGCAATTTCGGTGCAGCTGTCCCTGCTGTCCAGATCGATCAGCCGGGTCTCGCCGGAGAAATTGCCATAACCAATCATCAGCTTTTTTCCATTGACTTCGATATATGATCCCTCCGAGTAGTCGGTTTTTATCAGGAGAGAAATTTCATCTTCTTCTCCATCTCCATTCATGTCATATGTCCCACGGATCATATAGGTTCTCTCATGAAATTCCTGTTTTTCGTCATAGCTGACATCGAGATCATGATTTTTGAAAAACTCATCCAATATCAAAAAGTCATCAAGTTTGGATTCCTCCGGGATTTCCGCGCTGCCATTCCCGGATACGTTATCGTGTTCCGCCGCCTGATCCGGTTGCTCCTCAGCCAGGCCGCCCGTTTCCGTCTCTGTCTGTCCTTTACCGTTATCTTCAGTCTCCCCGACGGACGGCCGCGAGCCCTCTGCCGGCTCTGCCGGTACATGCCCGTTACCGGTATTATCCGCTCTTTTCACGTGAGAACATGCGGAAAGCATGACCAGCGAAACCAAAAAGATACAGGCAATCTGCAAGACGGTTCTCATTTTCCTCCCGTTCCTGAAATCACTAAGCACATCTATTCCTCCACCAGGTATTTACATCGGTCATCACAGATAGAAATAATATGCACACAACATTTGTCATATTTTACTAATATTATATTGTTGCCAATCAACCAAAGTCAACAAACCGGAATCCAACATATACTGACGCAACAATCCAATATTTGTTCTGCCATCATAGGCATCATTGGATGAAATACCACAAAAGCAGCAACGCGGCCAGGAAAACCAGGTTGAGCAGTGTGAATGTCCCAAGGTATGCCGCATTCCGCCTGTCCGCGGTCGTGCCGTAAAATTTGAATGAAATAAGGCTTGCCATCGAAGCAATGATCGTTCCAAGGCCGCCCAGATTGGTGCCTGCGATCAGTGCCGGCAGATTATCGGTAAAGCCGGAAAGAAGAATAGCCGCAGGAACGTTGCTGATAACCTGGCTGGCAGCCACTGATACGATCATTTCGCGCCCGTCTATAGCGCTCTGCAGCCAGAGGCTGATTTCCGGGATGCGCTTCATATTGCCGATAAAAACAAATAAGAATACGAAAGTAAGCAGCAGGGCATAATCAGCTTTCAGCAGCATCCGCCGATCCATCAGGAATATTACCGCCAGGACCACTGCTCCCGCGGCATATACGGAAATTATACGGGCAACGCTTGCCACTGCAGCCAGGAACAGCAGCAGGTAAACGGCAGTTTCCCGTTTTTCAGACGCAGCAAGCGTATGTCCTGACCACACCTTCACGTCAATGCCCTTCCCCCGGAACAGTATTGCACAGGCAGCCAGAAGTCCGATAAATGAAAGGAGGGTATAAGGCAGCATCAGGGTAATAAAGCTGCCCAGGCCCATACCGCTTAATGAGTACAGGTACAAGTTCTGAGGATTGCCTATCGGCGTAAGCATACTGCCCAGGTTGGCGGCAATGGTCTGCAGAACGATAACCCGGACCAGGCAATCCTCAAGGCCGGCCATCACAAGTACATCGATGGCGAACGGCACAAAAACAATGAGGGCGACATCATTGGTAATGACCATGCTGAACCCGAAACACAGCAGCACCATTACCATCGCCAGGCTCCGCACACTGTGCGTCTTTCCCAGCAGCCAGCCTCCAATGACCGTAAATATGCCCAGGCTCCGCAGCCCTGCCATAATGACCATCAGGCAGAGCAGGACAGCCAACGTGTGAAAGTCTATGTATCTGATATATTCTTTATCCGGCGGCACGAATGCCATGGATATGAGAGCCAGCAGCAAAGATATGCACAACACCGCTTCTTTTTTTACGAATTTCACGATCGTTTTCATCCCGTCCTTACCCCAATCAACTGAAATTATGTCGCAAAATTGCAAACAAATCCATAGGCAAACCCATGTAACTGCCATTGACATTTTTCATTATCATATATCCTCACCAAGTCTACCACAGAGTTTTTAGGAATGTAAGTGCTTATCATAACTTCTCTATCATGGATGAAGGAATGGGAGCCGTCTCCGGAACTGCCGAGCAGTTCGGGGAATTGGTAAAGCTCAGATAAACATTGCATTGCTGATGATCGGTATATATATGATTTAATAAGGAAATGCCTCTTCAATGACTGAAGAGGCATTTCCAAACAGATTATTAAAGGCTAAAAACAGCATATTTGATTATCCGGCCAAAGAAGACGTATCTGTGGTCGAAGACGTATCCGTCGTCGAAGACGCGTCTGTCGTCGAAGACATGTCCGTCGTAGACGCATCTGTCGTTGAAGACATGTCCGTCGTCGAAGACGACTCTGACGAATCAGTCTCTGTCGAGGAAGAATTCGTCGTTGTCGTTCCCGAGTTATTCCCGCCACAGCCTGCAATAGTGACTACCATCACAACTGCGATCATTAGTGCCAGAAGCCTTTTGATTTTCATCATTCTCCCTCCCTTTTATTAAAGTTTCTTCTTGATTATATAATCATAGTGCATTTTTTCAAGCGAGCTGTTTGCCCAAATACGTGAAAAAAACAGGACTTAGGCCAATCATCCCAAAACTAAGCTGGATATATCTCACCATGATTTCATCTTTCATCGGTTTGACATAGTTGTATAATAGGGGAGAGGGAGTATTTGTATTTGAGGAGAGAAGGCCATAAATCCGCTTCTGGAAGCGTTGATGCTGCCATATAATGTTATCTTATGAAATGCGTCGCAACCCTCTCCTCTGTTTCCGGCAGCCCGAATTCCTTTTTCCCGAGTTCGATGCTTTTCATAAGGAACACCATATTCCTGGCAAGTGTCCTCATGGTCTGCATCCCTTCCTCGTCCTGTACGGCTTCACCGGGAAGAAGGCCATGTATCGAATTCCAGTACTGGCTGGACGCAACCGGCATTCCTGACAGCGTGAAGTATTTGTTCAGCTGATCGAAAGTTGATGAACAACCGCCTCTTCTGGCACATACGACACTCGCCCCGACCTTCATGGTCTTGTCAAAGGAAGTACTGTAAAAAAGCCTGTCAAGGCATGCTGTCAGGGTCGAATTTGCGGATGCGTAATAAACCGGACTTGCTATAACAAGGCCGTCTGCCTCTTCAAACAGAGGGGCCAGCTTGTTCACTTCATCGTCAAACACGCATCTCCCAGTGCTTTTGCAAAAGTGGCAGGCAATGCAGCCCCTTATGTTCTCATTGCCTATTACGACCTCCGTACATTCAATGCCAGCCTCTTTGAATATCTTCTTCATTTCTCCCAGCGCTATGCCGCAGTTGCTGCCCTTCCTGGGACTTCCGTTGATCATCAGGACTTTCATTATGTATATCCTCCTCCATTAAATTAGATTTTCTCTGGATAATCTTACCTTTTTAGTCCAAGACAGGCGAAATCAATATAAAATCTTCACTCTGAACCATCACTCGATCCCTTTATAGCCATTCTTCTCCGCATGCCCCAGCAGATACAAGAATGCAAATGCCGGGATCTGCAACATGTCCTTCCCGGACTTTATATTATGAACTCCAAAATCATCGGCATTCTTAGTAACTACAATTGCGGCCGATGCGCTCCCACACAGTTCAGAAACTGCATCGTTATCGGAAATAGCCGCATTCTCACGATATTTAACTTCTATAAGGATCTTGCTCGTATTGGGATAATCCACTACGATATCGATTTCCTTACCTTTTCTGCCACCGCGGTAATATCCGACAGATACAGTCTGTTGATAATAAAATGCTGCAACATGTTTATAAACCGCTGCTTCAACAATCTTTCCCATCTCCGTTGGATCAGTAAGCAGCGAATCGTTCATAAGAACAGCATTCCGAATAGCAGCATCTGCTATATATATCTTGGGCCTGGCTTTTAGTACTTTTTTACCTGAACTGTCTATCGGCCAGCTTTGATAAATAAGATTAGCACTTTCCAGGTACTTTATATAGTCTTCGACTGTCGGTCTCGATACACCGTTAAGCTCTTTTGTAATTGCCTCAATTGAAACTATCTCAGAGGAGGTGTTGCACAGATACAGGAAAATCCTCTCCAGTTCAGCAGCATGCCTGATGTTGTACAACGCCGGAATGTCACGCTTCAGTACTTTATCGACTACGTCTTCGCGCATAAGCTGCTGCGCCATGATGTCGTTGTCCGACAATGCCAGCTCTGGAAATCCTCCCACCAGCAGGTAACGATTGAAATAATTCTGTACTTTGGTAAGCTGCATCATTATCTGAATGCGTTCCTGCTGCGTTTTATAAAGCAAAGATGTGACCTTCAGGTTTTGAGGAAGCTCCGGACGATCCAGGTCCAGCAGTTCACAATATTCATAAAACGACATGGTCGGGACCCGGATAATAGTCCATCGGCCTGCACCACTTTCCTGACTGCCTTTGATTAAAGCAGGACTTGCTGAACCTGTGGCTACTATCTGCGTTTCAGGTTGAGTATCATATATTATTTTAAGCCATTTGTCCCAATCCTGGGCATATTGGACCTCATCCAGAAAATAATAGCAATCCTGACCGGCATAGACATATTCATGATAGCACTCCAGAACCTCGCTGAAACTAGCGAGCTTGAGCATAGGATGCTCCATTGAAATGTAGACAGTTTTCTGCGGCGCCACATCCTGACTGAGCAAAGTCTCAATCATCTGATACTGGATAGTTGTCTTGCCGACCCGGCGTGCACCGCTCAGTACAACGATACGGCGCAGATCCCTCTGCTCCAGTCGTTTCATTGCCTCATAAAATGCAAATCTCTTATAAGTCTTGGACATTCTAGGGTTCACTAATCCGGTTTTCCACCACGGATTATAGTATGTCAGCACTTTTAAAATACTTTCCTTGCTTGTGATAGCCATACTCCCAACTCCTTTTTAGTATTATAATTCTTATTTAAATTTTTCAACAATTATTCAAAGTATACTTTAAGTTTTTGCTATCAAATATGAATTTTTCGTGAAAACAAATGAAGTATGTATCAATTGAACACGCATTGTCCGTCTTAGGAAATTATTAGGTTTATTACAGTTTACACTTGTTGTGTAATCGCACTTTATCAGGAATACGAAATGATGGACAAAGTCACGGACCGTTTCAGCAATATGAGGGAACAGCTTGAAACGCTTGCAGCCGCATCGGAAGAGAATGCGGCAAGTACCCGCCATGACAACTGTCCAGAACGAAGCAATAAGCAATACTGCGGAACTGGTTAAGAAAATAAAAGAATTGGGACAGGCACTGAAAGAGCAGTTGTAGTTTCGGCAGTACAGTTCTGTCACTGAACGGACATCGCTGCGCTGTCCCGGCATATCCTGAAAAAGTGTGTTCCTGCACTATCCTGCATATTAGAACGGCCGTTGATTCCAACGGCCGTTTTCACTAATACCAGGTTTATTGCCCATAGCATTTTTACAAGGTGCGGTCATGCACCCTTCCATTCTGATATCCTTGTACCGGCCTTCGGCTATCCGTTTTTCTGCACCTTCAGGGAAGGCAGTAAGCTTGCATATACGGATTTCCACGCATTACGCGAAAACAGAAACTGACTGTGCCGGAACCATGATGCGGTTTCCTTCCTGCAGTGCGGCGCCATTCAGCTGATAAATGCAGTTACCCAGAGGGTGACTGTATATTACGCGTTTTTCCTCCGCAGATGGATTGATGATTACGAGCAGGGTTTCGTCGTCGGAGGAACGGGTGTACATCAGCGGGTATCCAATATGGACAAACTCAATATCACCGTAATTCTGCAGCGCAGGGTGCGCCTGGCGCAGGGCAATCAGCCGTTTCACCTCGCTCCGGAGCGAAGCAGGGTCAGCCATCTGCGCAGCGGCAGTAGGCCTGTCAGCCGACGGATCCAGCGGAACATACAGCTTTTCCGCCGGTGCCGTGGAAAACCCGGCATTCACACTGTCATCCCACTGCATTGGAGAGCGGGAACCGGTACGTCCATATCCGCCTTCCACGGAAGCCAGGCCCTCCACATAACGCATGCCGATCTCATCGCCATAGTAGATGAACGGTGCGCCGGGCATTGTCAGCAGGAAGGCAAAAGCGGTCTTCGGTTCATCGCCGTGCAGTTTCCTTGCCAGGCGGTCCATATCGTGGTTGCCGGAAGGAATACAGATCAGTCCCTTCCGCTGGGATTTATTATAATACTCCAGGTATTTCCCGACAAAGGCTGCCGCATCGCCTTTTCCCCGGCTTGAAAAATACGGCTCTTCGCAGCGGAACAGATCGTTGTAATGGGATGGGCCGAAATGCAGCAGGAAATCCATATGGAAACCGCCCCTCAATGCCTTGTCCGGCTCTCCCCATTCCGAGATTATCGCCGCTTCCGGGAACTCCCGGTCAAGGAAAGCGCGTACTTCCTGCCACAAAGCGATATTCCCTTCACCGTCCGCATCATTCTTGACCAACGAACCCGCCATGTCCACCCTGAAGCCGTCGCAGCCACGGGACAGCCAGAAGCGCATCACGTCCATCATCGCCTGCAGCGTCTTGCGGGGACCTTCAGCGTCCATGGATTGCTGCCATGGACGTTCGGGTTTCAGGAATCCATAATTCAGAGCAGGCTGATGAGTGAAGAAGTTCACCATGCAGGAACCGTCCCTTTCGGAGATGCCGCGCAGTGAACCATAGCCGGCCGGCGCCTCCCAGACGCTGTCTGTCCACACGTAGCGGTCGGTATATTCATTCCGTGCCGCCTGCATTGAAGCCTTGAACCATGGATGCTCCCAGGATGTGTGTCCCGGCACCAGATCGAGGATAATATGCATACCGTGCTTATGCGCTTCATCAAACAGGCTGACCAGGTCGTCATTGGTACCGTAGCGGGGCGCAACCTTGTAATAGTCCGACACATCATAGCCGGCGTCAAGGAACGGCGATTCGAAGCAGGGATTCATCCAGACGGCGTTGCAGCCCAACTCCCGGATGTAATCAAGCTTGCCGATGATGCCCGGAATGTCCCCTATCCCGTCGCCATTGCTGTCGCAGAATGATTGGGGGTATATCTGATAAAATATGGCATTTTCAAGCCATGCAGGGTGTATGCTCATGACAGGTTCCTCCTCATCGCAAAGATTCTGTTTGCAGTATCGGTCTGCTTATAGAATAAACAAAAGCCTCTGGAAAAACAATGGTACAGATCACAAAAGTATGGACAGCTTTGTCAGGCCATCCCTGCGGCTTCATTATTTATTCTTTTCGCTGTATAATATTAAATGAGCAGGATTTGGCAACAATTCCGTGATATACGGATGCTTTACATAATGTATATTACCCAATACAGCAATGTTTTGCCGATAAACGGAGCGAACGAAGGTCATGTGCCGGGCGGATCGATCACAGTAAATCGATCACAGTAAAAGCTCAACAAAGCAGACTGCCGGCAAGATGCTGTAAAATATGGGATATTATAAATCAAAAGGGACAAATGAGACAGGTATGGTCGTTATCAAAGGCGCGGATATCATAACAGAAACTCAGGTTTTGAAGGGCTATGTCCTTGGGCTGGAAGACAGGTTCACCGTGCTTGAGCCCGAGGAACGGTTCAATGCGGAAAATGCCCGGGCTGACAACATTATAGATGCAGAAGGCCTGATCGCTGCTCCGGGACTTATCGATGTCCATATACATGGCAGCGGCGGCAGGGACGTCATGGAAGGAACGATCGATGCTCTGAAAACGATCAGCGGCACGATCGTAAAAAACGGAGTAACGTCGTTCCTGGCTGCGACCATGACGATGGACTTTAAAACGGTATCCGCCGCACTGGACCAGGTAAGGAATGCCGTCCGGCTTGGAATGCCCGGCGCTCAGCTTTTGGGAGCCCATATGGAAGGACCGTTTATAAGTCCAAAATATAAAGGTGCACAGGCTGAAGATAATATCATGATGCCTGACTGGAAATGGATCGAGCCGTTCAGGGACGTGATAAAAATAGTCACTCTGGCGCCGGAAATGCCGGGTGCAAAGGAACTGATAAGAAAACTGCGGGAACATGGCATTATCGCCTCAATGGGCCATACGGCTGCAACTTATGAAGAAGCTGTGGAAGGAATAGAGACAGGGATCACCCATACGACCCATTTGTTCAACGCCATGTCGGGCATCCATCACAGGAATCCCGGCGCAGCGGCCGCCGCACTGTCAAGCGGCGTATACTGCGAACTTATCGCGGATATGGTCCATGTCCACCCGGGACTCTTTGAGATGATAAGGAAAGCCAAGGGTGCTGACAGGATAACCCTCATCACGGACTGCATGGAAGCCGGCGGCATGCCTGACGGAAACTACACGCTGGGAGGCCAGCCTGTGACAGTGAAAGAAAGCGAAGCAAGGCTGGCCGACGGGACCCTTGCCGGAAGCGTTCTCAGGCTGAACAGGGGATTGTACAATTTCTATAAAAACACCGGCGCAGAACTCCATGAAGTTTTCAGGATGGCTTCGGCCAATCCCGCGAAGGAGCTTGGTATAGACGACCGGAAAGGTTCGATAAAACCGGGCAAAGATGCGGATTTCATCCTGATCGACGAGAACTTTGACGTTAAGGCCGCCTATATAAAAGGAGTATGTGTGTATAATAATACGTAAGCCCATCACTGCTCGTATAGGCAATATCAGCTTCCAAGCTCTCTACTGGGCGGTGCATTTTTTCGTCAAGGCACATGGTTCCGCATCATCGTCTGTGATCAGGACGCGGCAAACTGATCTCAGGACCCGCTATAACTGCTCAACGCTGCTGGTACTAGTGAACTAACCAATCAATCACCACGAAAATCACCCGGCCGATAATAATTAGCGCACATGTACTGCAGATAAAGCCCGGCAGGAAGATAAGGACAAATTTCCGCTTCCTGTTGGGGCTGTTTTTTATTGCATTGAACTTATATACTGCCATGCATGCCGGCAACATGAGTATTGTCCCAATTGCAAGCCATATGAACGCCAGTTCCTTAGGAGAAGCAGGGATCATGGCGTCGGGGTTCGCGGGCTGGTCTGATCCGAAAAGGGTAATGCCGAAAAGAGTTATAACGATGGCCGCACCTATGCCGTAAACAATATCGCTCAATATCCTCGCAGTTTTAAGCATCGCCGTTTCGCTCATCGCCGTTTACATCCTTCCTGTATTCCAAAATATCGCCAGGCTGGCAATCGAGGGCTTCACACAGTTTATCGAGGGTAGAAAGCTTGAGCGCCTTGACCTTGCCTGTCTTGATCATCGACACATTGGCCATTGTAAAACCAACGCGCTCTGCAAGTTCAGTAACGCTCATTTTGCGCTTTGCGAGCATAACATCGACGTTTATTATGATCATATGGTCCCCTCGCTTTCTTCCTGCAGGACGGCGGCTTTTGTCAGGTAACGCGAAAGGACTGCCGCCAGCAGGGCGAGGCCGACGATAAATATATCCCCTATAACGGACATGAGAAGGATACCCGGATGGCTCATACCAGCAAGAAGCAATATAACGTTTCCGACGAACAGAAGCGCTGCATCGAGCAAGAGCAGTACAGATCCCATTTTGACCCATTTTGCAGTCAGCATGGTGAACACGGTGTCTTTCATCACCGCATCCGATACTTTCCACACATAAACAAGTACAGCAAAGCACGGAAGTGCCACCAGCCATTCAAATATCAGCCACGGCCGGTACCACCCGCCTAGTTCAGGGTTTGCATTAACAATGCTTTGCCCCCAGGATGGTATTACATAGGCACAGAGGAACAGTCCGCTCAAGGCGGCAGCTATCACAGAAATGCGCATAAGGTTCCCGAAAGTCCTTGATGTCATGTGAAGACCTCCTTATCTTTTCTGCTCAAAGTATATAACAGTAAAATAAAAATTGCAATAAAAATTTATCGTGGTACAATAAATTTTTATTGCAATCTGGCAGCCAGCCTGATGTTACACAATATTCAGTTTTCCATTCTGTCATGCAATCCGGATTTTTGATCTCCAAATGAAATCCGGCAGAATTTTCGTTAATCCGGTACCACACTCTCTCCTTCAGCCTGGATCTCTTTCTCCAGGAGATCTATACAGTAACGTGCCGTATCCTTATTGATGTTATTGAACATAAAGGAGCCGCAGCGGCATTTGTTATATTCTTTGCCTTTATAGGTGAACGAAAACGGACCGGCACAGTTGCCGCGGCAGTGCCCGCAATCCCAGCCGCTTGTCACGATCGCATTCCTGATATCTTCAGGGTATTGCTCAAGGCTGTCAACGTACCTGCTGATATTTGCCAGGTTCAACTTTATATAAAGGGTTTCCTGGTCTATGATCAATGACATGATGATCCTTTTGTCAGTGTTGAGACTATATGCACATGACCAGTCATTACGGCTGAATCCTCCCATTCTTACCGTTGGCTTGGCGTATTTGGAGATAAAGTTGTCAAAAATCTCTGCTACCTTCCTCCTGTCTTCATCCAGCGCATGGTACAGGTAATCGACCGTGAGCTTTGGCGCTTTCGGCTTTTCATTCTCCAGGATCCTGTAATTCATCATATAAAAGAGGTTTCTGGCTTTTTTGAAATCATTGTTGTTGATGACAGCCATTGCTTCAGACATGGATTTCAGCGCAGGCATAAGGAAACGGTTCTGCGGAAATCCAACAGACACCATATCATCCGGATGAAGTGTTTTTGACATACCTTCCGTCTCGAATCCGTAATCCGCCAGTTTTTTGATCAGAGCCTGGACCCTGGTTATCTTCAGTTCCTTGGCTCCGTTCAGCAGTTTATCTCCGGTAATGGCAACAGTCAGATCCGGCTGCAGTTCCCCGAAATAACCGATCAGGAACAAAAGGTTCGGTACTCTCAGAAAGCTGTTGTGGCTTTGCGTATAATCGGCATTTCTGGCATCAGGGATAATGTTTTGCCTAAGAAGCATATCAAAATCCTTCGGATCGGCAGCAATGTCCGAATATATCATCCTCACTGTCGACAGAAGCTCGCAAAACCCACTATGAAACTCATCTTCCTCAAGGCCATGCAAATAAGATTTGCCAACTTTCATCTGCACCGGCTGGTCGACCAGGTTCTTCAGATAATTGGCGGCTATTACCTGCACATAATACCGGCTCATATACATATACCCCCAGTTATCTCTTATGAAGAGACATTATTTAATTAACATATTACCTTATTTACATGACAACAGCATGTCATATTTAAAAAACGAGCTTTATTCCTGACCAAACATGATTCAGGCCGGCACATCAGCTAATGCCTACCGGAGCATTGCCTGTACTCCGTTTCCATGACTAAAACCCTCTTAATACATTGCGGCAGGCTGTTCAGACTATCCTGCTGTTTCCCAGGCTTATAAACAGATACTCCAGTACTCTACCCGCCCCGGATACAGGCAGTACGAAGCAATCCCACGGCACAAGCTCGCTTTCGGCAAGTTCCCTGATTTTTATCGAGCTGAAGAGTCTCTTGTCTGCTCTGCCTTCGCATCCATCTTTTCAATAAGTTTCAGCATCCAGAATCCAACCTGGCTCGTCATACTTATTTATACCTGCATATGCCAATTAAACAGCCATGGCACCTGGGACCCGGATCACACAAACAGATAGCCTGCGCCCACCATCAAAACATTGCTGAAACTATGCATCAAAATGGGGTATAAAATGCTTCTGCTTTGCTGATATGCAATACCCTGAATGCACCCAAGGACAAATGCATACAAAACGCCGAACAAGTCCGCCTCAAAAACAAACGGATCCAAAGACCAATTTACGTGAGCAAACGCGAACATTAACGATGACAGTACTACTTCCAATGTAAGGTTGCCTTTTATTATGGTGCTTCTGCCGAACGCATATGTCAGCAAAGTTATCGTTAACGCCCGGTACACGATCTCTTCAGCCGGCCCGCTCAATAGCAGCTGAAATCCCAGGGTACCCAGTACATTCCTCGTATCCAGCGGGAAATCATACACCGGCAGCTGGTCATTAACAAGCATAATGACATGCACAACAATTGATATGACCACAAAAGCGCCGGTATATAAAGCCAGGTATTTTATTCCCCTTTTTGTATCGCCAGGCTGTAAAAAGAAATCGACCTTCAGCAGCTTGCTCAACACAAAAATTATTGCCAATGCGGTTAGCATAAGTACGGCATGATGGATCGAAATGCCCGCAAAACTATCATAAGGATCGATTCTCCGGTATGGGATCATGCCTGCGATAAGCTGTCCTGCTTTCCCCAAAATTATCTGTACAAACAACAGCAGCATGAAAACGATTATGCCAGTCAGAGTTCTGTTATGTTCCGTCTTCTCCATGCGTACCACTTTCTCCATGGAATCAACACCTCCACTTTTTTATGCAGGCACATCACCAGGTCACATAACAATCAACTCCGCGTATGATAACATCCGACCAGGTGACATACCCGAGGCCGATCTTCACTCTGTCAGCCACACCAATATGCAGACACTGAACAGCAACGCTGCCAGGATAATGAAGTTCTTTACTGGCTTGCCCCACGATCCGTTTTTACGGATAGAACTTCTTAAGTACTCTTCATCCACCTGTTCGATTGCACAATATTCTCTTATATTGTCATAAACATCTCTGTTGGTCTTTTCATGCTCATAAAGGCTGCCTAACATCAATACCCCCCCGATGACGGGACAGTGTCCCGTCACTTTATAGAAATCTTACAGCAATCACCGCTCATTAAAGTGCTTTCAACAGTTATGCGTTTGCTGTCGTTTTTGATCACATCGGACAACATAGCGATCATAGGATCAAGGCACCAGCCGCTGCATGGGTTTGCCCCGCCCATTTTCTTTGACAGTGCGCAAAGCTTACATGAGTTCGCTGTGGCAATATAGCCATCGTCAGTTTTTTCCACCGCCCAATTCGCGCATCCATAAATTTCCGAAAGCGTATTGAAGACATCTTCAACGCTTCGAATGCCCAATTGCTGATTTAGATAGGGCGCCGTTTGTGCCTGTCTTTCTTTCCTCCTGCTGACCACTGTCTCCAGTGCGTTCAGCTTCTCATAAGTGTTTACAGTCTCAGCTAAAGATGCGGCATATGTGTTCTGCAAAATAATGAGCCTTTTTTGGGTTTCCATTCCGATCCCTCCTTACTTTAATTTAACGTTCGTTAGGTTTGAATGAAATATAAACGGCATTTTGCATGCCGGCTCATTAGACACTAACTCGAAGAAAAATTTTTCAGGTTGTCGGCTATCTGCAGTCCTGCAGAACAATTGAGATCTCATCCCTTATCTCCGACTCAGGCAAAAATCGATTTTTCACCACAATGTTTTCGATCATCGTTTCCAGCAAATGGACCAGTGTCCTCACTACAGCGGTTTCATTTTCTACATTCTTAAGGTATGGTCTGAGAATATCATGGTGCCTTGGCATTATACCCTTTTCCCATTCATCCATTAGTTTCATCAGTTCCTCGTCGCCGTCGAACGACAGGTAAACCTTGATGCCGAGCCGATAAACCTGTTTATCGTAGTCGCCAAGGAAATTCAGATCGTAAACGAACCTGGTATAAAAATCAATTATGTTATCGATTTTCAGGAGTGAAGCCTGTTTTTTCAAAATACCAAAGAACTCCTTCTTGATTATTTCGTCAAACAATTCTTTTTTATTTTTATAGTAATAGTAGATCATGGGAAGTGAGCAGTTCACATCCCTGGCGATATTGCGTATCGTTGTCCCATAGTAGCCATTAGTATTGAATTGCCTGACCGCCACTTCTTTGATCCGCTCTCTCAAATCTATATCTGCCATATCACATCTCCTTATCTAACGTTCGTTAGTATTGTATCATGCAAAATTTTGTTTGTCAACACTAAATATGATCATTACACAAAAAGTTCAGATAATTCAGACAAGGGCGATTCTGTGTCCCTTTTGTCATAGTTCGGGACACAAAACCGCCCAAAAGCCGTCCTGTATTTTGCTTGCTAAATTTTCTCCTTCATTTTTCCTATAAGTTTCAGTATACCGGCTTCCACCCTGGCAAGATCTTCTTCCTTCGGCGCCCCTTCAAACTCGACGGATTCGATGAAATCCCAGTTCATCCTGTTCCTCTCGATTATTTCTTTCAGTTCATTTTCTGCGCCGCCGGACCATCCGTATGACCCGAATCTGAATGCCGCCTTGCCGGTGACTCTCTTTCTGCCGGCCTCGTTTAAGGCTGCCGCCGCCGGCGGGAAGAGCTTGTACTCATAAGTAGGCGCTGCGATGATTATCCCTGCTGACCTGAAAATATTTGCGACGATTTCGCTGTCGCTTGCTCTCGCCGCCTCCAGCTTGTTGTACCTGACGCCTTCCCTCTTGAGTACGTTTTCTGCGAAATCGATTGCTTTTCCGGTCATTCCATACATGGATCCCCACAATATCGTGATTTCATTCTTGCCCGCCCCTTCAGCATACCGTGTGAACCTGAGATAATCATCCATGATCTTTTGGGGATCCTTCCTGTAAACCAGACCATGGCCGGGGGCTATCGTCTTTATTTCCAGCGTTTTTGCCTTCTCTATCGCTTTTTTCACACTGGCCGTAAAAGTGCACATTACGTTGGAATAGTACCTTATCCCCTCATTTTCGAAGAAATCCGCCTCTTCGGGTGTCATTTCATCATCGAAGCAATGATCCCCCATCGTTCCGAATGATCCAAACATATCACATGAGAAGAGGGTTTTCGTATCGTGGTCATAGGTATACATGGTGTCCGGCCAGTGTACGTTCGGTACCGGATGGAAACTTAACACCTTGCCTTTTCCAAGGTCCAGGGTGTCTCCTTCTTTCACGACTCTTATTTTATCTTCGCCATAAAATGATGAGACCATCTTCGCAGCCTTATCGGTGCATATTATCGTAAAATTGTCCCTGACTTTGCGGAAATTCGAAATCCAGCCGGAATGGTCCGGTTCCATATGATTGACGATCAGGTAATCGATGTTCTGAGGGTCGACACCTATTTCCTCCATATTCTTGTAAAGGGTCTCAGGCACTCCGTCCCAGCCGATCACGCCGTCGATTATCGCAGTCTTTTCTCCCTGGACTATATATGAGTTGAGAGTCACCCCGTTTACAACATCCCACATTCCCTCGAACAGTATCTTATCAACATTCAAGGTAAGCATATTTATACCGTCAGCTATTTTCACTTTCTTCACATGTATCCCTCCTTGGATTTATAGTATCATATTTTTGTGATAATATAAAATCGTGAAATATCTGATAAGGATGTGAATACTACGGGTTTTCAGAATAAAACAGTGATTATTACCGGAGCCGGAAACGGGATCGGAAGAGGCATCGCCCTGCTTTACGCTGAAAAAGGCGCGAATGTCGTAGTGGCTGATATTGATGAGTCAGCAGGAGCCCGGACAACCGCCGAAATTAAGGGAAACGGAGGAGAAACACTTTTCGTACGGACAGATGTGAGGTCGGAAGCTGATATCGTCCGGCTGATGGAAACTGCCATCAAGGCGTACGGCCATATAGATATCCTGATCAACAATGCAGGGATATCGGTTTTCAAGCCCTTCTTTGAGTTATCACAGGAAGAGTGGGACAACGTCATAAATACGAACCTGAGGAGCGTTTTCCTGTGTTCGCGTGAAGCGGCGAAATATATGCGGTATAACAATGACGGCGGGTCTATCGTGAATATCGCTTCCACCAGGGCCATCATGTCAGAGCCGAATTCCGAAGCATATGCCGCTTCCAAGGGCGGGATCGTCGCTATAACACACGCGCTTGCGGCTTCACTTGGTCGGTATGGGATCACCGTCAACGCGATTTCCCCGGGCTGGATCGAAACGGGAAATTACTCAAAATTAAGGGCGGTCGATCATGAACAGCACCTGTCAGGGCGTGTGGGAAAACCGGGCGATATTGCACGCGCATGTGTTTACCTGACTGACAGGGAGAATAATTTTGTTACTGGCATCAACCTGGTAGTGGACGGCGGAATGACGAGAAAAATGATATACGAGGAATGACCTGATATACGTGCAAGCATGCGTGTAATGACGGGAAAAATGTCATCCTCCTGCTTCTTTGCAGGCTGCAATAGGGGCCAGGCATCCCAGGATGATATTATGGCGCAATATGCAGCAAAAACCTATTGAAACCCGGGGACAGTAGAGTTATAATTTAATATGCGAAGAAAATACGGGCAATTAACTCAGCTGGTAGAGTGCTATCGTCACATGGTAGAAGTCGTGGGTTCGAGTCCCTCATTGCCCACCA
>ENA-OWOZ01001541-OWOZ01001541.1-bioreactor-metagenome-genome-assembly--contig:-NODE-1541-length-20475-cov-3.489754_pt1 | contig 20475 bp, 15 predicted proteins | sample MGYA00238140_ERZ651804 | MGnify/ENA primary metagenome ERZ651804 (study PRJEB26910, sample SAMN07631232) | bioreactor metagenome | isolation source: Switchgrass digestor | place: USA: Dartmouth... | reverse complement strand
AACTCTTTGTAATGACAGCCTTGATTCCAAGATATTTGGGAGCAAGCGCCGCATGCTCACGGCTGGAACCCTGACCGTAGTTTTCACCGCCTATTATGAAGCCTCCGTTTGCTTCCCTTGCTTTTCTGTAGAAGTCGGGATCGACAGCCTCAAACACGAACTTGGATATCTCGGGGATATTGCTCCTGAAGGGCAATACTCTTGCGCCCGCGGGCATGATATGGTCGGTGGTGATATTATCGCCGACCTTTATGAGCACCTTGCCTTCCAAAATATCCGAAATCGGTTCAAAGGAAGGCAGAGGCTTAATATTGGGCCCCCTTACAATCTCAACTTTTCTGGCTTCTTCTTCGGGCAGAGGATTAATAATCATGTTGTCGTTGATTATAAATGACTTCGGAAGCTCGATTTCAGGGTATTCGCCCAAATCCCTCGGATCGGTCAGCACTCCCCTGAGTGCCGTAGCCGCAGCCGTTTCAGGACTTACCAGATAAACTTTGGCATCCTTGGTGCCGCTCCTGCCCTCGAAATTCCTGTTGAATGTCCTTACCGAGACAGACCCCGACGCAGGCGCGCAACCCATACCTATGCAAGGTCCGCATGCATTTTCAATAATTCTTGCGCCAGCCCGTACAAGATGGACGTAATCACCGTCATTTATAAGGTGTTCCACCACCTGACGCGAACCGGGGCTGATGAACATATGCAGATTTTCAGATATGGTTCTGTCTTTCAGTATCCGGGCCACAATCTTCAGGTCCCTCAATGAAGAATTGGTACATGAGCCTACAGCCACCTGATCAACCTTGATCGGACCGACATCCCTGACTCTCATTACATTGCCCGGGCTGTGAGGCAGGGCTACCATTGGCTCCACGTCTGACAAATTGATTTCTATAACTTCGTCATAGACTGCGTCCTCATCAGGCATCAGGGGCACAAAATCTTCCTCCCTGCCCTGGGCTTTCAGGAATTCCCTGGTAACTTCATCGCTCGGGAAAATACTTGTTGTACAGCCTGTTTCAGTCCCCATATTGGTGATGGTGGCCCTGTCAGGCACACTTAAAGTGGCCACTCCTTCACCGAAATACTCAAATACTTTTCCTACATTGCCTTTTACATCTACTTTCTGCAGAACGGTAAGTATAACGTCCTTGGCTGAAACCCATGGTCTGAGCCTGCCTGAAAGTTTTATCCCTACAATCCTGGGATATTTTATCCTGAAAGGTGCTCCTGCCATGGCGCATGCCACATCAAGACCTCCGGCTCCCATGGCAAAGCAGCCTATACCTCCTGCAGTCGGAGTATGGCTGTCTGAACCTATAAGAGTTTTGCCCGGTTTCGCAAAGCGCTCAAGAAAAATCTGGTGGCATATACCGTTTCCTGGTTTGGAAAAATATATTCCGTACCTCTTTGCTATTGATTCAAGAAATCTATGATCGTCCGCATTCTTGAAATCAGTCTGCAAGGTATTGTGGTCAACAAAGCTCACCGATAATTCGGTCTTAACCCTGTCAATGCCAATTGCTTCAAACTGAAGGTACGCCATAGTACCGGTTGCATCCTGGGTGAGGGTATTGTCAATTTTTAAAGCTACCTCGCATCCTGCCCTTGTTTCACCGTCCACTATATGGCTGGACAGAATTTTTTCTGTAATTGTTCCTGCCATTTTGCATCATCCCTTTTCCATAATTTATTTTCCGATTTATTATCAAGACCTATATTATTATGGCTGCTATTATGCAGGCAAAAATCAATCAAAACAATTATTCCTGAAGTTTAATTGTTTTCAAAATTATAACCTATATGCTTTGCAGTAAGCAATATATATATTAATGAACTTTGGCACCTGACCGGCATGTACTGATTGGCATATTTTCAATATCTGCACAACTCAGGAACTGAACAGACCTCTGAAGTTCACAGAAAAATACTGAAACCCTTATATTTTTATAGTACAATATAAAACAGTCATAAAGAATTTCCGAGGAGTTGTGACAATGGATCTGGAAAGCCGCGAGAAAGCTGAAAACAAAATATTGCTGCTGTATTTTATGGACCGGGTCAAAATACCGGTAAGCAATATGCAGCTTACCCGTATCATGCTTGAAAACCGCTATATGAATTATTTCCTGCTCCAGCAGAACATACATGAAATGCTGACGGACGGTCTTATCACCAGCGAGACGAAAGACAATATTGACTATTACAGCCTTACCCCCAAAGGGCTTAAAATGCTTAATTTATTCAGCCATCTTGTCCCCTACGGAATAAGAACAAGAATTGAGGAAAACATCAATGCCATCCGTTCGGTTATCAAGCTTGAAACATCCATAGTTGCAGAGTATACCCTGGAAAATGAGAACGAATATGAGGTAAGATGCCGTATAGTGGAAGATTTTAAGCCCCTCATCGATATACGGCTCTCTGTTGGGTCCAGGGAGGATGCCCGTTCAATATGTTCCAACTGGAAAAACCACGCAAAGGAAATCTATCCCCAGGTCATCGGCGTTCTGCTTGGCAAGGAACTGGAAAATGATGAATCTCAGTAATCCACAAGCATGGACTTGACGAAGGCAAAAAACTCCCGCAAATAACTGTTAAACTTCACAATTTCAGGTGTGGGTGCCGATATGGCATAGGCATCAAAACCGAAACGTGCGGCCAGAATCCGTGACCTGAAAACATGAAAATCATTTGTGATAAACACTATCTTTATCTTTTCTCCCTCGGGAATATTTATGAGGCGACGGGAAAACTTGAAATTCTCCTTTGTGCTTGTGGATTTGTCTTCCCTGATGATTTTTTCTTTCGGGACTCCTGCCTTTACCAGGTATTCCTCCATTGCCACTGCTTCAGGAAAAGGCTCGTTGAAGCCCTGCCCTCCTGATACAATAATGTTCACATGTGGATTTCCCCTGTAAAATGAAACAGCTTTGTCAAGCCTGAAAATCAATGATGCAGTGGGCCTTCCGTCCGGCCATATCCCGCATCCAAGAACGATGACATAATCCACTTTTCCCGCATGGGCAGAACTGTGAATTATGGGATCAATATAGATTAATGCTTCCACAGCCGCAAAAAATGTTAAAAAGGCAATAACAACCGAAACAACAATAATCCTGAGTCTTTTATTTTTTATAACCGGCCCTTTGGCAAAAACAAGTTTAAAGGCGTATAACCAGCAAAACACTCCGATAACAGCAGGGAGGATAACACCGACATTCAGGTCGGTAAAATACCTGTATACCTGAAAGGTATTTTGAATAAGCAATATGCCGACAATAATCAATATTCCTGCAAATAACCTCTTTATCATCCTGAACCCGGTCATTCTTTTCACTGTTCCTTGTACTCCATTATTTCAATTGTATAAATGACAACATCCTCAAGGGGTTTGTCATTTTCATCGGTCTTTACCCCGGCAATCCTGTCGACTACATCCATTCCTTTATAAACCTGGCCAAAGACCGTGTGTCTGAAATCCAGCCAGGGAGTTCCTCCCTTTTTGTAATATTCAGCAATCTGCTCGGGATAAGCATTTTTTATTGAATCCATCCACTCGTCCATGTTCTTTTTCTGCACTATAAAAAACTGGCTGGTATTGGTGTCCGGATCTCCCGTATTGGCCATACTCAGAGCGCCCCTGTAATTCAGGAGATCTATGTCAAATTCATCTTCGAAAGTGCCACCCCAGATACTTTCGCCGCCTCTGCCGGTACCCGTGGGATCCCCGCCCTGAATCATGAAGTCGTTAATGACCCTGTGAAAAATCACATTGTCATAATAGCCGTTTTTTGCGTGGGTAGTGAAATTCTCAACCGTTTTGGGCGCTTTTTCAGGGAACAGCTTTATATGAATGTCCCCCATACTGGTTTTCATTACGGCTACAAGATCGCCTTCCCTGGGAGGGATGAACTGGTAACCGGGAGTAAATGTAATCTTGTTTTCACCTTCACCAATTGTAACCGGTGCAGGCTCGGGAGTATTTTTCTTCGAGCAGCTCATGAATAATCCTCCAATTATAATAACAGCAATTGCAGAAGCCAAAATTCCAAATATTCGAACTTTCATTTTCTTAAGCTCCTTAATGTGTTATTATAGAAGTGATTGAAAAATATTATTTCATATATTTCGAAATAAATAAATACCTTTTATAAAGAAATGTTTTTGTCAATCACTGGATATTGTAACTTTATCACTGAATAAAGAGCTTTTTGTGCGTTATATTAAGATTGCAAACAATATTTTTTATTTCTGAAAGGAGCTGAATATTCAATGATAAAAAATGTAAACCAGCAGACTTTTGAAACTGAGATAAAAAATTCGGATTTACCGGTTCTGGTAGATTTCTGGGCACCCTGGTGCGGACCATGCAGAATGCTCGCTCCTGTTCTGGATGAGCTGGCAGCGGAAATGAAGGACAAAGTCAAAATCCTGAAGGTAAATGTGGATGAAGAACCTGAGCTTGCCAGCAGATTTGGGGTTATGAGCATTCCAACCGTCATCGCTTTCAAGGACGGCAAGGCTGTCAACAAAGTTGTCGGCTTCAGGAGCAAGGAAGATTTTAAAAAGCTGATCTAAGACTTATGGTGTATCATCATGAGCTCAGGTAAAATCACAGATTTTCTGTAACAGGGGCAAACCGTACATTTTGAATGGTTCGTCCCTTATTATTTTTATGGGGCCTGGACGCATTCTTTTACCGGATTGGTACACAGGATCCGATATCTGCTATAATGTTAAAGGAACGAACAGGCAGAGGCAGGGTTTTTTATGCTTGATCCGAAGATTATCAGGAAATTTGAAAAGATATTTCCGTTTACCGGGGAACTTGGCAAGCATTACGATTTTTTTATGGATTCTTTAATCTATAGCAAGGTAGAGGCCGATACAGTACTGATGGACGACGACAAGAAATGTTCCAATGTTATTTTTGTGCTTTCAGGACTACTGCGCATATATAAGCTTTCGGAAGACGGAAAAGAGATTACCCTTTACAGGATGGGCAGGGGAGAAACCTGTGTCCTTACAATATCCTGCATCCTGGGCGTCGGGGATGTCGTCTTTCCTGTCGCCGCTTCCGCCGAACAGAACAGCGAAGTGGTTTTCATGCCTGTGGAGGCATTCAAGAGATTTTTCTTCGAGATACCTGCCCTGCAGAAATTCTATTTCACTTCAATGGCAGCCAAATTTTATTCAGTTCTGAATCTTGTCGGAAACATCACTTTCAAGAAAACCAGCGACAGACTTAAGGATTTCCTCATAACAAAAACTGCAAATGGCACATATCCGCTGTATTCAACCCATGAAGCGATTGCTTCCGAACTCGGAACCGCCCGGGAGGTAATCAGCCGCCTGTTAAAGGAAATGGAAGGAAAGGGTATGGTCTCCCTAAGCCGGGGTAAAATTATTTATCACCCGGAACAAAAAAATTGAATTTATGATACTGTCTGTCGTACAGCCGCTCGAGCTGCGCTTTTCGCATACAACTCCAACTGCTCCTGCGGAGGCTCAAGATCTGAACATCATGGCCTAGAGCGGACGCAAAATACAACCCGTATATAGCGGAAATGAAATCTCTGCCGTTCATGGGTTTGCCGGAGCAGGCGTGGCCGGAGGCAACTCGTCAATAATAATATTAACTGTATATTCACCGACCAGCGTGATATTCGGAGGCAACTTAATATTGAGAGGCACTTCATGCTCGCCCTTTTCAAACCCGCCTACCTGAACAGATACATTTATATCACCGGGTCTGACCGCATTGACAGCTTCGGGTCTCCCTTTGACTGTAATAGTAACAGGATCATCTGAAATCTTGTAAATCTTGTTTCCAGTCATATCACCATCGTAAATAGTGATCTGACTTGGAGAAATGTTTATATTTCTGGTCACAAACTGTTCAATAATCACTTCAGCCGATAATTTGTCCGCATCTGCGCTGAAAACGCTGACGCCTTCCGGCAGGTTCAGCTTCAGGGATGTGCTGAAACTGGCCGACTTATCAGAGATATCTATGGCTTCTGCTTCTATTTTTGTGAGATTTTCCAGAACCTTTCTGGTTCCCAGCACCCTAATTTCAGGAAGGGAATAGCGTATTTCCTTCAGATAGTAATCCCTTGCCGGCTCTCCCCTTGTGGTTGCAATCACAGGTACGCGTTTTGCCAGATTGAACTTGACTATGACAGGGATTTTCCCTTCAAATTGTCTGACAACCTCGCCATTGGCATCTAGGGCTGTGCCTTTCATTATTATTTCTGTATTGTCGCCTATTTCATCCAGGTTTACATAGGCCACGACCTTTTCAACTTTTTCGATGCTGCTTTCCAGCTCTTCAAGAATAACGTTCCCCGGATCAACGCTCAAATTGACCAGTTCATAACCCTGGGGAAGTTTACCGACAAACTCAACATTAACCGGATACTGCTTGCCCACAATCCTCTCAAAAGAAAGCACAACCGAAGACGGTTTGAAGGAGGTAATCATGATATCCTTGTTGCCCAAGTACTGAGGGGTATCAATTTTAATAGTTTTTGTGCCGGAAGTTGTCACTTCGGATAAATCAATACTTGCATAAAAATCATTTGCGGTAACAGCTGCAATATTGTTTCTGCGTCCCCTTATCTTTATATCTATATTTGCAGGAATTTGACTACCGATAATCTGCAGGTTATGGGCTCTCAGAACTTCGACATTGCTTGACAGAGGGATGGAAAGGCTTCTTTCTTCAAAGGGATTTTCCAGGTCCAGAACCAGAAACCAGATAAAAACGGCTATGAAAACTGAAATGATTTTTATGACTAAATCTTTTTTAAGCAGCATGTTAATTTTGTTCATCGCGTTTCACCTTTCTGAACGTGAAAAGCTTCCTGTCATTCTCATCTTCCAGAAGGAACTTGGTCAGAGCTTTTCTCAGAAGATCGGGTGTAAGGTTTCTGGTCAAGCCCCCGTTATGGGCATATGAAATCTTGCCTGATTCTTCAGAAACCACAACGGCAATTGCATCTGAAATCTCCGTAATTCCCAGCGCTGCGCGATGGCGTGTGCCAAGTTCACGGCTTAGGGCCGCATTCTGGGTAAGCGGCAAATAACACGCCGCAGCCTTGATAATGTTTGATCTGACTATAACAGCTCCGTCATGGAGGGGCGATTTGGGAATGAATAAATTAATCAGGAGCTCTGTTGACAAAACCGCATCCATGGGGGTACCGGTATTGATTATCTCCCCTATTTTTGTACCCCGCTCAATGACAATCAGCGCGCCTATATAGTCCTCTGACAGTTTTGTGCATGCCTTTACTATGGATTCTATGGCAGAAATTATCTTGAATCTCTCTTCATCGGTCCTGCGGAGCATGAGATCCTGAAAACCGCTGCTTCCCAGCTTTTCAAGAGCTCTTCTGAGCTCAGGCTGAAAAAGGACAATAAGACTGAATCCGAATATCTGCAGCGCGCTCTGCAACAGGTAAGCTATTGTTTTCAGTCCCAGAAGCTTTGACATCCAGGAAAAAATAAGAATGAACAGAAGCCCTTTGACAAGCTGAAGAGCTCTGGTTTCCCTCACCAGTTGGATTACTTTATAAACTGCATATGAAACCAGGGATATTTCCACTACCATTCTTAATATATCCCATGGGCCGCTAAGTCCCAAAAAGCTCATTATAAAATTAAAAAAATTACCTACAGTTCTTTCTTCCGGCACTTTGAAGCTGGCTCCTTAACCATTTTATGGCTTTATCTTACTTGTATAAATTATATCCTTTCATCTATTAAATTCGTACGGTTAAAATGGCATTAAAATGAAATTCAATTATTTTTATATTAACAAAACATATTGCCTAAGTCCATAGAATTAAACATTTTTTGCCATACCTGAGCCAAAACGGTTTCAGTAATCCGGTCAGAACACACGGGAGATTATTGCCTGCAAAGTCAGCCTGCCAGTTGGCTGAGTAATACCTCAAGGGCAAGTCTTGCATCTATAAGGCCCTTTTTATAGTTTGTTTCAGCCTGGGCACATGCATTGAGCAAACTGCGCAGGTAATCCTCTTCCATCATTCCGGCCTGCTGGGTCATGATTTTAAGTGCGTATGGGTGTTTCCCCTGGAAATAGCTGTTAATTTGTGTATTTGTCGCGCCTTTTTTCAGTAAGATTTTCAGTTTTAAAAGTTCACCTGTCTGTTTTGACAACATGGAAAGTATTTTTTGCTCAGGTTCTTTTATCGAAATCATATCGTCAAGCAATTTAAGGGCTTTGGAAGCTTCTTTCCTGGCTACCGCATCCAGCAGGTCAAATATTACGCTTTTGATGGTCGGGGTAACCAGCAGTTTGATGTCATTCAGGTTTATTTCGTCTTTGCTGTCGGCATATGTGCAGATTTTAACTATTTCATTCTTAAGCGTGTACATATCGGGCTCGCTTACCGCAACAAGGTATTGGGCGGCCTCCGGGGATACCTTTTTTCTCAGGGACTGAAAACCTTTAATAACCCACGGTACCAGCTCATCTGCGCTTAACCTGCTGAACTCTGCCGCCAGCCCGTATTTTTCAATCTGTTTATATATACCCAGTCTTTTGTCCACATTGTTTTCAATAAAGACCAGGCAAGTGGTCCCGGGAATTTCCGGAAAATAATCTGCCAGCACCTGCTGGCTTTTGTTGTCAGATGCATGGTCCTGGTCTGCTTCTTTTGAAGAATTTTTTCCACCCCTGGCAAATAACTGGGAATTCTTTACCAACACCAGCTTTTTGTCAGAGAACGCTGGAAAAGTATTACATGCATCAACAATATCATTTATATCCACTTTATTCTCAAAAATAACAAGATTTAATCCGTTTATATCGGAACCTGCCACTATTTTTTTAATTTCGTTTACATAGTGGTCAATCAGAAAAATCTCTTCTCCGAAAAACAAATATACAGGAAGCAGTTCTTTGCTTTTTATCTGGGCATTCAGGCTTGCGATGAATTCTGAATTCTTCCCTTTGGCGCTGCTTTTGGACCTGTAACTGCTTTTGGCCATAAAATAACCTCCGATTATTCATCAGAGGTTATTATATCATTTAGAATGAATTTTTTTTATTAGAATTAAATAAAATCTTTTTACAGGTTTTAATCCCTGCCTGAGAAATATTATTTAGTTTGCCTTTGTTCTGATTTCTTCCATGAGTTTCGAAATGAATGCGTCAACATCCATTGCCCCAAGGTCACCGTCTTTTCTTGACCTTACTGCAACCGTACCGGTTTCGACTTCTTTATTGCCGATAACCAGCATATAGGGCACTTTTTCAAGCTGAGCTTCACGTATCTTGTAACCTATTTTTTCGTTGCGCAGGTCCACTTCCACATAGACATCCAGTTGTTTGAGCCTTTCCGCAATTTTGTTGGCATATTCATGATGGCTGTCAAGCAGGGGCAGGATTTTTACCTGTACAGGAGCAAGCCATACCGGGAAAGCGCCTGCATAATGCTCGGTCAATACACCGAAAAATCTTTCGATGGAGCCGAGAAGAGCTCTGTGGATCATATATGGACGCTTCCTTGTCCCATCGGGAGCTACATAGGTCATATCAAACCGTTCGGGCTCATTGAAGTCAAACTGGATTGTGGAGCACTGCCACTCACGGTTCAGGGCATCCTTGATTTTTATGTCTATTTTGGGACCATAAAATGCTCCGCCGCCTTCATCGACATCACATTCAAGACCTTCCGCAACAACTGCTTCCTTAAGGGCTTTGGTAGCATCTGCCCACATCCGGTCATCGCCGACATATTTTTCTTTCGGTTTGGTGGAAAGGTATATCTTATATTTATCAAAGCCAAACTCATGAAGCATATAGAGACAGAATCTCAAAACCCTGCGGATCTCGTCGGGCATCTGTTCAGGGGCACAGAACAGGTGAGCGTCATCCTGGGTGAAACCTCTTACCCTTAAAAGACCATGGAGGGTGCCGCTTTTCTCATAGCGATATACCGTCCCCAGTTCCGCCCATCTTAAAGGCAGGTCACGATAGGAATAAAGCCTGCTTTTATAAATGGCAATATGGAACGGGCAGTTCATGGGCTTTGTATAAAAGTCCTGGCCATCCACATCCATGGGGGAATACATGCTGTCCTTGTAAAATCCCAGATGTCCCGAAGTCTCCCAGAGTTTTCCGCGGCCTATATGCGGGGTATAAACAATGTCATATCCGTTCTTTATATGCTCCTGCCTCCAGAAATCCTCAATGCGCTTTCTGACTCTTGCGCCCTTTGGATGCCATAACACAAGGCCGGGGCCAACCTCTTCATCAAAGGAAAACAGGTCAAGCTCTCTGCCAAGCCTTCTGTGATCCCGTTTCTCGGCTTCTTCGAGCATTTTCATGTATTCTTCAAGTTGACTTGCCTTAGGGAATGCAATTCCATATATACGCTGCAGCATTTTGTTCTTTTCATCGCCCTTCCAGTAAGCACCGGCCTGCTGGAGCAGTTTGAAGGCTTTTACTTTGCCGGTTGAGGGCAGGTGGGGGCCAGCACACAGATCTGTGAACTCTCCCTGTCTGTAGAAGGAGATCTCAGCATCGGGAGGAAGTTCATTGATGAGTTCGATCTTGTAGGGTTCATTTTCCATCAATTTAAGCGCTTCTTCTCTGGAAAGTACAAACCTTTCGATCGGTAAATCCTCTTTAATGATTTTCTGCATTTCTTCTTCGATCCTGTTTAAATCATCAGGAGTAAAGGTTTTTTCCGAATCAAAGTCATAGTAAAACCCGTTTTCTATGGCAGGGCCTATCGCAAGCTTTACGTTGGGGTAAAGCCTTTTTACAGCCTGGGCCATTATGTGGGAAGCTGTATGCCAATAGGTTGCCTTGCCTTCAGGATCATCAAAGGTAAGGAGGTTCAATGTGCAGTCTCCGTAAAGTGGAGTATTTAAATCCCTGACTTTCCCGTTGACTTCTGCTGCCAGCGCAACCCGTGCAAGGCCCTGACTGATATCCTTTGCAATATCATAAACAGTGGTTCCGCTTTCATAAGACTTTTTGCTTCCGTCTTTCAGGGTAACTTCTATCATTTTGGCTCAACTCCTTGCTTTCGGTGTTCTATATTATATAAAATAAACTCTCATCCGTTCAAGGATGAGAGTTTCAACTCACACGGTTCCACCTTGATTACAGGATAATAATCCTGTCCCTCGATGTGATTATAACGTAATCAACGTAAAGGGCTTACTTCTGATTTTCAGCCCTTAAGCTCCGGGGTGGTACTAAATCCTGAAACGCGGAAAAGCTTTCAGCCAAGGCTTCTCCTCTCTTTTGCGCTCCGTACGGATTTGGCATGTCCCCTTCAACGCCTTTGCATATTCTTATATGTACAGTAATACTATCATACTTGCGATAATAATTCAATCAAATAATTTCTTGCAATGTTGTCATTTCAGTTTTGGTACATTTGATTTTAATTAAATGTCCCTGTTTTTTGAAGGCCTTTTTTCATCTATGGAAATAAAAAATTTGCAACAAAAACTTCCGCGCAGGCAAAGCCGAACAAAAAAGGCAGGGTTGTATTTTATACAAGCCCTGCCTTTTTCAGCTTATGTATTTTTATTTTTTATTTATAGTATCCACGGCATTTTGCATAGTAGTCTCCGCGGCAATCATAGCGTTTTTCAAACTTGTCATCATAATAGTCGTATTTCCAGTCCTTTTTGTCATCTTTTTCATCATACTTGTCATCGTACTTGTCATATTTGTCTTCCTTGTCGCAGAATTTCTTCTCTTCTTCGCATACTACCGGGATGTGTTCTTTTCTTATAACTTTGAAGGCTACCTTGATTACATCTTTTTCAAGGAGTTTCTCAAAGACCTTTACTCCCTTGCAATATGTTTCTCCATGAAGGAAGTCTTTTTCTCCCTCCACAAATGCTTCGAGCAGTTCTGCAACGTCGCCCTCTTTAACCTTGTCGCACCCTATCGGTTCAATTTCTACATAACCTCCGAAGGGGAACTTAAAGGTAGCGTGATAGATAGGGCCGTTTACGATACCGTCGTGTACATCTTCCACAGTCTTATATGCGATGTTCTTCCACAGGAAAGCGTTGAAAATAACCTTTCCGGGAATTACATGGCAATCGGTTATCTCAACCCATTTATCGATCTTTTCAATCTTGTAAATGGGCGGACTGGGTGGAGAGATTTTGACATCCTTCTCAAGGAAGAACTGGGCAGAGCCCTTTCCGACTATAACCGGAACCTGAAGAATTTTCTTCTTCATTATACCACTCCTTTCATGTTTTTGTTTTTCGTAGCTTGTTTTTTTCTGTCGAACAAGCTCACTACATACTATTCAGGCTCGTCCAAAGTTGTTACTCGATAAACTGGGCAAATTAAAAATTTTTTGCGTGATTCAGCCTTGTAAATCCAAAATTCTTGTTTTTAAATCAGGGACAAAAAAAGACCTTCAGTCGACAAATAACTGAAGGTCTTTAAAAGATAAAGTCGTCAATTATTTATAAGGAACTATGTTCAAAAACTTACCAGACAATGACCCTTTCTTCATGAGCCAGATACATATTGTCTTCGGGCTGGACATCATATGTTTCATAGAATTCCTCAAAGTTTTTCAGAACCTGGTTTACCCTGAATTTATTGGGCGCATGGGTATCCTGCAGTGTAAGCAGTTGATAAAGATTCCTTGTGGCTGTCATGCGCCAGATTCTTGCATAACTTTCAAAAAGCTTTTTATAATCCACTTCAGGCATGTCTTCTGCAATGTCCAGTATACACGCCATGGCACCGATATCAGCAACATTCTCCGACAGAGTAAGGATGCCGTTGACTGTGCTATTGGGCGCAATTTCAAGTCCGTCAAACAATTCAACGACTCCTGAGCATTTGTCCAGGAATATCAAATAATCCTCCTCGGTCCACCAGTCAGCCATATTGCCGTTCTCATCGAACCTGGCTCCGTTATTGTCAAATGCATGTGTAATTTCATGGGCAATTATCGTTCCTATGGCCCCGAGATTTTCCTCCCTTGAAGCGTTTATATCATAAAAAGGAGGCTGCAGTATGCCTGCCGGTAAGATTATCTCATTGCTTGTTGTATTATAAAAAGCATTCACAGTGTGAGGAGGTACCGGCCAGCCAGACTTGTCAACTTCTTTGTTAAGCGCCGTTTTTAAGTATTCTTTCTGAACCCTGGCTATTTCAAATATATTTCCTATGAGAGAGCCGCCATCCTTATAAGATTTTATATCGATACCCTCTAAAGGATCATTCCAGGTATCAGGATAGCCAATTTTAAGTTTTATATTGTTAAGTTTGGAAATAGCCGCTTTTTTTGTATTTTCGCTCATCCAGTCAAGGTTTTCAATCCGATTCCGGAATGTGGCGATTATTTCTTTTACGATCTCTTCCACATCCTGTTTAGCTTCTTCAGAAAAACATTCTTCCACATATATTCTGGCGAGATAGCTGCTCATGACAGAATTTACAAGATTGAAGGCAATATCTTCATCACTCAGTTGGCTGTCTATTCCAAGAAATGCACTGTTAAAAGCCCTGATCGCATATTCCAGATCTTTTGACAGGTATTGGGCAGTGCTGACTACCAGGCGATAAACAGCATAAATTTTAAGCGCATCCAGATTTTCGTCGGTAAACAATTCTCCTGTTATAATCATAAGACCCGGATCCGTAACGATAATTTCCTCAACATCGCCATATCCGAGTTCCCTTATATATGCTTTTATATCGACTGATGCGAACATTTCTGCCAATTCGTCGATTGTATAAATATTGTATATATTTTCTATTATGCTGGCCTGATCGTTAGGCATTGTGTTCTGCGCCAGCAACAATTCCAGCGTATATATATTCTGAGCGTTCTCAGCAGCAATCTCCTCATCTATTCCGGCAAGCAATTGGATCTGTATTAAAAGCTCCTGATAGAGGGCAATAATCTGCGGGTTTTCCATAACCAGATATGGGGCGGGAAGTACTGTCGAAATCCCTGAACCATAGAGTTTGAAACGGGAGCTGTCTTTCAAATCCACACTGGGGGCAAAAGTAAACAAAGGATTAATACCAATTTCGTTTTCGAGTTCAGCAAGCGCCGACAGAAGTTCCTGTGCTGATTCAGTCTCATACAGTTTCATAATGTAAGGCAGTATCGGCTCTATTCCCTGCTTGTTTCTGCTTTCAGCATCCATAATGTTATTGTAAAAATCGGCAATTCTTTGCTCGACGCTGCCGTATTCCCAAAAGTCTGCCTTGTCGGCAAGAGTGGTTACAATGCTTTTGAGTGTATTTTCATTTTTTATGTTCACTTCGTCAAATACTGTCAGTCCCGGATAACCCTGGGGAAGCCTGGTATTTCTCAGCCAATCATAGTTGACTGAATAGAAAAAGTCATCCTGGGGCCTTGTGGCGGCAAGATCTTCAATACGGTCAAGCACGGCATTCATCTGTCCTGCGGTAAGATAATCATTTGAACCGAATATTCCGTTGCCGTAACCGAACATCAGACCGGCCGCCGATAATCTTGACAGATCACCTGAAAATGCAGCCGGAACATCGCTGTATACTATCTTTTCATGTATATCAGGAAGTTCCCTGAAGGCCCTGCTCAAAAACAATGCGAATTCCAGTCTGGTAACATTCCTTTTAGGCATGAGCCTGCTTCCCGAACCATAAAGGATACCGTTAGAAACAGCGATACCCAGCATATCTATGTACTTAGGGTTGATTTCATTTACGTCAGCGAAATTGCTTAAATCCGCAACAGTAATATTCAGTGAAGCGAACCCTACCGCCTCGAGTATCGCTGTTACAGCTTCTTCCCTGGTAACGTACTGATCGTTTTCCGATACAGCCAATGCGGAAACCTGCCCAAACAGAACAGAAAGACATATGATCAGTACAAGAATTCTTTGTTTGGTTTTCGTCATGAACAGCTCTCCTTTCAAAAAATAATAAGGTAATCCAAAAAATACTAAGCCATTTAAGCTTACTATATTCTGGATTTAAAATCAATATTCTTCCAGTCACTTAGTTAAAAAATAAACAAAAAAGCGAATTCATTGATTAATAAAATCAATCATGAATTCGCTTATCAAGCATTTATTTCCTTGAATAAATCAGTCCATAGTAAAAACGGGTGTTATGAAATACTGGAAATTATTATCTTCTGGACCGCGTCAGCCACGTCTTCGCACTTGTCAAGGGCTTCTTCAAGTTTTTCATAGAGCAGATGGTAAGTAATAATTTTTTTCGCGTCTGTCTCATTTTCAAAAAGATTTCTCATGGCATTTATATAGGTTCTGTCGCCTACTTCTTCAATCCTGTTGATTTCGATTATATATTTGTCTATCAGTTTAAGGTTCTTCTTGTAATTCTTAAGATTTCTCATTAACTCTTCAAGCTTTACACAGGCTTCATCAAGGAGTTGCATAAGGTTAAGGGTTGCGTCATTGACCCGTTTGATACCGGTCATATAGGTATAATTGCCTATTGCGTCGATACAGTCGGTGATATTTTCTATTTCATTTATTATCTCAATGATATCAGATCTGTCTATAGGAGTTACGAAAGCTTCCTCAACAAGTTTAAGACATCGGTGAACATGGGTGTCGGCCTCATGTTCAATTGATTTCAAATTCTGCATCTCCTCAAAATTGACTATTCCGTCGTCAAAAGCCTTTTTAAGCACCTGCGCGGCTTTGCTTGAGTAAGATACTGAAGTAATAAACAGATCAAACCAGTCGGAATCCCTGTTTTTGAATATTCCCATGTCTATTTATCCTCCCTGTGTCAAAAAATAAAATTAAACAGTTTGGCCATTATATATCCAAGAGCCAGACAACCCGGAAAAGTCAAAATCCAGGCAATCAGCATCTCCTTAACAATACTCCAGTTGACATCGGAAAATCTTCTGGCGGCCCCGGCACCCATCATGGCGGTTCCCTTGGCATTGGTCGTGCTTAAGGGAATTCCGAAGTAAGTGGCTCCCATCATACAGACCGAAGCGCCAATTTCTGCTGCAAACCCCTGGTACTTTTCAAGGCGTACCATGTCCATGCCCATGGTTTTTATAATTCTGTATCCTCCAACTGAGGTTCCGAACGCCATCAATGCAGCTATAAGGAATTTTACCCAGGCTGGTATGATAAGATTATCAGTCAGGGGAAAAATTCCGCCTACAGTCAGCGCAAGTGCAAATACCCCCATAAATTTCTGCCCGTCCTGTGCACCATGGTTAAAAGCCATAAGGGAAGCCGAGATTATCTGGCCCCACGAAAAAAATGTATTGGATTTACGCCGGTTGGCACGTCTGAACAATAAAACTATCAGCTTTGTAGTAAAAAAGCCGGCAATAAAACCCAATACACTTGCAACTCCGAGACCAATAAGGACTTTTTTGAATTCTCCCCAGTTAAAAGCCTCAATACCTTTGAATGAAATACCCGCGCCCATCAGGCCTGCTATAAGGGCATGGCTTTCACTTGTAGGAATTCCAAACCTCCAGGCAGATACAGCCCAAATTACAATTGAAAGCTGCGCTGCAGCGAGAGTAATCAATGCGTCCCGGCCGGTGCCAATGGAGACAATATTTGCGGTAGTGTTGGCAACCGCCGTTCCCATCATGAATACTCCCAGGAGATTGAAAATTGTAGCCAGGATTATTGCCGCCTTAGGGCTCAGGACTCTTGTGGATATGACCGTTGTTATAGCATTGGGAGCATCCGTCCAGCCATTGACAAAAACCGAAGCGCAGACCAACAACAAAACTATATAAAGGGCAACCATACACTTCTCCTCTCGTCAAATTTATACAAAACTTCTCCAGTAACTCATCATATCATCAATGAAATCCAAAGACAAACATATTTTTATGCATTTTTAAGTTCTTCATGCCGTTTTATCTTTCTGGTGGTGGTTTTCGCAAACTCCTCGTCCTGGAGAGTGAAATCCTTTATATGCTTGTAAAGAACAAGCTGACGGTTTACCTTTTTAATTTCGTTGCTGATGATTTCCCTTACGGTAGAACCCGGCGCAACATTATTCTTTATATCTTCCTCAATTTTTTCATGCTCCGGAACAATCCTTGCACATATTACCGTATCACCGTCGGACTGGCCTCTTCCGTAAACCAGGGATTCTTTTATATAAGGGCTTCTGTTAAGCAAGGTCTCTATTTCCTCAGGGAATACATTCTTTCCGTTTCCGGTAACTATAACATTTTTCTTGCGGCCTGTAATATGAATGAACCCGTCCTTGTCGATATAGCCGCTGTCCCCGGTAAAGAACCAGCCGTCCCTGCTCACATCTTTGGTTGCCTCTTCGTCTTCGTAGTAACCAAGCATTACGCTCGGGCCTTTGCACTTGATTTCACCTATTCCGTCGCTGTCAGGTTCATGGATTTCAACCTCGAGGTTAGGAAGGGGAAGCCCCGCCGCATCATCCTTGTACCAGCAGTCCCGGTTTAATGCCACAATGGGCGAACATTCGGTGAGACCATAGCCCTGAACCATTTCTATTCCCAGATCCCTGAAACCCTTGGCAACCTGCGGATCCATTGCGGCAGCGCCGCTTATAAACATCCTTATATTTCCGCCCAAAGCTTCATGTATCTGCTTAAACAGTTTGCGCCTGATATCTATTTTAAATTTCCGGAGCAGGTTGCTTAAAGCCAGCGCAAAGCTGATGGCAAATTTGCCTTTCGTTTTGATTGCCTGGTTCATGATCTGTCTGTACATTGTTTCAAAAATCAGCGGCACGCCCAGCATCATGGTGGCTTTCGATTCTTTCAAATTCTTTACAATATGCCTCAATCCTTCGCAATACGCAACCGTGCTGCCCCTGTAGAGCTGGCATAAGAAGCCGCATGTGCATTCATAGGTATGGTGAATGGGAAGAACAGACAGGAATGTATCCTTTTCATCAATATAGAGCATTGAACACATACTCATTAAATTCTCACATATGTTTCTGTGGGACAGCATAACCGCTTTTGCAGTGTCTGTGGTTCCGGACGTGAAAAGAAGCATATTCATGGCATTTTCATCAATTTCGGAATCTATGAACTTGCGGTTTCCGCTACGGACAAGTTCATGCCCTTTCTTCAACAGATTGTCAAAGGAAAGAATATTATGTTCATCCTGGTCCTTGTCCATATTGATAAAATAGCGTATAGAAATGGGTTTTTGGAAAAGATTTTTGATTTTGTCCTCTATTTTCCCGGAATAAATCAGGGCCTCAGCTTTGGAACGTGTAATCAGGTTTTCAATTTCATTGGGAGGAAGTTCCTTGTCGAGAGGCACTATAATACCTGTTCCGTTGACAACAGCAAGATAGGAAATACTCCATTCATACCTGTTCTCGCCGATCAGCGCTATTTTGCAATTTTTCAGTCCCAGATCTGTCAAGGCTGTGCCGAAAGCGTCAACATCAGATTTGTATTGTTTAAAAGTTATCGGAACATATTCCGAATTTTCCTTCCATTTGGGCTTGGAAAGGAAAGCCGCTTTGTCGCCAAACAACTCTGTACTTGAATTGAGCATATCTTTTAAATTCCTGATTGGCCTTACCTTGTACAGATTGTCATATTTCATTTTCAATGCCACCTTTTCCCAACATTTTACCTTTCAAATAATTAAATTATACATTATGTTGGCAGCCATGACCATATTTAATTCCGGGATTATGAAACCTGGCAAAAACAAATATCTTACAACAGATATTTTGATAAAATAAAGCCATAATAAAAGTATAAATATAATTTTTTAATCAAAGGAGTTTTTAAATTGGAAACCTTCAGAGAGTTATATAACCGGCTGGTCAGGGCCTCCCTGAAAAATTCCCTCAACGAGGAAATCGAAGATATCAAGGACAATGCCAAATATAACCCACGTCATCTGGAATGCCTTCTCCATCCCGAAAGACATGCGGCTGTCATGCATATAGGTGAATGCGCCCAATGCAGAAGCGAACCTTCCGACTGTCAGGCAGCATGTCTTTTTTCGGCAATAAAAAGGGATGAAAACGGAAATGTAATCATAGACAGTACAAGTTGCGCCGGCTGCCGGGAATGTATTGAAGCATGCAAACACAAACTGCTGACCGAAAGAAAAGACCTGATTCCTGTAATTGAGGCAATAAACAAAAAGGAAGCTCCGGTCTATGCCATGATTGCTCCGGCATTCAACGGCCAGTTCAGCACGGAAGTCACTGCCGGGAAACTCCGCGCAGCTTTCAAGAAATTAGGTTTTTTCGGAATGGTTGAAGTCGCTTTGTTTGCAGACATCCTTACCCTTAAGGAAGCCCTGGAATTCGACAATTCAATTCATAATGACAAAGATTTTATGCTTACCAGTTGCTGTTGTCCCATATGGGTTGCGATGATCAAGAGAATATACAACCAGCTTATACCTCATATGCCTCCCTCGGTTTCTCCCATGGTGGCCTGCGGAAGGGCGATCAAAAAGATACGTCCCGAAGCCGTGACAGTATTTGTCGGGCCTTGTATAGCAAAAAAGGCCGAAGCCAGGGAACCGGACATCCGGGATGCCGTGGACTATGTGCTTACTTTTGAGGAAGTCAAGGACTTATTTGATATGACAGGTATTGATCCCGCAGGCCTCGAAGAAGATTTGAGGGACCATTCTTCGGCCGCGGGGCGGGTATATGCCCGCACCGGAGGCGTTAGCAAAGCAGTTGAGGATACCCTGAACAGGATTTCCCCCAACAGGAAAATCCCTATTTCCTGCGCGCAGGCCGACGGGGCAAAGGCATGCAAACAGATGCTTAAGGAAATAACAGAAGGCAAAATAAAGGCTAACTTCATTGAGGGGATGGGCTGCGTCGGTGGCTGCGTCGGCGGTCCCAAAGCCATAATCCCTTGCAGTGAGGGTACTGTACATGTAAATGAATATGCTTCGCTGGCGACATTCAAGACACCCATTGACAATCCTTACGTGGTGGATGTTCTGGAGGAGCTTGGCTTCAATACAGCCGATGATCTGCTTAATCGCGACAATATCTTTACCCGCCGGTTTGAATAAGCCATTCAAACATCATGTACAAATAGTAATTCTGCCTGAAGGATGCGGCCGCAAGGGTTTCTGTCCCAAAAACAGCCTCAAAGCACCAAGGTCAACCTGACCAATTACCAAAAAGAGGACATGGCTCCGACAAGCTTCGCCATGTCCCGGCGTCGGGGTCTGCCCTCTGAAGTCCGGCGGACTGTTCCCATATACTCTACCTGGGCGGTCATTTCCTCCGCAGCCTTCGGCTGTTCTTCAGGGGAAGCCCCTACGTCAGCCTATTCCTACGTCTTTTAAAAAATAACATGATGTTCAGATCTGAATGCAATCCGCAGGAGCAGTTGAAGTTGTATGCGAAAAGCGAAGTTCGAGTGAGGGAAAATCACAGGATGTGATTTTAGCTGGCGCACGCACGGATGCGTGATCGCCCGGCGACCTCGCGAGAGCAAG
>ENA-OWOZ01001540-OWOZ01001540.1-bioreactor-metagenome-genome-assembly--contig:-NODE-1540-length-20478-cov-12.605313_pt1 | contig 20478 bp, 21 predicted proteins | sample MGYA00238140_ERZ651804 | MGnify/ENA primary metagenome ERZ651804 (study PRJEB26910, sample SAMN07631232) | bioreactor metagenome | isolation source: Switchgrass digestor | place: USA: Dartmouth... | reverse complement strand
CAGTTAATGAACACTTTTGAATAATACCATTTGTACTAATAATAAATGAATTAAGTTTACCTGCATAACATATATTCTGAAATAAGTCTAGCTTTTGCTCCATAATTATACTTCCTTTTACTTATCATGTTTTGTTGTGTTATATTTATCTTTTATTGTTATTATATAACATATTTCAACATTGATAAACATTTTGTCAATAACTATTTTAATAACTACATTTTTATATTTGCGAAATATAAAATAAAATTTAAACTAAATTATTTGATTTCACACTAGTTTAGCAGATTGTTCCTATATCTCTGACTGGCGGACATGGTGAGAGTATCAAGACAGACCATTAATATGATTGAAATCGACAACTCCAATCTCACAATCATTTTATGTATAGTAACATGCAAGGCGTTGGGCAAGACCCTCGACGATCTATTCTAGCTGGATGAATAAAATAAAGAAATACCCTTGATACGCTAGCTTTGCATATCAAGGGTATTGTACCGTATAGATTGTAATTCTTTTAGCAGATAAAAAACACTTGGAGATTGCATTTTCTTGAATAAGATAATATTTATAGTTCCATAATCATCCTTTTTAGTTGTAATACTGAAGAAGGGTTCACGGAAAACTCATCAAGACCATATTCCAGCAGAAGCGGAATTGCTTTTTCATCCCCTGCCATCTCTCCGCACATACCGACCCATTTGCCGTGCTTGTGGGCAGCGTCTATAGTCATTTTTATCAGTCTTAACACAGCCGGATGCATGGGATCGTAAATATGGGCTACCTTATCATTATTGCGATCCACCGCCAGGGTATACTGAATTAAATCATTCGTTCCTATTGAAAAAAAGTCTGCATGCTTAGCCAATTCCTCAGCACACAATGCAGCAGAAGGAATCTCAATCATTGTTCCCCATTCGATATTATCTGAATATGGGATACCGGATGCATCCAGCTCCCTTTTGCACTCCTCCACTATTTCCATGGCCGTCAGATATTCCCCTACCCCTGATATCATGGGAAACATAACGCTCAGATTACCATACACGGAAGCCCGTAACAAGGCCCTGAGCTGGCGTTTAAACAGCTCCCTCTGCTCCAGGCAAAGCCTGATTGCCCTATATCCCAGAAATGGATTCATTTCAGCCGGCAGCTTCATATAGGATGGCCGTTTGTCCCCTCCTATATCAACCGTTCTGATTACTACTTTTTTACCCCCCATTTTCTCCAGTACAAATCTGTAGCTTTCAAATTGCTCCTCTTCATCCGGCTCCCTGTCCTGACTCATGTATAAAAACTCAGTACGGAACAGGCCTACACCATCTCCTCCATTTTCTATAACCTGGTATACATCATCAGGTCTTCCGATATTACCGGCAACAACTACTCTCTTTCCCTGTTTATTTTCAGCTTTGGCACCGGCCAGCCTTCTTAAGCCTGTCTGCTCCTTGCAATAAACGCTAATTTTTCTCCTGTAATCTGCCAGCTCTTCATTGCCTGGATTAATAATTACCTTACCTTCAAAGCCGTCAACAATAACCAGATCTCCATTCTTAACAGCTTTTGTAATGTCCCCCATCCCAACGACTGCAGGAATTTCCAGGCTTCTTGCCATTATGGCTGTATGGCTCGTATAACCGCCCAGATCCGTCAAAAAGGCTATGACCTTGCTTTTATCCAACATGACAGTATCGGAAGGAGCAAGCTCATGAGCTACAAGGACAAGATTTTCCCCGTTTATGCTGAAATCCATGCCAACTCTATCCGTACCAACCCCGCTCAGATTGGCAATCAGGCGGTTTACTACATCTTTTAAATCTGTGGCCCGTTCCTTCAGGTATTCATCTTCTATTTTCTCCAGCCGGGCAATAAATCTGCCTGCTGCCTTACTTACTGCCTTCATCGCATTTAGCTTATGTACTTCTATCTCATAATGAATGGCATCAATCAACTCTATATCATCCAGAAGCATAATATGTGCATCAAAAATCCTGGCCTGCTCTTCTCCCATAGAAGTAGCGGCTTGCTTTCTCAGATTTTCCAGTTGCTTCTTACATTCACGGACGGCTGTTGCTAATTTTTCCTTCTCTGCAATGCTGTCGGTAATTAATTCATCGCTTATCCATATTTCCTGATTGGATTTTATAATAACTCTTCCGATCGCATAACCCTTTGATGCTGCTATCCCGCTTTTCATAACAACCTCCATATATGTCTTATATGGCCAACCGTAAGAAAGAAATGAGTAATTATGTAAATATAATAACATGCCGCTATTGCTTCATCAATGAAGAAAATATTCGTTGAGATAATGTAATATATTACAAAATACGATAAATAAATCATAAAAACACCATTTATTTAACTAAATAATATGGTATAATAAAAAAATAAAGTATCTCAATGGAATAATTTGCATATTAAGGTGAGGACATGTCTGTTAAAATAGCTATATGCGACGATTCGGCAGAGGACATCGAGAAACTGTCAAAGGTACTCCTTAATTACGATCATACATTTAATATCATCAGCTACTCCGATGGTGCATTACTGATGGATGCGCTTCTGGAAGATGAATTTGCTGTTGATATATTGTTCCTTGACATTTTTATGCCTGGACTTGACGGAATACAGACAGCACAGCAGATACGAGCTTTAAGAAAGGATCTGTTAATTATTTTTATTACAACTAGCAGGGATTTTTATCCGCAGGCATATGAGGTCTTTGCCTTTAACTACATAGTAAAGCCTTTTAATCGGAGCAGCTGTATACTGTATTGCATCGAGCCCTTGAAGAGCTGAGCAAAACAGATAATTACAAAATTTTGGTCCAATACAAAGGCATTTCACACACTATTGACTGCCGTGATATTCTGTATATTGAAAGCCAGAACAGGTTCCTTCATTATTTTCTTGCAGATGGAAATATCCTGCGCTGTTACGGTAAGCTTGATGAAATCGAATGGGAACTGCCAAAGCAATATTTCCTGCGTTGCCATCAAAGCTTTATAGTAAATCTTTCACATGTGTCAGAAATGGGAGATAAATATTTCCGTATTGGTAAATCCTTAATTAGTATTTCAAAAAAATACTGGAAGGATGTAAAGGATAAATATTATGCATATCTGTTTTCCAGTATGGATGGAGGACATCCGCTATGAAAAAGCAAAAGCTTGTCAGTTTCCTGCTTATTTTTGACATGCTTTTTTCAACAGTTGTTTCCCATATCCCGGTATCCCTATCCCTGCTTTACCATAAAATAACTAAAGTCCCCTCAGCAAGCAATGCAGTCCTTTCCCTGTCTAATATTCAGGATAAGCGTATCATTTTAGACGGTGAATGGGAGTTTTACTGGAGTAGGCTTTTGATAAGTGATCCCGATCCGGAAGAAGTGGGAGATCATTTTTATATCCGTGTTCCGGGCTACTGGACAAAATTGCAGCTGAACGGAAAATATCTGCCTGCTGACGGTTTTGCAAGCTACAGACTTATATTAAAGGACATTCCCTTTGATAAGCCGGTCACAATCTATATTCCTGATTTCGGAAGTGCTTATAAGGTTTTTATCGACGGTGAGCTCACTGCTGAAAGTGGTATTATTTCGAAAACCCCTGCTAATGTACACACCACCACCGGAGTGAACCTCTACCCTGTCAGTCTTTCTTAGTCCCGTGAGCACGAGCTTATCATTGAGGTTGCCACCACACGTTTTTCAGGCCTTTACATGGCTCCCGTATTGACTGAATATGAAAGCGCCGTAAGCAATAAAAGCTTCCGCAATAACCTGCGCTTTCTATTATTCGGCGTATCACTCTTTTCCTTTTTTGTACTGGTTATAGGTTATATTTTGTCTTATCGCATGGAAAAGCGTTTGTTTCTTCTTCCGGCCCTGGGCCTGTTTGTCTTGCTGCGCATTATGCTCACCACAGAATTTTATAGCTTTTGGCAGGATATAGTGTTTTTTAACCTTTCATATGAAGATGTCAATCCAATTATGTTTTTTATTACCTTTGCACTTAAATACCTTCTTATCTTTTTAATTCAGGATCTTTTGGGTATTATGTTTTCTGGCAGGGAAAAGCTTGGCCTGCTAATATACTATATCATCCTGTACTTTGCGTATCTTTTTATACCACAGGGCTTTTATAATCGCTACCTGACAGTTTTTTCTTATAGGGAGCTTTCTGATAGAAACTTACTCCTTCTTTAAGATATACCGAAATCGAAGGCATATGAAAAAATATGGTCTGGTAATCTATCTGGGAGCTGTTCTGTCGATTACCGGTCTGATTATCGACTGCTATTACATAAACGGTAATGTATATTGGAATATGTCACTGGTTTTGCTGTTATTGTTTACGGCATATTTAATGATACTCAGTTTGGTTTCATCAATTCAGGCATCCAATATAGTCCGTGATTATGCTCTTTCCTCCGTACAACTAATGTCTGCCAGAGAGCAAATTGTCATGCAGACAGAATATTATAATGCTCTCAGTGCCCAAATCAACGAGATCAGGGCTATCAGACACGATTTTCATCATTTTGTCGGTGTGTTGGAGCATTTGGTAAATGAGGGCCATTATTCTGAGCTCAGCAGCTTTTTGAGTGAATATACTAAAAGAACCGACATGGAGCCTTTACCGATATTTTGCGAAAATGTAGTAGCCAACTCAATACTGGGATATTATTCACTTCGTCTTAAGGATGAAAATATTAGTTTTCAATCCTCCTGTGTGATTCCAAGAAAGCTTACTGTCACGGACAGCGATCTTTGCGTGGTACTTGGCAATGGCCTGGCAAATGCTATTGAGGCATGTAAAAAGCTGGACCCGCAGGAGACTCGCTATGTTTCTGTGGAAGCAAGAACAGTAAATAATCAATTTTTGGTTAAAATAACCAACACCTTTAACGGTATCATTAAGCATGAGAATGGCCGTTTTATAAGTACAAAGGATAAGCCCTACCATGGAATAGGCCTGCAGAATAGAAGAAAGGTTGTTTTTGCAAACAAGGGCTATGTTAAAACAGAATACACACAAAATCTGTTCACTCTGATGGTGGCCTTTCCCGAAAACTCTGCCGATAATCAAAAATCAGGTGCTCCTTCTGACTAAAAGCCTGTTGTAATGTGCGTTATCCTTACATATATAAAGCCAATCTGGACTGAACCAGGTTGGCTTTATTATAATCAAGATGTGTAATTTCAGATATTTTTATTCACTTTTGCAAAGATAATTATGCATTGCTAATAAGCTTATCAATCTCCTCTTCCAGCAAATTGATTCTGTTTACTGTTTGCTTTTTCATGGTCTTAAGCTTTGTCAGAACTTTGCTTACCTGATTTTTGGTATTCTCTACACTCTCAAGAGAACTTTTAATCTTAGACTGCATGTTCAAATCAGCAAATAATCCATCAAAGAAAAAATCCGCAAATTTAGAAAAATCCGATATGTTTATGGACAGATTATTCATTATTTTTACATCGGCCAGCTCACTGCGGAACCTGGCCAGCTTTTTCTGGGCCTTTGATATTGCTTCCTGAGCTTTATCTATATGAGAGTGCTTAACCATATCCGCTAAGAAGCCTCCCACAGCATCCCCTCCTGGGCCTTCTGCAGCTCCTCATTTATATTCTTGTACATAAATAACATCTCCCTTCAGCTAATTGATGGTATTGTAGCACATTTTTATCAGGAGTTGGATTAAAATTTGCTAAATAAAATTTAGAATATATTAAAAACCAAGCCATGTATTTAAGGCTTGGTTATATTAAAATATTTCATTAAACTCAGACAGTGTGAGATAATCCATTCCATAATATACGATGAATTATATTTTCCACTGGCAATACCAAATCCAAGTTCAATAATGTCATCATCCTGACAATTTATGATAATATTATTTACTTTTAAAAATACCAGCATAGCTAAAATTCCTACTCTTTTATTTCCATCTATAAAAGGATGCTTGTTAATCATTCCATAGCATAATTGGGCTGCTTTACTAAGTATTGAAGGATATGCCCTTTTCCTGAAAACTTTTCATTAGCCCTTATTCTTCCGCACATTATTCAGTATTGTCCCATACTTACCTCCTGCTCTCAAGGAGCATCCACAACTTAAACCGACTCATCTGCTTCTATGTTCCTGGCTGATGCAGCATCTGCGACAATATTATGGGCCCAATAGCCGCTTTTGACAACAATTATACCGATTATGCACTTTATTACGTCGGCCATATAGCAAAGCGGATACAGTACGACAATATCCAGGCCTGTAAAATGTGTGAGTACATAGGAAAAGGGAACAAAGATAACCCAGGTATAAGCGCTGTCAAAAAGGAAGGTTATAAAGGTTTTTCCACCGGATCGTATTGTGAAGTATGAACAGTGGGATATGGCATTAACCGCCATATATACGGCACTTGTCTGCATGAAACGGGTCGCCAGCCTCATCACATCATCGCTGGTTTTGTATATATGCGGAAGGATGGGAGACAGGGCAAAAAGTATAGCTCCTACTGCAATACAGATGCCAAAATTGAAGAATATAAGCCTCCATGCGCTTTGCTTTGCCCGTGGAACATCATTGGCTCCAAGAGCCTGACCTACCATAACTGCTACTGCTGAACCCATGGATATAAAAATCACATTGAACATATTCGATATAGTACTTGATATGTTTAGCGCAGCAACCACATTCAATCCTCGGGTTGAAAAAATCTGCGTCAAAGTTGTCATGCCCAATGCCCAAAAGAACTCATTAAGAAGCAGAGGTATTCCTTTTTTTATTATGTTTAAGGCAAGGCTTTTAGGTATTTTAAATGTTCTGTAAAGCCCTTTAATAAACCTGTATTTGGCGGAATTTTTATGGGCATAGACTACTATAATGACCAGCTCCACAAAACGTGAAATAACTGTAGCTATAGCCGCACCATCAACACCTAATGCAGGGAATCCAAGCTTGCCATAAATTAATATGTAATTAAGACAGAGGTTGGTAAATACACCTATCAGGCTGGCTATCATAGGAAGCAGGCTCTCTCCCATTTCACGGAGTGTTCCACCATATACCTGTGACAGGCAAAAGGGCAGTAAGCCCCAAAGCATTATGCGAAGATAACTCTTTCCATATTCAAGCATAGCCGCTCAGCAGCATCACCGTCACCGGTCAGATACAGGCTGATCAGCTGTTCTCCACATGTCATAAATACAACTACTGCGACTACTAAGGTGACAGCAATCGTCAAAAGCTTGAAGTGTACTGTATTTCGCAGCCCGTCATGATCTTCTGCGCCGAAAAACTGTGCACCATATATACCTGCAGCTGAAAGCCCACCAAAAACAGCAAGACTAAATACAAACATAAGCTGGTTGGTAATAGCTACACCAGACATCTGGGCAGTTCCTACCCGCCCTATCATAATATTATCAAGAAGGTTAACAAAATTTGAAATGGTGTTTTGCACAATAATAGGCAACACCAGCATAAATACCTTGCCGTAAAATTTGCGATCCCCTATAAATGTACTCCGTAGTCTGTCTAAAAGGCCTGTTGATGCGGATTGCTTCATATATGCTCCTCCAATGCGAATTTTGCCGATGAAGACCATTCTATCATAAAGAAGAGGTATCGTCCAGTCCGGAATTATTCCAGCAGATTTTTTGATTTTTCGATGAACGGAAGCAAAATCTTATTCATATGCCCGTAAGGAAGCATAATCTGCAGCTAAAGCCATATTCATGCTTAACGGGCGTTTTACCTGCCTAAAGCATTCAGCCGCCAACCAATTTACCTGCTTTTTACAGTCAATCGTTAATACAAAAGGCCCGCATTTAGCGAGCCTTAAGCTTCTTAAACTCTTTATAAACTCTCAGAAACCACAATGGCAATTACAGGTCACATCATATCAGTTTTGCTGCAGTGTCCGTTTTAGGAATTCTCTTGTACGTTCCTGTGTCGGGTTATTGAATATTTGCTCAGGAGTGCCTTCCTCTGCTATTACTCCCTTATCCATGAATACCACCCTGTCGGCAACCTCTCTGGCAAAGCCCATCTCATGGGTTACCACCAGCATAGTAAGGCCTGACTCCGCCAGCTCCCTCATAACCTTTAAAACCTCTCCCACCATTTCGGGGTCAAGAGCTGAGGTTGGCTCGTCAAAAAGCATTACATCCGGTTCCATCGACAGAGCCCTTGCGATAGCCACACGTTGCTTTTGTCCTCCGGAGAGCTGCCTGGGCTTGGCATTGATAAACTGCTCCATTCCAACTACCTTCAAATACTTCATGGCCACTTCCCTGGCCTCTGCCTTTGAACGCTTCAAAACCTTAATCTGGCCAATCATACAATTGCTTAAGACATCATGGTTATTGAAGAGGTTAAACTGCTGGAATACCATACCCAGCTTTGTTCTGTAGGTACGTGTATCATGCTTGTCGTCCAATATATTTTCTCCATTATATAGAATCTGTCCACCGCTGGGTTTTTCCAATAGGTTAATGCAGCGAAGCAGGGTTGACTTGCCGGAACCGGAGGAGCCGATAATACATACAACCTCTCCCTTACTAACCGAAAAATCAATGTCCTTTAACACCTCATGTTCACCAAATATCTTGCTTAAATGCTGCACCTCGATTATTTTTTTCATGCCTGCTCCCCCTCTCCTATTTATTGCCTTTCATCAGCTGTTCTCTGCGCAGGGCATCCTCAGGTGTCTCTACCTGCATCTGATTGGCATAAATAATGTAGTTTTCCGGACCATCCATTTTTCTTTCAATGAACCTTAATATCCTTGTCACAGTAAAGGTCATAACCAAATAGATCGCGGAAGCAATGAAGAAAGTTTCGAAATATTTAAAGTTATTTCCTGCAACAGATTTCGTCTGGAAGAAAAGCTCTGTTACAGAAATAACATTAAGTACTGATGTATCCTTAATATTAATAACAAACTCATTGCCTATCGCCGGCAAGATGTTTCGGATTGCCTGCGGTAACACTACATTTACCATCGTTTGAACATGGCTCATTCCTATGGCATATGCTGCTTCAAACTGTCCCTTGTCAATAGATACAATACCTCCACGGACGATTTCAGCCATATAAGCGCCTGTATTTATGGAAACTATAAATATTCCGGCAAACAACGGAGTCATGTCTATATTAAAGGCCTGCTTTGAGCCATAATAAATTACCATAGCCTGCACAATCATGGGGGTTCCACGGAATACCTCTATATATACCGCAAGTGTTGCATTAACAATCTTCAGCAGGATTCTTTTAAATCCTTTTTCCGGCATTGGAATGGTACGTATCACGCCTATTATTAATCCTATTATGAAACCAATAATGGTACCAATAATGGATATTACCAGTGTCACACCGGCACCCCGTATAAACATAGGCCAATATTTAGAAATAGTTTTTATTATAACATTTAGTTCCACCTTATGTTCCTCCCCTAATATATAAACCGAGCGCCCGTTTGCTGCGCCCGGTTTATAAACTTTACTCAGCTGCTGGTTGATTCTTTATAGCATTATCCATAAGTTCTTTACGCTGCTCCTCAGAAACCTTAGCTAATGCCGCATTAATTTTGTCCATCAAATCGCTTCCCTTCCTGATACCTACAGCAATTGCCGTATCTTCAGGTGATGTTACGAAGCCTTGTCCCGGAGCAAATTCTACCATCTTAAAGTTACTGTTGGCAGCTTCTGCACTGATACCTTCAGGGCGCTCTGAAATGTATCCATCTATAATACCGGATTCAAGAGCTACTCTCATAGCGGGGAAATTATCCATAGCGGCTTGCTTGTTAACCCCCTCTATCTGATCTATTACTGTGTAGTGGAAGGTATTTAACTGAGCTGTTATCTTGGCTCCTGCAAAATCCTGTATGGAGCTGGCATTATCATACTTACCACCCTTCTTTACTACCATAACCAAATCGGATGTATAGTAAATGTCTGTAAAGTCAATGGCTTCCTTACGCTCTTCAGTAGGTGACATACCGGCAATAATTGCATCAATTTTTCCAGAAGTCAGGGCCGGTATAAGACCATCCCATTCTGTTTTAACAATAACCAGCTCCTTACCCAGTTCAGCTGCAATTATCTTAGCAATTTCAACGTCATATCCACCGGCATACTCGGCAGCATTCTGGATTTTTACCCCACCGTTGGAGTCATCCAATTGGGTCCAGTTAAATGGAGGATAACCTGCCTCAAGTCCAACCTTAAAGGTATTGTCCTCCTTTGAATTATCATTTGTCTTGAAGGTATCATCCTGTGAAGCACTATTTGTCTTTCCTGGTAAGTTTCCCTCATCTGTTTTTTTTCCACAAGCTGACAGTAACATAGCCGCTGACAATAACAGCGCAATTAAGATTGATAACCCTTTCTTCATATTTTCTTCCTCTTCCCTTCGATTAATTTATTTTAAAATATTGATTTTATTAAAAAAACCACCCTTCATCTGGGTGGCTAGCCTTCAATGTCGTCTACTGCAAATAAAACACCTTCGGTGTTCCAAGGTGCAGTATACACAAATGAACCTAAAACCCCTACCTTCCCAAAATGAGATAGCGCAACTCAATAAACCGGGTATTTATTGAGACAGTACTGCAGCTCTTAACTGCAGTCCCAGCACATAATACCGAGAAATATTATATGCTTCGGCGATATTTCCTTCTCCCTAGCCTCATCGCTTCTCACACTCCACTAAGGACTGTTAAATACCGCGCCTCTACCTCACCTATAAAGTGAGGTTTTCATATTAAATTTTATAATATAGTCTACAATATGAATCTATCTATGTCAACATGGATGTTTAACTTTATCACTTCCAATATTTCCAATGTATGGGTAGAAATAATATCTTATTTATCTCACCTCATCATTTACTTCCCAACACCCTTTCCCTGACAGTCTGTTTTTATAACAGCTCCTCAATTAAACCTGAAGTTTCCCCATATGTGCCAAATTTATTCATAATTGCCAGAACAAAGGTACCTGCTCAATGGACAAAATTCTGCAGTGCAAGTTTATCAACTAACTATAGAATTTATCCCTTTCTGGTTGATTGAAGTTCCAATAAAAAAAAGTATAATAGTAAATAACTACATAACTTTTCACAAATTCTGCAACAAAGGAGCTTATATATATGAAAAGAATCTTTATGGCATACAAAGAGCTAATCGGTATAATCTATGCCGAAGCACCCATAATGGTTGTATTAACCTTTGCATGCACAATCATCAGCGGTTCTCTGACACCTCTCGGGGTATATATAAACCGCAATGTATTTGACGGCGGACTGGCAGTCGCAAAGGGTGAAATGACCTTTTCCGAGTATTCAATTTTTCTTGTTCTGTTCATAATTATAGCCATTTTGCCTTCTGTTCTAAGTGAATTTATCTATGTCTATGTTGAAAGACGCTCTCTTTTAATACTTAGAACAGCTTACAAATCCCGTATGCTGCAAAAGCTGAAAACAATGAAATATGAGCATTTTGAAAATGAAGCAAGCATAGAAATAATCGACAAGGCATATAACAGGGCGGAAAACTCGGCCAGGCACATGTTTCCCATGTACGTCTATTGGCGGGGGAGCTGTCTTATAGCAAGCATCGGCTCCCTGGCATATGTTTTCAGCATAAGATGGTGGCTTTTGCTGACAGTTTTAGTGCCTTTTATCATTGAAACCTATATATCTTCAAAGACAAACTATAACATATACAATGAGCTGGAAACATATTGGAAAAAAGAACGTAAATATACCACCCTGGGTGGCTTCTTAAGATCCAGAAATTTTACCAGAGAACTGAAGGCCTACGGTAACTATGATTATTTAATTGATACATATAAAAAGCGCCTTAATGAAAGAAACCGCGATTACGAGCGCTACTACTTCAAAAATTTACGAAAAATACTGCTGGGTGGCAATGCTACAAAAATCGGCACCATTGCAAATATAATTATTTTGCTTGTTTTGTTTATAAACGGACAAATATCTGTTGGTTTATTTATTGCCATGTCAGGCTTGATGTTCGGTGATATATACGGGTATTTAGACGGTGTTGCAGGCTTTTTCAAATGGTCGGGCTTTCATATTAACACATTTGAATACTACGATAAATTCTTCCGGTTATCTGATGAAGCAACAGGAACGCTGACAAAGCTTCCCGACAGCTTTGATATCGAGTTCAGGGATGTTTGGTTCAGATATCCCGGTACCGATAAGGATATACTCAAGGGTCTGTCATTTAAAATTAACAACGGGGAAAAGGTGTCTATTGTCGGTGAAAACGGTGAAGGCAAAACAACCATGATTAAGCTACTTTTGGGCCTCTTTACCCCGGATAAGGGCGAAATACTGGTTGGTGGCAAAAAGCTGAATGATTATCCCCTGAGTGTGCGGACAAAAATTTTCGGTCCCGTATTTCAGGACTTTCCAAGATATAGTATTACTATTAAGGAAAACATCGGCATCGGAGACATAGATGAGGTTGAAAATGAAGAAAAGATCAAGCTGGCGGCCAAAAAGGCCAAAGCCCATGAATTTGTCGAAAGGTTTGAAAAGGATTATGACACCCTGCTGGGCAGGGATTTTGATGGCGGTGTGGATATATCCGGCGGCCAGTGGCAAAGAATAGCCATTGCGCGTGCTTTTATGGGAGACAAGCCTATTCTTCTCCTTGACGAACCCACATCACAGCTTGATCCCATTGCTGAAGCCGATCTTTACAGTGAATTTGCCGCCATGGTTGAAAACAAAACAGCCATATTTATTACCCACAGGCTTGGCTCCACTATGATCACCGACCGGATTTTTGTTATACATGACGGTAAAATTGCCGAAAGCGGCAGCCATGAAGAATTAATGCAGAAGGGCGGTATCTATTCAAGGATGTTCAATGCCCAGAAGCAATGGTACCAAAAAGATCATCAAGTAGAGGAGGCAGCTGTCAATGCCTAAAAAGAAAGCACACAAAACTGATGATAAAAAGCCTGTTTATGAGATTAAATTTAACGACAATACCACTGTATTTGAAAAGGATATTTTGAAAGAAAATCCGGGGAAGCTGTCATACCTTACGCGTCTTTTTAGTTATGTTTTTTCCTCAGCCAGGCTGATGTGCGGTATTTTTCTGGGACTTGCCGTTATTTTAAGCATCCTGCAGCCGATTACAGCCTTCATATGGGGAAAATATATTGACAAAGCCAATGCCTTGTCCGAAATCGCAGGCAAAAAGACGCTGCAGCTGCTTTCGCTGATTGGGCTTGCCCTTCTTTATTGGGCAATGGGATTTGTTAACGAGCTGATAGGCCGATACCTGTATGGCGGGGAGGATATCGAACGTCTCTCCAAAGTGCAGGACCACCGCTTGCAGGAAAAGTTTCAGGCCAAGCTGTTCAAAAAAATATCCAGGCTATACCCGGATTATATGGAAGTCCCAAGAATAAACGACATTATTGAGAGGAGCTTCAATTCAATGGGCGGAGAATGGAGCTCCCTTCAAAGGGGTGTTATCATTGAAGGATATGTAATAATAGCAAAGCTGGTTTCTGTTGTCATGGTTGCGGCTTCACTCTACATTTTCCATCCGCTGCTGTGCCTGATTATTCTTGTTGCCCCTATCCCCACTCTCTATACCAGCTATGTCGGCAACAAGCTCAATTTTAAATTCACAAGGGACAACAGCAAGATACTGAGGGAGGCCGGATACTATCAGAGTGTTTTGCTGGGCGGCTCAGCCAAAGAAGTAAAGGTATTGAATTTATTTGATTTTTTCTTTAAGAAATGGAAGGCTCTTACTGATGATTATATAATCAGGGAAAAGAAAAACCAACTCAATATTTTTATCCTCGGAACAGTGGGTGGCTTTATAGCTAATCTGGCAAGTATTGCAGCAAATGTTTTTGCCATCGTCCTGATGACACAGGGTAAGCTGTCCATCGGTGCCCTGGGTGCGGTTCTATCCCTGATAAACACATTAATGTCAAGCACATCTCAATTATTTGGATCAATAGCAAACTTTATATCAAAGAAAAATGAAGCTGCACAATTCTTTGAGTTTATTGATTTGGATGAACAGCTATTAAAGGATACGGATAAGGCTGTTCTGGATATAGAAAGCCTGGAAGCAAAAAATGTTACATATCGCTATCCCCTGACGGATGAGCATCGGATTAAGAATGTAAGTTTCACAATACACAAAGGTGAAAAAGTTGCCTTTGTAGGTGAAAACGGAGCCGGAAAAACAACATTTATCAAGCTGCTTACAGGTATGCTTCAGCCATCAAGCGGAGAAATACTGATTAATGGAATAGATACAAGAAATCTGGACGCTGCGGATAAATATAACTCAATGGCATCTGTATTTCAGGAGCCGGCCCGCTTCACCACCTTCACAATCGCAGACAATGTATTTTTAGGCGATGTAGATAAAGAGTGTGACGAGAAGGCAATTGATAATGCTCTTGCATTTGCCGGTTTTGAGGGAGCAGATAAGGATGCTATGCTGGGAAAAGATATAGGAGGAACGGATTTGTCCGGTGGCCAGTGGCAAAAGATAGCAATTGCCCGTGCCTATTACCGTAATCGTGATTTTATCGTTCTGGATGAGCCCACCAGCAATCTGGATCCCCTAGCTGAAGCCGAGGTTTTTAAGAAATATATAGACATGACCAAAGGCAGAACCGTTATCATGGTAACCCATAGAATAAGTGTCGCATCACTGGCAGACAGGATTGTTGTCTTCAAGGATGGCGAAATCGTGGAAGATGGTACCCACGATGAGCTGCTGAAGGCCGGCGGCGAATACGCCCGCCTGTATTCAACACAGGCCCAGTGGTATGACAGATAAACCGGATTGACTGCCTAAAGTAATCAACCGGTAACCGGATTTAGAGGATAATAATGGGTCTCATACCATTTCTTTTTTAAATCTTCTGCTCCAGCAGCCTTTACTTCGCTGCTTATCGCAAAACACATAACAGTAAGAATAATTGCTGTAATAACCGACACTCTATAAAAGAATTTCATCCGATATTACTCTCTTTCCCGGAAGCAAATGTCGTTTTAAATTTTCATCTATTTAAGCCTTGTAATAGATTTACATTCTCCATCTATTAATAATGTAATAACTATATCCTGCTGCGTCAATTACCGGAGTTAAGGATACCGTAATGTTCTTAAAGAAAAGGCTGCATCTGTCAACTTTATGATTCAATTTTATGTAATTGACAAAACGAATAATAAACACATACTTCTACCTATTTATTTTATTCTGTATCATCATACAATGTCTGTTATATTCTATCAAATTTTACGTTGTAAGGCAGCAATAAGCTCTATACAAATAACGCAGCATAAAATTAATCGATAAAATTAAAAAGCAGCTTTTCGGCTGCTCTTAGTTTTGTCTATAATAATTTATTCCTGTACATCTCTAAATCATGAAAAAATCCCAAAATGTAAACTATTTTGCTTTCATCATCAATATTGTATATTATTACATAATCATAATGAGGTACTACTGCCTTCCTATATCCTTTGGACTTTAATATGGTATCATTAGAGTATGCATAAATTCTAGGAGTGCACTCCAAATTGCTATATACTTTATCTATCTCACTAATCAAATTCTTTGCTGCTTGTGGATTTTTAAGTTGATTAACAATGTAGGATAAAATATGATCCAGCAGTTCCTCTGCACGTTCTGTTATTACAAGTTTATAATTCATATTTCTCTTTTAATTTTCCAAGAGATTGTCTCGCATCATTTATTCGCCCGGACTCTATATCTTTTTCAGAGAGCTCCAGATCACGATAAATATCTAATCTCTTCATTGTAGTCTCATACAATTCCATACTCATAATGACCATATCTCCATATCCGTTCTTTGTAACATAAATCGGCTCTTTCGCTGCATGAACCATCTCAGAAATCTCAGCGGTATTTTTTAGGTCTTTTATAGGAATAATTTGTGGCATATATCCACCTCCTTATCTTGTGGATTTATTATACCATTATTATACCATAATTGCAAATATATTAACGCTATCATTTTTAACAATATTAGCGTTATAAAATAATCATTCCTTCAAATCCCTTGCTCTGATTTTCATATAAATATACTGAAAAGCAAGTGATAAAAGCATAGCTGCCAAAGGCCATAAGCCTGTTATGCTTATAAGCGGTGTATCCGTTATTTTAAGACAAATAAAATGCACAAGCTGAACCGGAATATAAAACAATACTGCAAAACGAATTAAAAGAAGAAGCTTTGACCTGATAAACAGGCTTTTATTTATAGGTATATTACTAAATTTACTAAATATTGAAGCTATAAAGAAATTTTCCCTAACCTGAATCAGAGGCCAAAAATACATGGATGTTGCAATCAAAAAGCATATTAAGTAAACATTAAATACAAAAAACCTGTCAGTCATCTTAAAGGCACCCACAATTACAAAAAAGCAAAACAAAAACATTGCGACGGCACCAATGCCAAGATTTTTAGTATAGTAATATTCCAGGCTTTTTTTATAACTCTGATCCAATTTAATATAAGCTCGCAGATTCATATGCTTTAAAACCCTTCCTTTACTTTATATCCTGTTCTATATATTACTGCATATTACTACTGTTAAAGCACTGCTGTCTGTTCCATCTGCCTTTATCAAACAATCTGCTGATTCTGAACACCTGATTATTGCTGTATCCGTTTCTGTATTCATCAGACAAAGTCTCAACATCCTTACTGAACAATACCCTGCCGTTATCCAGCATGGTTATATAATCAGCAATTTTATCAAGATCGCTGGTATTATGGGTGGAAATAAGTACTGAAGCATTTTCCCTGGCAACTATATTTTGAATTATCCTGAGAAAATCGTATCGAAATACCGGATCAAAGCCGGCTGTCGGCTCATCCATTGCGTAAAGCACCGGATGATGGGCCGCTGCAAATGCCAACTGAAATTTCAGGAAGCTGCCTCTGGATAAATTCTTGATTTTTGTCTCGCTTGATATTTCAAACTCATTAAGATATTTATAAAATGTATCCCAGTCCCAGTTGGAGTAATATGGGCTGTAGATTTGAGCATTCCTGTTTATACTCTCCTCATAAAAGAGAATCTGGTCGTCGGAAATAAAGGCTGTGATATCCTTTACCTTCATCTCCTGCCTGCGGCAATCATAGCCCTCTATCAGGATTTCTCCTGTATAATTCTTATATTGATTGGCCATCATTCGGAACAGGGTTGTTTTGCCGGCGCCATTATATCCTACAAGCCCCATAATATATCCCTTTTCCAGACAAAAGGACACATCATCTATTTTAAAATCAGGCCATGTCAGACTGACATGCTTAAATTCCAGTGCTTTCACCATAACTGATCTCATCCCTTTTTAATTGAATCATATATGATTTTTACTGTATCCAAAATATCCTCCAGCCCAATGTCTGTTTTGATACAATCTCTTATAACCTCCGTCAGCCGGCTTTCCAGCATGGCGGTTTGCTTTTCCTTCAAAAAATTCGCATTATAGTCACAGACATAAAAGCCTTTGCCTGCCACCGATTTTAGAAGGCCTTCCTTTTCCAGTTCCTCATAAGCCCGCTTTGTTGTAATGACACTTATCTGAAGATCCTTTGCCAGATTTCTTATAGATGGCATGGCATCTCCGGGCTTAAGTTCTCCTTTAATTATGGCATCCTTAACCTGGTTAATTATTTGCTCATAAATGGCAAGGGTATTCATACTGGATATATTAATCTGCATGAAATACACCCGCTTTCATCTTTTTAGCAGTAAAAACTTCGCGGTTTGCACTGGCGGTAATTATTTGATCCATATATTTTTTGTAAAATATAATAACGCATATTAAGGAAACAATATATGAAGGTATATGATAAAATAAATAATAGGGTTTAAATTCTGTTTTGTTCATCAAAATCATTACGCCGATAACCCCTGACAAAACAACAATGCCTATTATTATTGCACATCCATATCCCGGCTTATTATTTACTTTATTTGTTACAGATTTTTGAGGATAAGGGATCTTTTGTTTTGCATAATATCTGCGTCTGGCCATCTCCATAGGATCGCCAAAGATATCTATGCTCGATATAACCAGAAAAAATATAATTAATCCTCCCGATATAAATTGCAGTAAAAGATTCATATAGCTTACATCCAGAAATATTCCCGATACAATCAGTACCAGACCATATAAAAGCATAAGCATAACGAAACGTATATAGCAGGCTGCCATGATATATTTCTTTCTGTCATCTTTTGTAAGAGGGCATAAATACATCCCTTTTGCCAGTCTTATAGGAAAGAAAGTCAAAGAAATAATCACTATATAAAAATATATTCCTATAACCGCCCCCTGAGCCGAACGGGAAAACACAAGATTATTCAGATAAATATAATATAACAGCGGGACAGTCGGAGAAGTAATAAATACGTTGATGCTTTTTTCGCCATCCGAAACCAAATCCTGCATAATCTCCGTAAATTCCAGCCTAAAGGCCTGATCAAGATTGGTGGTAGGTTCATCCATTATAAAAAGTTTTGCTTCATGTGACAGGGCAAAGGCAATTTGAAATTTCATCTGCTGCCCTTTGGAAAGTTTTTTGATTTTCTTTTTGGTATCTACATGAAACCTTCTGCAATATCTGAGAAAAATGTCATGGTCATAATGTTCAAAATACTTTCCAAAGAATTTCGCATTTTCCTCAGCGCTAAGTCCAGGTTCATATAAGTTCTCATCAAGTACAATTCCCATCAGATTTTTAGCCAGTCTTTCATCTTCATCCATGGATATACCGTTAACAAATACTTTTCCGCTGTCCTTATGATATATATTAATTAATGTCTTAATCAGGCTTGACTTTCCGGACCCGTTAACACCAATCAAGCCCATTATGTATCCTTTAGGCAGATGAAAGCTGATATCCTTTAATTTAAAATTTATAATTTCTTTATTAAGATTTTCCACCCTTAACATGATTCCTCCGCTATGTTATAAACCTAATATAAATTATAATTTTAACAATAAGTTACCTGTGTATATAAACTGTACATATCGATATATACAGTATATATACACAGGTAATAAATGTCAATATAATTGTTATAATAAATAATTAATTATTTATTATTTTTCAAACCTCATTGACTGCTTCATATTATATAAATTCCGAAAGAGAAAGAAATTGATTACATTCTACAGCTATAATACCAATAGTCCGAGTGGTGATATTATAAAATAATTCCTATGTGTCCAGTTCCACATTAATAATATTACCGTTGTATGCATCAATATGAATCTCATATTTTCTGCCTTGCGGAGAAATAACCGCAACTTCATAAACCAAAAATCCGTTCTCTCTGTCAAGTTCTGCTTTTATTACCTGCCCATATATATGATTTAAAGCTATCTGTATTGCCTCCTGTATGGTTATCATAGGATACTGTGTATTATAGTAATTGAATTGATTATTATACATATAAGTCACCTAATAATATATCATTATGTAGTAATATATTCAGAACAAATAATAATTGACAAAAAAATGTGTAAGCAAGCCAGCTCACACATTTTTTATATAAATATTCAACTTTTTACTTCAATAAAGGATATTTACCAGCCTGATATATAACAGTTCAAATCAATTCCAATGATATCCATTCTCATTTAATAAATGAATTGCTTCATAAATTTTATCAATTGAAAATTTTTCTCCTTTTATTTTATTAACTCCTTCAACAATATCTTAATTTGTACAATTGCTCATGCTTCTACATAATTCTCTTGCAACAAAATCCGTAGTCGTAATCAATTCAAGTTCATAAGCAGTCTTTGAACCAAATGTTTCTAAACATTTAAAAAACTTATTACAGTTTTCTTAATTATAGCTTAATTGTTAATATTTCACAATATTTTATATAAAATGTTTCATTTGTAAACTTGCTGGCAAGTTTCCAATCACGCGGTCAATCCACAATTTTTCTGGTTATCAAGCAAACCGTCTCCACATGGGCACTGTGTCCGAACTGGTCCACAGGCTTTACTTTCTTAAGCTCGTAACCGTTGGCGCATAAATATTTTAAATCCCTGGCCAAAGTGGCAGGATCGCAGGAAACATAGACAACTTTTGGAGGGGATATGGATATTATCGTATCCAGCAGTTTTTGATCACAGCCCTTTCTTGGTGGATCCACCATTATTACATCGGCAGCGATGTTTTCTTCTTTATGCTTTTTGGGAAGTACCTCTTCAGCTGCTCCCACAATAAACTCCACATTTTTAATACCGTTTATTTCTGCGTTTATTTTGGCGTCCTCTATGGCCTGAAGAATAATTTCAACACCGTATACCTTTTTGGCTTTTTGTGCAAGAAACAGCGATATCGTACCGATTCCGCAATATAAATCCCATACTGTCTCATTTCCC
>ENA-OWOZ01001536-OWOZ01001536.1-bioreactor-metagenome-genome-assembly--contig:-NODE-1536-length-20548-cov-5.855161_pt1 | contig 20548 bp, 35 predicted proteins | sample MGYA00238140_ERZ651804 | MGnify/ENA primary metagenome ERZ651804 (study PRJEB26910, sample SAMN07631232) | bioreactor metagenome | isolation source: Switchgrass digestor | place: USA: Dartmouth... | reverse complement strand
CTATAGGATATTATTCAGCGAATGTACAATATGCGTTAGGGCATGTTGCTAATACATCAACGTACGCATGGGCAAGCAATTCTACTGTGTATATACTAGAAAATACTAATGATATAACTAGGGGTATTATTCAAAATGTAACAGACACAGGCTTTGAGATTAAATGGGAAAAAGTTGGTGCAGGTGCTACTGGAAATGTACAACTGTTTATTATATGTCAGTATCATGGAGAGTGATAAAATGAAATATTGTGTAATTAAAGATACAACAAAAGTAATAGATGGCTCTGAAAATCCTATAGAAATTATGCTACAAAACGCACAAAATTCAGGGTTTACAGAAACGGAAGTTGAGATATTAACAGAAGAAGAATATCAAGCAAGGAAAGAATTGGAACCAAAGCCAACTCAAGAGCCAACTCAAGAAGAACGTATTTTAGCATTAGAACAGGTTTTGTTAGAAATTTTATAGGAGGGATATTATGTATCAATTTTTACTAAATATGTGGATTATGAGAAGAATTGACGAAGAATATTTAGCTAGAATGGTTACAAAAAATAGGATAACAGAAAATGAAAAGAATATGATAATAGCAACACCACAAGTTACGCAATAGGATATTTATATGCAACACCGCAGGGTGTATTTTTTATGCCCTGCTTTTACTATTCCAAGAAAGCGAGGTAATTGGATGAATGGATAAATCAGTATGTGATGAAAGACATAGGCAAATTAATTACAGACTAGATGTACATGAGAAACGACTTAACAGCCATGGTGAGAGACTGGACAGAATTGAAATGACAAGTGGACGATTAGAGGAACGTTTGAACAATCTAATTCAACAGCTAGAACAACTCAATAAAACAATGAAATGGTTTATAGGTTTACTGGTAGGAAGCTTTGTAGCTTTCTTTTTTTATGCAGTTCAGCAAGGACTGTTTAAGTAAGGAGGTGATGATATGGAATATAAGGTTAATCATATCCCAAAAGGGAGAATTAGACCAGGTATAAAATTAAACCCTCAATATATAACTATTCATAGTACAGGCAATCCAACATCTACAGCTATGAATGAAAGAAATTGGCTTGTAAATCCTTCAAATACAAGAGTAGCATCATGGCATATAGCAGTTGATGAAAAATTGGCAGTAGAAGCTATCCCTTTAGATGAAGTAGCTTATCATGCAGGCACATCAGCAGGTAATAATACAAGTATAGGAATAGAAATATGTGAGAGTGGAAATAGAGAAAAAACATTAGACAATGCAGTAAAATTAGTAGCAAAAATGTTACATGAAAGAAACTGGGGAGTAGACAAGCTAAGGCGACACTATGACTGGTCGGGAAAGAATTGTCCAAGGATTATGTCAGCGAACAATTGGAAAGAGTGGGACAGGTTCAAATTTAATGTGAACAAAGAACTAATGTTTTTAAGGCAAGGAGGGAAGGTTATGGAAGATAAAAACAAACCATCAAAATGGGCTGAAAAAGAGTGGGCGTGGGCACAAAAGGAAGGTTATCTAGATGGAACTAGACCTAAAGATCCAATAACTAGAGAAGAAATGGCTATAGTTTTAAAAAGGTTGGTGGATAGGGTTGGATAATTTAGATACTAGAGAACTGGAAAAATTGATAAAAAAACAAAAGGCAAATAAGAAAAAAGGTAGATTTAGTAAGTTTATTGTAGTATTAGTAATTCTTCTAAATGTTATTTTTACAACAGGGATATTTTACGTATTTACAAAGGTGGGAAGTGAGCCATCTACATTAATTGTATCTTGGTTTGGTTTTACTACTGTAGAACTATGGAGCTTGTCTAAAATTAAGAGGGAGGAAAATAAATGAATATTGATATAATTGTAAAAGTTTTAATACCGATCTTAGGAACTATTATAACCTATATACTAGTTCCTTTAATCAAGCAAAAAACTACTAAAGAACAACGAGAAAACATTTATAATTTGGTAAAAATTGCAGTTAAAGCTGCAGAACAGATGCATGATGCAGGACTAATAAATATACCGAAAAAGGAATATGTAATCAACTTCCTAACCAGCAAAGGTATCAATATTACAATTCAAGATCTAGATGTGATGATAGAAGCTGCAGTTCAGGAGTTAAATTTAGCGAAGAAGGCTCTGGAGTAAATCCAGGGCCTTTTTTATTTTTTTTGAAGGAATACCGACCTCCCAGAATCGATTTTAAGGCACGTTTTTAATATTAGCCATAGTCAAGGTATATTAAAGTATAAAAATTGATTACAAAGGCAATTATAGGGCTTAAACATTGTAAAGATTTATAAAAAGCATTTAAAACATAGGCCTTTTTATGTGCCACTTTGCGTGCCACTCGTGCCACTATAGAGCAAAAAGTATCCTATGAAAACAAAATTTCAAAAATAAAAAACGGCTAAATTTCAGGGATATCAGCCTGTGCCAAAATACACCAAAAGCATATCGACAGTCTTCAAAACCAGCGCGAGGGGTTAATAGCCTCTTGGGTGGGTTCGATTCCCACATACTCCCGCCATTAGTAATTCCAATGCTTGTAGGATTTCTACAAGCATTTTTTATTCTTTAAAATCATTTAATAACTCGAATTTTTTTATTTTGCGAGCCACTTTGCGTGCCACTAGATAAAATATTTGAAAAAACATTAGCTGCATCTTTATCTATTCGTGGTATAGCATGAGCATAAATATTTGCAGTTGTAGAAGCACGAGTATGCCCTAAACGTTCTGCAACATTTTTTAAAGGTATGCCACTTGCTAAAAGAATTGTAGCACTGGTATGTCTTAATCCATGGAAAGTAATACGCTTTAAATTGTGCCTTTTTATAAACCTTTGGAACCAATCTTGTATGGTTCTTTTTGCTATGAAACCACCATTTTTACCTATAAAGATTAAATCGTTATCAACTCCTAGTTGTTCCTTTTTAAGTTTTATTATTTCCACATGTTTATCTAATAGTACATTTAGCTCTTCAGGGTAATACTCAATCCTATTCTTTTTAGTTTTGGTCAGACTTACCTTTCTTTCACCTCTAGTTTCTGAAATAGCTTTAGTAATTTTTACATAATGCTCTTCACGATTAAAATCATCTTCAGTTAATGCAATAAGCTCTCCCAACCTTAATCCTGTAGAAAGAGTTAATAAAATAGCAAATTGATATTGTATAGGCTCTTCATCTAAGGCAAATATCATTTTATTAATGTCATCTATATCATAATAATTATCTTGTAATTGATAGTCATGAACAGTATATTTTATGTTTTCTACTGGATTTTTCTTTAAAATTTCCAATTCTACTGCAGTTCTAAACATTGATTTCAATATATTAAGATGATTTCTAACAGTTCTTTCTGATATAGGTTCGCCAGTTATACTGTTCTTTTTATTCTTTATGATATCCAGTAGTTCTAACATATCTCCTTGGGTAATGTCAGAAAGCCTTTTATGTCCAATATATTTTTCTATAAAGTTTAAATTATATCTATAACTTTCTTTAGTTTGATCAGTTAATTTAATATAATCTAACCACCATTTTGCATAGTTAGAAAATGATTGAGATGCCATTTCATTGTATGTTACTGATCTATCCAAAACTTCAGCTTCAAAATCAAGCTCAGCTTGCCTTAAAAATCGATCTAAATCTCTACCTTTTAAATCAGTTGTTATAGTTTTGGAGAATCGCCTCCTTGTACCGTCTAAATTAAATCCATCTGATATAAATATTCTATATTTGTTTTTCCCTACTTTAGTTATTGACATATTTATCCTCCTTTCATAAAAAAGATGAAATAATACTGATTATTTTAGACTTGTCACCTCCTTTCAAATCAGAACGTATGTTCTTTAAATGGTTAAAAAAATTTTTCAAACACTGCTAAAGGTTCAAAATAGATTATGTAATTCTCATAGTGGAAATAGAGGCCATATTTACTTTTATAATATTTAATAGCATCCTCTATATATTCCTCAGTAACATCTAAATACTCTGCTAATTCAAATTTATTTCTAATGCCTTGTTTTGAAGCATCAATTAGTTTCTGAATACTAACAAGTTTCTCATATCCCCAAGCTCTAGCTCTTCTTTCTTGTTTTCTATTTGTAATTTCACGTTGATTTAAAATGATTCCAGAGCTTGTATGATGATGCCCTAATTCCTCTACTAATACGCATTTTTTTTCAGCATTGCAACTTAGCGATTTTGATATGGCAATTGTATTATTGCAATATAAACCTTTAGTTGAACCTTGGAAATCCATTTCTATTACTTCAATTCCTTCTTCTTCTACCTCATTTAATAGTTCTTCGTATGTCATTGTGATGTCCCCCTTTGAGTGTTTTGCTATTTTTTCTTTTTTGATAATACATAATCAATAAAGTTTTTTATATCACGTATATCTTCATCAGTGAAATCTTCACCTTCAAAATGAGCAGCCAAAGTTAGTATTTTATTATCCCTATATTCTCCTAAATTTTCTTTAACTAATTTATTTATCTTTTCTAATGATTCTGTTGCTAATAATAATTTTTCTTCCGTATTAAGTAAATAATCTATAGAAACATTAAAAAATTTAGCTAATTTAATTAATGTATCATTACTTCCTTTATTTTTTCCGCTTTCAATCATAGCTATAGTAGATTGTGCTACACCAATTGCATTAGCAAGTTCACTTTGAGTTAGTTTTTTCTCTTCTCTTAATTTTTTAATCTTATCTCCTACCACATTAACACCCTCCAAATGATATCATCTTAATGATAATTATATCATTTTAAATGATAAAATCAATAGTAATTTAATTATATTTAAAGAAAATAGGAGTAAATACTCAAAAAATCATTTTAAATGATAATTTTAATCATTTTTCGTGTTAATTTTAGACTTTACTACTATCATTTGGAATGATAATATAATCATTGAAAGTGATAATTTTATGAAAAGGAAGTGAAAAAAAATGAAAATAACACCAATTAGGCTTAGGCGACTAAATTTAGAAATTAAAGAGGATACGGCAATAAAAAGATTAGGAATTAGTCAGAGTACTTTTTACAAAATTGAACAAGGACATTATATTCCTGGCAGAGATTTGCTTGTTAAACTAAGTGAATTATATCAATGCTCAATTGATGATATTAGTAGAGATTTAAAAATAAAAGGAGGAAATTAAAATGGACAAGCTATTAACACAACAGGATTTAGCAGAGAGATGGCAAGTTGATGTCGCAACAATTACAAATTGGAGAAAAGAGGGAATACTGCAACCTGTAAAAGGGATTCCAGTTATAAGATTTTCTCCAGACTACATAAATGAGCTTGAAGGAATAAAAATTGAAAAAGTATCACCAATACGAGTTAAAAAACTGGAAAGTGAATTAGAAGAATTAAGAAAAGAAAATGAAAAATTGAAAGGTATTTTACTAAAAGTATTAGCTGAAACATCTGAAATAATTAATTTTATTAAAAAGGAGGGCAAGCATGAGTAATCTACAGATTAAACAGCAAACACTAGACAGCAGAGAAGTAGCTGAAATGGTAGAGAAAAGACATTCGGATTTAATCAGAGATATAGAAACATATTTACAGTATTTAGAAAACGCAAAATTGCGTTCTCAGGATTTCTTCATTGAAAGTTCATACAAAGTAGAGGGAAATAATAAAACTTACAAATGCTATGAAGTAACTAAAAAAGGTTGTGAATTCATAGCACACAAATTAACAGGGCAAAAGGGAGCAGTATTTACAGCTAGATATATAAACAGGTTTCATGAAATGGAACAAGCTCTTGTAAACGGAAATGTAGTACAAGCTATACCAGATAACATCAAAGCTAAAGAACTAGAAATAAAACTTAAAAATGCAAATGCGAGACAAGCCAGATTATTAATGCAGATAGCTGATAGAGTAGAAATCCCAGAATACAAACAGATTTTGAATTCATATGCTACAGAAATTATAACGGGACAAAAACTTTTACCGCTACCTGAAGTAGAACAAAAAACCTATACTGCTAAAGAAATCGGAGACATGTTAGGGATAAGTGCCAATATGGTAGGGAGGTTAGCCAATCAGCATAATCTTAAAACTAGTGAATTCGGAAAATGGTTTTATGACAAAGCAAAGCATTCTGATAAGCAAGTAGAGACATTTAGGTATTACGAAAATGTTATCCCAATATTAAAAAACTTAGTTAATTTAGGTGAGTAAAAAATGGATGATTCACGAACTGCAAAAAGAAACATTGATTATTCTTTTCTGATTATACAAAACAGAGAAAAAGTATATCAGTTTATACAAAATTACGGGATATTTGTTACAGACGCACATCATTTTTGGGAGTCGAATAAGTATATATTTAAAAAGTTTTCTGAAGAAAAGCAAAAAGAAATTTTTAATGCATTATGCGAAGTTGAAGAAGTTTGCCTTTCATTACTGACAAGTGGAGGTGGTGTAAATGAATGAGGAATTGTTAATCCAATTAAATAAAAATCTAGAAGAGTTAAATAAGAAATTAAGTAGATTTAATCAAAATGTTTTTAATGCTAGAGAAGCAGCAGAATATCTTAGAATTTCATATGATTCTCTTCTAAGATATACAAGAATAGGACAAATAGAATACGTTCCAAATGGGACAAGCTATCTATATAAGAGGGAGTTTTTAGACCGTTGGTTAGATAGGAATAAAAAAGATGCAATGTAATGGCAAAGAAAGGAGGCAAAATAGTTGGACAACCTGCAAGAAATTAGAGAACAGCTTAAACAAGCTCAACAGAATTTTGACTATGCAGATCAGGATCACCTTGATGCAGCTATATTTGAGTTAAACGCTGTAAACGAGAAGTTCAAAGCTATTCTGAGAGAAAAAAGGAGAGAGAAGAATGGATAAAAGGCAATATCGGGTTAATCAAACATTAATGGTAAACATAGAAACAGATATTTTTGATAGCACAATACCTGATGCAAAGTATGTTGAGAAAATGGTTGAAACAAGCATTATGCAGAACTATGATACCATAATCAAAAGTATTAGAACTATTTCTTTGTGGATAAAGGACCAAACTAGATAAGGAGGTGTAAAAGATGAAAGTATGGATTTTAGTAGATCACTACGAAGAAAGTGGAGCAAATGCAATTATAGGTGTATTTGCAAGTGAAACGGAAGCAAAATTAGCTCTTGCAGAATATGTATTAAATTCAGATAAGGAAGTATCTTCAGATTATATTGATTTAAAACGTTTTGAAGTTGAGGGGATAGTTAATGAAAAATGAAGCTAAAATTAGAACAGTTGTAGAGGAAGCTGAAAGAATATTAAGAGATTATCCTCATCTAAAGTATTATGAGGTAATTCATAAAGCAAAGGAGGTGCTAAAGGAAGATGAAAGATTCAGAGAAGTATGATGTAGGAAGTATTCTTCCGATTGAATTTGTACAAATGTTGTATAAAAAATATGGAATTTCAACTATAGTCACAGATGGGAAATATGTACAAACAGAAAAAGAACCTATCGCCTGCCAGCAAAATAGGTTCTTAGGAAAATTATATTTTTAAAAATTAAATAACTATTCAGCTATATTATAACCTATTTTAGTTATGTAAAGCAAGGAGGAGAGTATGTGATGGAAATTAAAATCACAATTACGGGAATAGAACAATTCACAGAGGCTGTTTCACTACTTGCTAGTGCTATAGCATATGATAAGGGAATGAAACTAACTGGACAAGCTGCTGAAGCTTTAATAAAGGAATCTGAAACAAATGTAGCAAACTCTGAATTTTCAGCAGTAAAAGAGAATGAGGGAGTAACAGAAAAAAAGGAAAATGTAATAGAAATTGATTCTTCAAGAAAGACAGAAATAACTATTGAGGATGTAAGATCTGCTTTTATGGCCAAGAATACGAAAACTAATACAGCTAAATTAAAAGCTATACTTACTAATTTCGGTGTCAAGAAGGTAACAGATCTGAAGGAAAAAGACTTTGAAGCAGTTCTTAAAGCATTGGAGGAGATTTAATGACTAAGCATGCACTACTTAGCGCTTCAGCAGCTGAAAGATGGTTAAACTGTACTCCTAGTGCTAGGCTTAATGAAAAAATACCTGACACTGAAAGCTTTTATGCAGCTGAGGGTACGCTAGCACATAGTATAGGAGAATTACAGCTAAAGCTGGCACTTAAGCGAATAAATAAAAAACAGTTCAATATTGAACTTAAAAAGATGAAAGAAAATGAGTTGTTTTACGAAGGAATGATTGATGAGATACAGGACTATGTAGATTATGTTTTAGAACAATACAACACTGCAGTAAGTAGAAGCAAAGATGCAGTTATATTTCTAGAGGAGAAACTAGATTTTAGCAATTATGTACCTGAAGGTTTCGGTACAGGAGACTGTATCATCATATCAGATGGAGAAATGGAAATAGTGGATCTTAAGTTTGGTAAAGGTGTAGAAGTAAGCCCTGTAGACAATTCGCAGCTAAAACTATATGCACTGGGAGCTTATGAAAAGTATGGGTTCATATACGGAATTGAAAAAATTACTGTAACAATTGCTCAAGTAAGACTTAATAATATATCTTCTTGGACAATATCTGCAGATATGTTAATAGAATGGGCTGAAAATGAGCTTAGAGAAAAAGCTAAGCTTGCATTCGAGGGTAAAGGGGAGTTAAATCCTGGTCCTTGGTGTACATTTTGTAAGGTTAGGCAGACCTGCAGAGCTAGGACAGAGAAAAATATTAGTTTTTATGAAAACTATAAACGTGATCCTAATCTGCTAGAGGTAGAAGATATATCAGAAATATTAGGACAAGTTGATGAAATTGAAAAATGGGCCAAAGAAATGAAAGAGTATGCACTAGAAGAAGCACTTAAAGGTGTTAAGTTCCCAGGCTGGAAGCTTGTTGAAGGTAGAAGCAACAGAGTAATAGATAATCCAGATGCATTAGTAAAAGTACTTGTAGCAGAAGGTTATGATGAAGAAAAATTGTACAAGCCTAGAACGTTAGAAGGAATTACAGCTTTAGAAAAACTTGTAGGAAAGAAGAAGTTCAATGAACTTGCTGCAAATTTTATTTCAAAGCCACCTGGAAAACCTACACTGGTACCAGAAGATGATAAAAGACCTGAGCTTGATTCAGCTGAAGAAGATTTCTTTTAAAGGGGTGGAGATATGAAAGGTAATATTACTCAGAACATAGTTGAATATATGAATTCACATTCAAATAAGAATTTTAATTACTTACAAGTATCTATGATTAGAAATGCTATTCGAGAAGAACTCGAATTAAGGAAAAGCCAAGGAATAAAAATAAATGGAAAATCCCCAGATGGAAGATACGAAATTGACAAAAGAGTAGCTGAATTAGTTAATACTAAGGTACCACAAAAATATCATATATCTGCAGAAGATGTAAGACTATATAAGAAATGCTTCATAGATGAATACCAAGATAGAACAGGTAAATGTGCTTGGGGATTTAAGGATGTAAGAAAAAAGTTAGGCTTTGATCCAGATACAGGACTAGAGCTTAAGAACTAATAAAGGAGGTTAATTGAGTGGAGAAAGTAAGTGAAATGATTGACTTATCTAAGAAGGTATTAGAAGTAGATATAAACAGCCCTATATTTAACTCTATGCTACACGACTTAAACAAAGAGATCAAGAGAGTAATTGATAAAATGTATGATGAAGAGTTTGAAGCTGGTGAAATTACTTTGAAACTAGCTATAGCTATACCAGAAGCATATAAAGTATTTCCAAAAGAAACTTCTTCTGGAGAAGTGATTAATGAGACCTATAAGTATAGGAAACCATATTTTGAACACAAGGTAACATCAACACTAAAGAAGCAATATAAACAAGAAGGAATATACACCGAAGAAAAAGAGATCAAGTTTGAAAATGGACAGTACTTTATAGTACCTATAGTAGAGCCACAGATAAGTATGTTTGATGATGAAGAAAATTTTATATAAAAAGGAGAGGGTTAGAGAATGAAAGCTATATTAAAAAATGAAACTAAGGTAGTAACAGGAAAGGTTAGATTAAGTTATGTAAATCTATTTGAGCCAAAATCAATAAATGGCAGTGAGCCAAAGTATTCAGTATCAATCATTATACCAAAGTCTGACAAACAGCAAATAGAGGTTATTAAGCAAGCTATAGAAAATGCTAAAGAAAGAGATAAAGGTAAGTGGGGAGGAAAAATACCTGCTAATCTTAAACTCCCATTAAGAGATGGGGATGAAGAGAGACCAGATGATGAAGCTTATGCAAATAGCTATTTCATCAATGCTAATTCAACAAAACCTCCTGCAGTTGTTGGACTAGAAAAGGACAAGCGTACAGGCAAGGCTATTCCACTAGGTGAGGATGAAGTTTATTCAGGATGTTATGCAAGAGTAAGTATTAACTTCTATGGATTTAATGCTGCTGGCAACAAAGGAATAGCATGTGGTCTTGGTAATGTTCAAAAAGTTGATGACGGAGAAAGACTAGGAGGAGGGTCTTCAGCTGAGGAAGACTTTGAGTTTGACGAAGTGGATGTTGATGATGATTTCTTAAGCTAATAGGAGCTGATTAGAATGACTACTTTAGCAATTGATATTGAAACATATAGCGATGTATCTTTAACTGAATGCGGAGTCTACAAATACGTAGACTCCGATAATTTCAAAATACTTTTATTTGCTTATGCTTTTGATGATGAAGATGTAGCAATAGTAGATTTAGAAAGTGGAGAAAAATTACCTAAAAGAGTAATGGAAGCATTATTAAATAAAGATGTAGTTAAGACTGCATTCAATGCTCAATTTGAAAGAGTTTGTATCAATAAATATTTTGGCATTAAGACTGAAAATTGGGAATGTACTATGATTAAGGCTCTATCATTAGGATTTCCAGGAGATTTGGATAGTGTAGGCAAGGTTATAGGAATTGAACCAGATAAACAAAAGCTTATTACAGGTAAGAATCTCATTAGAATATTTTCTATCCCCAGAAAGGTAAAAAAGGATAATCAGATGAGCCTGTTAGAAGACAAGATAAGAATATTGCCTAAAGATAGGCCTGAAGAGTGGAGATTGTTTAAAGAATACTGCATCAGAGATGTAGAGACTGAAAGAGCTATTAGAAACAAATTAAGTAGATTTAAAACACTTCCTCAAGAAAAGAAACTGTATGAATTAGACCAAAAGATCAATGACAGAGGAGTTTTAATTGATTTAGATATGGCTGAGAATGCTATAGCTATAGATACTAAACAAACTGAGAGACTTACTAAGAAATATAAAGAAATTACTGGACTTGAAAATCCTAATAGCCTTACTGATTTGAAAAAGTTCATTAAAAGTAGAACTGGAAAAATAGTTAAAAGCATTACTAAGCAAAATATAAAAGAGCTGAAAGAAAAACTAAAAGACTATGATGATGTAGTTATAGCTTTAGAGATAAGAGAAAGGCTTTCTAAGTCTTCTATAGCTAAATATAAAAAGATGATTGATGTAGCTTGTAGAGATGGAAGAGCTAGAGGACTATTGCAGTTTTATGGTGCTGGTACTGGTAGATGGGCTGGAAGGCTTATTCAAGTTCAAAACTTACCACAAAATCACATAAAAGATTTAGATACAGCAAGAGAAATAGTAAAAAACGGAGACTTAGATTTACTTGAAATGATGTATGATAACCCTTCTGATATATTAAGCCAATGTATAAGGCCTGCCATTATTCCTAGTCCTGGATGCAAGTTTATAGTTGCAGACTTTAGTGCTATTGAAGCAAGAGTTATAGCTTGGCTTGCTGGAGAACAGTGGAGACTAGATGTATTTAATTCACACGGAAAGATTTACGAGGCTTCAGCTTCACAAATGTTTAATGTACCTATAGAACAGATCCATAAGGGCAGCCCTTTAAGACAAAAAGGAAAAGTAGCTGAACTTGCTTTAGGATATCAAGGATCTACTGGAGCTCTAATATCAATGGGAGCTCTTAAGATGGGGTTAAATGAAGAAGAATTACCTGAACTCGTTAATCAGTGGAGAAAAGCAAATCCTAAAATAGTTAAGTTTTGGTACGATACTGAATCTGCAGTTATAGAAGCGATAACTAATCGGTCTACTGTAAGAATAGGCAAGTATTTAAAAGCTATATATAATAGCGGAATGCTGTTCATAGAGCTACCAAGTGGCAGAAGGCTAGCTTATGTTAAACCAAAAGTAGTTGAGCATGATAAGTTTCCAGGGAAGCAAAAGATAGTGTATCAAGTGCTAAACGAAAATACTTACCAATGGGATGAGGTAGACACATACGGAGGAAAACTAGTTGAAAATATTGTACAAGCTACAGCAAGGGATTGTTTAGCACATAGTATGCTAAAACTTGATGAAGCAGGCTATGACATTGTTATGCATATTCATGATGAAGTGGTTATTGAAGTTAAACAAGACAGAGACGAGCTTAAAAATATAACAGATATTATGGGTCAAGAGATACCTTGGGCTAAGGGATTGCCTTTAAGAGCTGATGGATATGAATGCAGCTATTATCAAAAGGATTAGGTGGTGAGTAGTAATGGATGTAGATAAAGCTAGTAAGGTTAATAAAGGTTTAAATAGTAGAAAAATATATATTGCTGTAGGCAAAAGTAGACATGAAACTAAGTGGAAGAATGTTGAGATGACATATGAAGCCCTTGTTAAAAAGCTACAGTTTACTACTAGAACGCGTGAAACATTCAATGAATATAAACGTATGTCCAAAGCTCAAAGAGATGAAATAAAAGATGTAGGAGGGTTTGTAGGAGGCAGCTTAAAAGAGGGCAGACGTAAGGCTGAAAACCTTGCTAATAGAAGTCTCATAACTTTAGACCTTGATAACGTAGATATGTCTGTAAGTGATCTATGGGATAGCATCACTATGGTTAATGATTATGAGATTATGATGTATTCTACTCATTCACACGAGCCAAATAACCCTAGATTAAGGCTTATCATTCCTCTTGATAGACCAGTACTTCCTGATGAATATGAGGCTATAGCTAGAAAAATAGCTGAAGAAATTGGAATAGATATGTTTGATGATACAACATATCAGCCAGTAAGACTTATGTACTGGCCAAGTACTAGTAGTGATGGCGAATATATATTCTTAAGGCAGGAAGGACCTTGGCTAAATCCTGATGAGGTACTAAATAAGTACCTAGACTGGAGAGATGTATCATTTTGGCCAACAAGCTCTAGGCAAGATATAAGAATTCATTCTCAAATAAAAAAGCAAGAAGATCCGTTAGAAAAGAAGGGGATAATAGGCGCATTTTGTAGAGCCTATAGTATATCAGAAGTAATAGAAAAGTTTTTAAGTGATATATATGCTCCTACTAAGATACAAGGTAGATACACATATATTGAAGGCAGTACAGTTGGAGGACTTGTAACCTATGAAGACAAATTTGCATACTCACATCATGCAACAGATCCTGTGTCAGGTATACTCTGCAATGCTTTTGATTTAGTTAGACTTCATAAATTTGGTACTCGTGATGAGGAGGCCAAGGAAGGTACTCCTGCAAACAGACTACCAAGCTTTATAGCTATGAGTGAGTTTGCTAGTAATGACGATAAAGTCAAAGAGCTTCTAGGTCTTGAAAAGCTCCAGGATGCTATGGAAGAATTCGAATTTACTGAAACAGAAGATACTGAATGGCTTAGGAATTTAGAATACGATAATAAAGGAAATATTAGAAACACTATTGATAATGTAGTTATAATCCTAGAGAATGATCCAAGGATTAAAGGGAAACTAGTATACAATGAATTTTCTAACAGAGCTACAGTAGTTGGGAAACTTCCCTGGAGCGATGAAGTAAATCGCGACTGGTGCGATGATGACGACTCAGGGTTAAGACATTTCTTAGAAAGTAATTATGGTATTACTGGAGCTGGTAAGATAGCAGATGCTGTATCAATAGTTTATCAGAAAAATAAAATACATCCTGTTAGAGAGTATCTTAATAGTCTTACTTGGGATGGGGTGAAAAGAGTTGAGACTCTTCTTACAGATTACTTAGGAGCTGAAGATACTATTTATACTAGAGCTGTTATCAAGGCTCACCTTACTGCAGCTGTAGCTAGAGTTATGACACCTGGATGTAAATATGATACTATGCTTACACTTACAGGTCCACAGGGAATAGGTAAGAGTACTTTTATTAGGTATCTCGGCAAGGACTGGTTTAATGATAGTTTAGATACGGTTAAAGGTAAAGAAGCTTATGAACAACTTCAAGGTAGCTGGCATATAGAAATGGGTGAGCTTACTGCAACTAAAAAAGCTGATATCGAAGCAGTAAAACAGTTTTTATCTAAAACAGAGGATATTTATAGAGTGGCTTATGGACGTAGGACAAGCAGGTTTAAAAGGCAATGCGTATTCTGGGGAACTTCTAATGATAAAGAGTTCCTTAGAGATAAAACTGGAGATAGAAGATATTGGCCAGTTGATTGTGGGATTGTAAAACCAAAAAAAGATATATTCAAAGATTTAAAAGGTGAAGTAGATCAAATATGGGCTGAAGCTGTAGAACTTTTTAAGAGTGGGCATAAATTACACCTAGAAGGTAAAGAAGCTGAGGAAGCTTTGAAGCAACAACGTGAACACGCGGAGGATAACCCTAAAATAGGTTTGATAGAAGAGTACTTAAATATGGATTATCCAATTAACTGGGATGATATGGACCTATTTGAGAGAAGAAACTATTTAGATAACCCTGATGGTGATTTTGGTATAGTAGCTAACACACAGACAATGAAGAAGGACAAGACTTGTGTATTAGAGATTTGGTGTGAACTCTTTAAAGGTGATCCAAAAACTTTAACACCTATACAGAGTAGAGAGATAAATGATATTTTGAGAACTCTTGATGGGTGGGAAAAGGCAAAAAGTACATTAAGATTTGGAAAATTATACGGGATTCAAAGAGCCTTTATACGTAAACAAAAATAAAAATTATCTGTTTACATCTAAAATTCTGTTTACGCCTAAATGTAAACAATGTAAACAGATGTAAACAAAATAAATTCAATTCTGTTTACGCCTTAAAGCCAGTAAAATCAATAGATTAAACGATAGTGTAAACAATGTAAACAAAATATATATAAAAGAGCTAAAAATATAAATTAGGCGCGTATACGCGTATATATATACACCTAATATATATATTTTAGACTATATAAGAAAAATCTGTTTACGTTGTTTACACTTATAAAATCATCGGAAACAGAATTAATGGGTTAGAAAAAAATTCTGTTTCCGCTAAAAAAGCAGATTTGGAAACAAAAGAAACAATCGGAAACAGAAAAAATTTGTTTTGTTTCCAGTCTGAAATCTTATAAATGCTAGGTTTGAGTGGTATTGGAAACAATGGAATCACAATTTATATAAAAGAATTAAAAATATAAATTAGGCACATATACGCGTATATATAAAGAGCCTAATACATATATATAAAGTTTCTTCAAGAAATTTGTTGACAGTGTTGACACTTATAAAATCAGAGAGGTGTTTTTCATTGAGAGAAAAGCAAATTGAAACTAGATTAAGAATAAGAGTTAAAGAACTAGGCGGAAAAGCTTTAAAGTTTGTTAGTCCTGGATGCAGTGGTGTACCTGATAGATTAGTTTTTCTACCAGATGGCAAACTCATATTAGTTGAACTTAAAGCACCAGGCAAAAAGCTTAGTCCACTTCAGGAGAAAATGAAAAAGTTTTTTATAGACTTAGGATTTAAATATTATGTAATCGACAGTTATGAGAAGATTGAAGAATTAGTGCAGGAGGTGCAAAATGGCAAAAAATAATGCTGTTTGTATTACATGTGGCAAAGAATTTCATAAAAGACCTAGCAGACTTAAGGATAATAATTTTTGCAGTACCGAATGCTATTTTAAGTTTAGAAGAAGAAATCAAATAGTTACAACATGTGAGAGATGTGGTAAAAAGGTTGTAAAATCACCGTCAAAGGCTACTGAAAGAAACTTCTGTAGTAGTCAGTGTCTAATGAAAACCCTAAATGAAGAGTTAAATCCTACAAGAATGACAGATGATGTAAGATCAAAAATAAGGAGAGCTCATTTAGGTAAAGGTGAGGGTAAATCTTATGAAAAAACCTATCAAAGACATACACACAGAATCGTAGCAGAGCAAAAGTTAGGACGACCTTTAAGGCCTGGAGAAGTAGTTCATCATATTGACGGAAATAAAAGAAACAATCATCCAGATAATTTAATGATATTTGCTTCACAGATAGAACATGTAAAATGGCATGCGGAGAATGACAAGAAATGGGGTGAAAGAGCATGAAGTTTAAAGCTCACACATATCAAGAATCGGCCATAAATAGTATAATTGATAAACATGCCATAGGCCTATTTCTTGATATGGGCCTTCGGCAAGACAGTTATAACCCTAACAGCTATCAATGAGCTTATGTATAACTATTTTGAAATAACTAAAGTGTTAATCATAGCACCTTTAAGAGTAGCAAAAATGACTTGGGGGCAAGAAATAGAAAAGTGGGACCATTTAAAGCATCTTAAAATATCCAAGGTATTAGGTTCAGAGAAAAAAAGACTTGAAGCACTTAATACTGAAGCAGATATATACATAATAAATCGAGAAAATACAGAATGGCTAGTTAATTATTACGGTAGAGCTTGGCCATTCGATATGGTAGTAATAGACGAATTATCAAGCTTTAAGTCCAATAAATCAAAACGATTTAAAGCATTAAGGAAAGTAAGGCCACTTATTAGAAGAATAGTAGGGTTAACTGGTACTCCAGCACCTAATGGATTAATAGATCTATGGCCACAGATGTATCTATTAGACAGAGGAGAAAGGCTTGGAAAAACTATAACAGGATATAGAGAAAAATACTTTAAACCTTACAAAAGAGACTGGCAAACTGGAACTGTGTATGAATGGAGTTTAAAAGATGGAGCGGAAAAGGAAATATATAAGCAAATAAGCGATATTTGTATAAGTATGAAAGCTGAAGATTACTTAGAGGTTCCAGAGCTTCTGGAGATACCAGTAGAAATAGAATTAAGTACTAAAGATTATAACAGATATAAAAAGCTAGAGAGAGATCTTCTATTACCACTAAAAGATAATACAGAAATAGAAGCTATGTCAGCTGCAGCGCTTTCAAATAAATTACTACAAATGGCAAATGGGGCTGTATACGATGAGGACAAGCAGTTCCACATTATACATGATGAAAAGCTTAAAGTCTTAGAAGAAATAATAGAAGCTGCAAATGGAAAACCTGTACTAGTTTTTTATAACTATAAGCATGATCTAGAGAGAATAAAAGCATATTTTAAGAATGTACGGACATTAGATAATGAATCCGATATACAAGACTGGAACTCAGGTAAGATTCCAATACTTTTACTACATCCTGCATCAGCTGGCCATGGACTAAATCTTCAAGCAGGAGGAAACACAATAGTCTGGTTTGGACTTAATTGGAGCTTAGAACTTTATCAGCAAGCTAATGCAAGACTACACAGACAAGGGCAAACAAGTAAAGTAACAGCTTATTTATTAGTAGCCAAAGATACAATAGATGAAGATGTGGTACAAGCTATAAGAGCAAAAGCAAATGGGCAGGATGCTTTGATTGAAGCGCTTAAAGCAAGGTTAAAGGAGTTGAAATAAGTGAAAGTTGCTGAATGTATTCCATACAGGACATTCAAGGAACGCATAAGAATAGTAAAAGAAGAATTGAGCAAAGGTAGATACGTTGAAGTCTGGGACAATCATATTTATTCAGCTATTAAAAAATATAAAGTTAATAGGACTATTAGTAGAATGACTAATAAGGAGGGCTAAGGATGAAACTAGATAAAGAGATTCAAATTTGTATAAAACAAACTTCAGAAAAAACAGCAAAAGAAGTAGTAGAGCAGTTAAAGAAGCAAAGATTACTTAAAGCAAATATAAGCTATTATAAGAAAACAGAAATTTTACTCTATAATTACGAAACATTAAAAAAGGCAGTAAAGCAAAAAGATGAGGATATAAAATATATACAAGAACACGGGTTGCCTGATACGTCTAAATCTATAGTATTTTATAGTGCAGCAAAAGGTCTTATTAATGCTGGAGATAGATACGTTGAGTTAATAGAGAAATATGAATTAGAGAAAGCAGAAACAGAAAGAGATATTATGCGAATAGAAAATGCCTTGGACAAGGTAAGAGAGGATAAGTATTTTCAAATAATTGAATTGAAATATTTAAAACAAACAGTAAAAACAGATGAAGAAATAGCTGAAATACTTAATAAGGACCAGTCTACTATAGCTAGGAATAGAAAAAGACTTATAAATTCAATTAAGACTATTATATTTCCTGAAAGTATAAAAGAGATTCTATAAACCAAAATGCATAATTCGTGCATAATTTGTGCTATTGTATGTATGGTTAATATATAATAATATGATAGTGAGGTTTAATTTGAAAATTAAATAAAGTCTTATCAATCAAATTGATTATTGAAAATCTCACCTTTTCCCCCTTTTAGGTGAGATTTTTTATGACATTTTCTCTTGCCTATAACTTAGGGGGGATGATTATGACTAAAGCGGAATGCAAATATTGTGATTATAAAGTAGAAAAACCAAGGTGGGAACATATTATAAGTGCTATAAAAAGTCAAGGTGGACACGCTGGGGGGAATATTTGTCCTAAATGTAAAAAGAATGGATTGGAGTTTGATTGGGGTGAAAGGTATGAATATAGGAGAATTTTTAAAAATTAACGATATTTATACGCACACACAACTAGAGAAAATGAAACGAATTAAACAAGAGTTGAAGCAAAAAGAGATAATAGAATTAGGAGATAAGCCGGAAAGATTAATGCAGCATAATGCTTATAAGAGAATAGGAAGAAGGATAAGGCAAGTAAAGTGGGGATAAAAAAGGATTTCCTCCTTTTTTATAGAAATATAAAAAAGAAAGGGGGAATAAGATATGATTATGAATCATCAAATTTATATGGAAGAAATAGTGTTAGACACAATAAAAGATGAATTAGGGGAAGATAAAATTATATGGTATAAAGAAGAACAAACGCGATTAGTAGGCAATACATATAAGGAAACAGATTATTTTTTAACTGATAATTATATAATTCAAGCTAAGATTATGGCAGATAAATTATTTTTAAAAAAATATAATAGAAGTGCGATTAAAAGAGTAGAGAAAGAATTTGATATTAAAGGAAACAATGTTATTCTAAAAAACGTTGAAATATATTTTGCAAATGATAAAGATGAAGAACGACTATTTTTAGGAAGACCTAACGAAAGTAATAATGGGGAACCGAAAGAATTTGAAAAATTTGCTAAAAATTTATAGAGCCTAAATAAAGGCTCTTTTTTCATGCAACGAATACTTGCCAATATATTCCTCCTTGATATAATAGAATTGAAAGGGGGATTAATTATGAAAAAACAATTACAAGGTTTTATCATTGGAGTAATTATAACTGCAATGATATTAACTTCTACTTCATTTGCCGAGACTATTAAACAAACAATTGAAGTAGTGTTTAATTCAATTAACATAACTGTAAATGGGGAAAAAGTAGAGGCAGATAATATACTTTATAATGGAACAACCTATGTACCACTTAGAGCAGTAGCCGAAATGTTAGAGAAAGAGGTAGGTTGGGACCAAGAAACTAGGACAGTAAGTATAAACGATAAAGTAGAAACTAATATTGCAAAGGTAATTAGAGTAGTTGATGGGGATACATTAGAAGTAGAATTTAATGGGAAAACAGAAAAAGTTAGATTGATAGGCGTGGATACTCCTGAAAGTGTACATCCAGATGTATCTAAAAATGTACCAGAAGGTAAGACTGCATCAGAATTTACAAAGTCGAAGTTAGAAGGCAAAGAAATAGAACTTGAATTTGACGTTCAAGAAAGAGATCAATATGGCAGGTTACTTGCATATGTATGGTATAACGGAGAAATGTTTAATAAGGTATTATTGCAGGAAGGATATGCAAGAGTAGCAACTTATCCTCCAAACGTAAAATATGTAGATGAGTTTACTGAAATACAAAAAGTAGCGAGGGAAAACAATAAAGGATTTTGGAATAATAATACTTTTAATGGTGAAGTTATAGAAGATGATACTACTAGTAGTATTGATAATACGTCTATAAAAACAGAAGGCAAATATGTAGGTAGTACAGAATCAAATAAATATCATTATCCTACATGTAGATATGCAGAAAAAATAAAAGAAGAAAACCAAATATGGTTTGATACAATTGAGGAGGCAGAGCAGCAAGGGTATGAACCTTGTGGAGTATGTAATCCAAAGTAATATAGACATCCGAAAGGGTGTCTTTTTTATTGGGGTGATTAGATTGAGTAATTTTTATAAGACGAAGAAATGGGAAAAGAAAAGGATAGCAATATTAAAGCGTGATGAGTATCAGTGCAGAGAGTGTCGTAGATA
>ENA-OWOZ01001534-OWOZ01001534.1-bioreactor-metagenome-genome-assembly--contig:-NODE-1534-length-20569-cov-5.341694_pt1 | contig 20569 bp, 32 predicted proteins | sample MGYA00238140_ERZ651804 | MGnify/ENA primary metagenome ERZ651804 (study PRJEB26910, sample SAMN07631232) | bioreactor metagenome | isolation source: Switchgrass digestor | place: USA: Dartmouth... | reverse complement strand
TGTAAACCCTGTAGGTTTTGAAGGTTTACTGGACTTTTTAACATTTTCACTATAGACCCAGGTTCCGTCATTAAGCTTGTACCACAGATTCCCTTTTGCATTTTTACCACTTTCCACAACTGTTACGCCCGTACCTTTACTTAGCTTGCGAAAGATTGGTTCAGATTCATAAGGCCGCCAACGAACAGGTGTGTTGTCATTGATAACCTGATATGTGGTTTCAGGCATTTTTTGAAGCGATATGGGATACTCTTCTCCGCCGACTGTACAATAGCCTTTGTCATCGTATGTATGTTTGCTGTGTGGAATATTAGTTCCGCTGTAACTATAATAAACATTTCCGGATTTTGTTTTAAACGTATTTTTATAGTTTTGATCAATCCATGAACCATACTTCTTGCTGGATGTTCGCAAATGGCTGCTAAAAACAAACTTTTTCTGATATTCGGTGTTGTTCATATAATAATCAAACGCATAGTCCTTTTGATTATCCGGTGTGTAAATCTCAAAATGCAAATGATAACCAGTGCTGCGACCGGAACTTCCTATCTTTGCTATTGCTTCACCAGCTTTAACTGATTTGGCGGTTATTATAGAATCTTTTTCCAAATGAGCATACAAGGAATATGAACCGTCAGCATGCTTTATTTTTACATGATTCCCGTATCCTCCGCCACAAGAATCTTTTTTTCCCCGGCTTACATGGCTGCATCCATTATATACGCTAACAATTTCACCGTCAGCAATTGCATATACAGTGCCTCTGGAATCATCAGCCGCTCCATAAATATCAATTCCTCCATGCGGAGTGCCATCGCTGTAATAATCCAACACGGCAATCCAATATTTATCAGAGTTATAATCAACAGGCCAGATAAGGGAATTGGATGTTTTGCTGAATGCAAATGCTCTAATACTAAATAAAATTATTATAATACAAAAAGAGAAAAATGCTATATAGAACTTGATTCTTTTCAACTTTCATCAACCTTCCCATGGAAAATTATTTTAAAAAAGTGTTGTAATTTTTAAAGTAATGATATATAATAATATTAAAGAGTTAGTTATTAATTATTTGGAGGGTAAATATGATTATTAAAATTAATTAAATTGATAAAGAATATTAAAAATTTTAATAAAAATAATTGATATTTAAATGCTTCTTATCAAATAATAAGAAAAGTATTTCCTGAAGCATTTGCAGAGGGAATAGAGGGTGTGGGGTTACACCCAGTTAGAGTAAATATAGCGTAAGCTATGTTGACTGATAAATCATTTTATTAAAATTTATAATGATTTTTATGAATTTTAATAAAATGGATAACCTAATTATAAAGAGGTGAACATGCATTGAGGAGGTACAGATAATGATAAACTACACTCTTATAGATAATAACTTAATAACCAACTTAAGAATAACCGATGGAGCATATAGATGTTATAATCTATTGCTTTCCCTTTGCTACGGAGAAAAAACAACTTGCTTCCCTTCTATTAAATATTTAGCTACTGCACTGGGGAGAAGTTGTAGAACCATAAATAGGTATATAAAAGAACTAATTGAAACAGGCTTAATTATAAAGCGTAGACGTGGTTCTAGAAGCAATATGTATACTCTATTACAAAAGAAATCACAGCAAGTAATAGAAAAGGTTGAAAAAGCAGTAGAACGTGTTAAAGAAACAGTAAACAAGGCTAAAAACGTATATAAAGAGCATAAGAATAATTATAAAAAACAAGAAAGACCAGACTTCAATGATTATGACCAAAGAGATAATTATAACTATAAGAACCTTGAAGCCATGCTCCTTGGAGAAATGGATTATAACCCCGACCTCTTATACCAACCTTAGCTTATTTTTAAGCTTAACAAAAGAAAAAGAACCTACAGAATTTAGGGATTCTGTAAGTTCACACAAATAAATATTCACCAAATATTTAACCTAGTTATATTATATCACATTTTTTAAAAAAATAAATACCTAGGTTTATTTCTCATGTAAAAAATTAAATGGTAATTTTAGTAAAGTAGTATTAAAGACTATATAATATTGATTATTGTATAATGTTTAATGCTACTTTTTATTATTTTAAGTAATAATAGAAAGTTATCCACAGGTTATTTTACAATTTATGTTAGTTGCTTTGAAGGAAAAAACATTTATGTCGCATTAAAAATGCATTTATGTCGCATTAGAAATGACAGTAGTAAGTGCTAGTACATGACATTGGTGCTAGACGAAGAACTATAAGAGAAGAATTAATTATATTTAATAGTATACTCTCTCACATTTATTTAATTGTTAATTACTATAGAAAAAATATAAAAACTGGAAACTTTTTTAATATTACAGCATAAGATATATTAAAGAAAATCAAAGCATCTCTTTTAGAAATTCACGTCTTAAAACAAACTAAAGCATTCGGTTCCCAGCCGAGAGTGTGTATTGAGAAATAAATTATTAAAAATTATTAAATTATAAGGGGGACGTAGTATGCCAATAATAATTATAGGAATAGTGGAAGATGTTCAAAGTTATGAGGGTAAGAATGGATTCGGAGCAAACATTACCATGAGTGCATTACTAAATAAAAGGAGAAAGACTTTAACATTCAATACTAAAGACAGGGATTTAGCACAGAAATTTGAATTAAACCTTCAGCAACAAGTTACAGTAAGAATCGAATTAGTTCAAAGTAATTTTGGACTTAGATTAGGTGAAATATTTGAGCTTGTCCCAGATAATAATATAGATAATTAAGGGAAGTTAAACTTCCCTAAGTAATTTTAGGAGAGAATTAAAGTGGGAGAGATAATAAATAAATATAATTCTATAAATTTGGAACGTATGAAAGCTAAGATTAAATGCTTATATCCATTTAGTGAGAAAAGTAATGAAAAGAGTATAAAAAAATATGAATTTGTTGATATAAGTCCACGGCAGAAAAAAATTAATTATTCATTGGCTATAGTAGGTTCTTTAGGATTATTGGTTGGGATTACTGGTTCAGTTGCATTATGTGATTGTGTGGTTTTACTAGGTGGAGCTATAGCTTATAAACGTTTAACTGATAAAGAATTATCTTTTAATCGATTAATTAAGAATAAACTATATAATCTTATAAAGTTAAATAAATTATACATTGAATTAGGTGAAGATATGCTCTATGCACCGACAATATACTATGATTTTGATGAAAAAACTTTAGATATAGGTATAAAGTTGGATGGGAGTCTTTTAAGGGAGAAATATTTAGATTTAGAAGCTACGTTAGAGGATTTGTTTTTAATGGAATGCATATCTAAAGAGCAAGGGGACGGATTTATACTTTATAAACTTGATAGAACATCAACTGAAAGATTTAATGTAGGTGAGGTTGAGCGTTTAGAAAAAGATTTAATTCCTATAAACAATAAAATATATTGGAATTTTAGAAAATGTCCTCACGGGCTAGTTTGTGGGGTTACAGGCAAAGGGAAAACTTATTTCTTAGCATATTTGATTAAGATGTTTGTACTTTTAAAGGCAGATATAAAAATAATAGATCCTAAGATGTCAGATTTATCATTTTTAGAACGAATCTTTAAGGAGAATGTGGCCAGTTCTCCTAATGATATTGCTAGATTATTGAGAGAAACTTGTGAAAAAATGAATGAGAGGTATATACAATTTAAAAACCTAATTAATTATGGATTTGGCAAGGATTATAAGGACTATGGATATAAGCCTATAGTTATAATTTTTGATGAAATCGCTGCTTTCATGGCTTCAGTAGATAAAAAGGTTGCTAAGGAAATCAATGATTATATGAGTGAAATCATAATGAAAGGTCGTCAAGCAGGTGTATTTATGATACTAGCAACTCAAAGACCTGATGCCGATGTAATAAAAACATCTATAAGAGACCAGCTAGGGTTAAGGGTAGCACTAGGTGAAATGTCTAAAACAGGGTACTCTATGGTATTTGGCTCGGAGTTTAATAGCTTGGAGCTTAATAGTTCTGCCCCTGGTGATGGATTTATTATGATTGATGGAACTCACAATAAGCCCGTGCGTTTTCAAAGTCCTTATTTTAGCCAAGATTACAATTTTGTAAAAGACATCGCAAAAATAGTGCGCCGAGGCTGAAAATTTTCGCGTCAGCGCAAAATAAAGGAATGGTTTCAGCCTCGGCGCACTATATATCTCGATACTTATACAAACAAGTGTAAGAATGGCTTAAAATAGGGGGTTGAGAATGTATGAATTTTGAAAATGAAGTTTTAGAGGAAATGCAGAGAAGAAAATTTAATTATAATCGTAAATATGCTTATTGGTATAGAGTTATGAGTGAGGATTTAAAAAATAGCTTGAGGGCATATTCAAACCGATTAAAAAATAGAGCAGATAGGATTAATAGCTGTTTAAATTTATGGCAATGGGATGTATATAAGAAAAATAAATTAATGGACCTCCAAAGAGTAAATAGATGCATGAATAACAGATTTTGTCCTAACTGCAGAAAATGGGATTTAGCAGGAGCAATTCATAATCTTAAAAAGCCATTAAATGATTTATTGTTACAAGGATATTACCCTTATCTAGTTACACTTACAGTTCCAAATGTTCCTGGAGAAGAATTGAAACGAACTATAGAGAGGATGAATAAAGCCTTTAGAAAACTATTTGGAGCTTACAGTTATTCTTTAAACAGTAATACTAAAGGCTTTAATGATAGGTTGATGGAATTCCAAGGAGCCTTAAAAGTTTTAGAGATAACTTATAACTCTAAAGAAGATACTTATCATCCTCACTTCCACTGTATGTTTTTTAGTTTAGAATATGACGAAAGTTTATTTATTAAAGATATCCCGGGAGAATGGAGCAATAAAAGACAGTCTTATAATTTTTATTCCGTTATGGACATTCAAATGATGAAGCTATGGACTATTGCTTATAAAGAAATTAGATTAACTATAGATAATTACAATAAATTGGAGTTGCAAGACTGCTATATGTGTGACATAAGAGAAATGGATTCCAGTGGGATTGTAGAAGTTCTAAAATACACTTTTAAAGATACTGATATAGTTAGTTATGATGTATTTAAAAATCTTGTATTAGCGCTAGATAAGAAAAGAATAAGGCAAGGGTATGGAATATTATATAATTTAAAGCTTGAAGGCGATATCGATGGAGAAGTTCTATCTCTGGATGAATATCTAACTGATGGAATAGAAGATCCTGAAAACTTAATAACTCGTGAGATTAATCAATTAATAACGGATTATAAGGATTATAGAAAAATCTCAAGGAGAAAAGCTGATACAGAAATAGAATTAATAGATTTATGTAAATAAGCAAGAAGACTCCCACCTCTTCAGGTGGGAGATGAATTGCTTTCTTTTTCTTAACGTTCTGACTGTTAAAGAGCCACTTCACTTTAACCACTTTTTATTAATTCTCTTATTTTCTCTTGGATAAATTCTGTCCTAGTTTTGTAACCATGCTTTTTTAAAGCTTTATCTAAAGCTTCCTCATATTCTTGCTTCTCTTCTATTGTCTTATGTGATATCCTTATCTCTGTATATATCCTAGCCATTGTTCTTTCCTCTTTTTTTTATTGAATTACGCTTCCCATGCATCTATGATTTTATTACCTTCTATTTTTATACATATTATAGGTGCATCTGCATGGTCTATATAAGCTTGATAATCTACGTTATAATTACTTTCATCTTTACTAACAATTACATGTGTTTCGCCTTCATATTCATAGTCTTCAAATGCACATATAACATCATTTTCAAAGTCATCTGTAACCTCCAATCCCACTAAATTTTTAATAACTTCTTGTATTGTCATTTTAAATACCTCCTATATATTTTTTAATTATTTCTTAACTTCTTAAATATATTATACCGTACATTAAACGGTATGTCAATAGGAAATTTAAAATAATATATACCTATAATTTTACTTTTTCGGCTAATTCTCCATCTTGATTATATTGTTCATCCCATTTTTTCAGTTAACAAGCTATCTACAGTCACGTTTAAAGCTTTAGCCAATTTAGATAATGTTTCGCTTTTTGGGTTTTTCACTTTACCAGTTTCTATTTCTGATATAGTGCTCTTCCCTACGCCTGATTTATCTGATAAATCTTTAATAGTCATTCTATAATTTTTTCTTAGTTTTTTAATTTTTTCACCTAACTTTGACATATTGATAACTCCTCTCGTTTTTCATTTGTTCGGTTTACAGAATTATTATGACATAATTAATTCGATAAAACAAATTAAAATTTTAAAAAAAACGGAGATATTTAGAAAAAATAGTACATTAATCCTGTTAAATAATCGGATAACCGAATTTTTGCATCTTGAACATTCGGTATGGCGAATATATACTATAATTACATTCGGTCAACCGAAATAATACACCAAGGAGGTGGACAAGATTGGAAAATAATATAGCAAAGTATGTTGAAATATTAAAAGAAAAGGGGGTTACAGTTACTGAAATAATAAAAAAAACAGGTATAGGAAGGACAAGCTTTTATGACATTATGAAAGGTAAACAAATTCCCAAAATTGATACTGCAATTGCTATTTGCCAAGCTTTAGAAGCAGATGTTAAGGATGTTTTTCCACAACTGAAGGGAGAGTGAATATATGAGCAACATTATTAAAATTTTAAATAAAGATGGACAACTTGTAGTTTCAAGTAGACAGGTAGCAAGAGACTTTGAAAAAGAGCATAAACACGTATTAGAAAGTATTGATGCACTAGTTAAAGGGGTAGCCGAAAAATCGGCAGACCTATTTATACCGGCAGAATATCAGCACGAGCAAAACAAACAGATATATAGAGAATACCTTTTAACTAGAGATGGATTTTCACTCTTAGTTATGGGGTTTACTGGACCAAAAGCTCTTCGATGGAAGCTTAAGTATATAGAAGCCTTCAACAAGATGGAACAAGCACTAAAAGAACAACAAAAGTTTACTTGTATAGAAGATGTACTTATTCAAGCTTTACAGGAAATGAAAGATGTTAAACAACAACTTAACCAAGTTAATCACAAAGTATTAGAAACTAAAGAAGAACTTAAAACAGTAAGAGAGGTTATAGAAATAAGACCTTCCAACAGCTGGAGAGGTGAAACAAATAGATTAATGACTAAGATATGCTTTAAACTTAAAGATTATAAAAAACCTAAGGAAGAAGCTTATAAAGCACTAGAAGAAAGAGCAGGTTGTGATTTAAAAATAAGACTAAAAAATATGAAAGCAAGACAAGCATTGCAAGGTGTACCTAAGAGTAAAATTGATGAACTTAATTATTTAGATGTTATAGCACAAGATAAAAAGCTTATAGAGATTTATACAGCCATAGTAAAAGAAATGGCTATTAAATATAAGGTTGCATAAAGAAAAGGTAAATTTAAAATGCTCAAAGTTGGAGGGATTAAAATGTTAAAAAAATTACTAGAAGGAAGAGTAGGGCGCTTAAGCAATTCAGAATTTTCAATTATATGCGAGATTGTTACAGATGATATTAAATTCAATAGAATTAGTTTTAGAAAGAGGACAAGCCTGGATAATGTTTTGGACATAGCAAAGGGAATAAAAGAAGAGCTGCGCCAACAGCTCAACTAGATAGATTTATCTACAATAAAAGAGAAAGAAAGAGAATTGAAAGGAGAATAAAAAATGGACAAGCTTGAATGGCTTAAGGAAAGGCAGAGAGGTATTGGTGGAAGTGACGTAGGAGCTATCTTAGGAGTAAACAAGTGGAAAACACCATTTGAAGTATATCTTGAAAAAACAGAAGAAATAACAGAAGTTAAAGAAACATCTGAAGCTGCTTACTGGGGAACGGAACTAGAAGATTTAGTTGCAAAAGAGTTTACTAAGAGAACTGGTAAGAAAGTTAGAAGAGATAATAAGCACTTAATACACTCTAAATATCCATTCATGGTAGCTAATATTGACCGTAGAGTAGTAGGAGAAAATAGCATACTGGAGTGTAAGACTACTAACAGCTTTAATGCTAAGGAATGGGATGGTGACGAGGTACCAGCTAGTTACATATTGCAGTGTCAACATTATATGGCGGTAACAGGTGCAGATAAATGTTATATAGCTTGTCTTATAGGTGGGCAAAGATTTATCTATAAAGAAATTCCTCGAGACAATGAATTAATTGAAATGATAATAGCGGCCGAGAAGGAGTTTTGGGAGGAGCACGTAATGAAAAGAATTCCTCCAGCTTTAGATGGATCTAGTGCAGCTGAAAAATATCTTAAAGAAAGATATTCTAATCCAACACCATATTCGGGGATAAATCTTAAATCAGAATGTAAAGATATGATAAATGAATACTTACAGCTTAAAGAAAATATAAAAGCTCTTGAAACTAGATTGAAAGAGATTGAGAACAACATTAAGAATGAGCTTGCAGATAATGAGAAGGGGTATGTAGGGAATTATGAAGTAAACTGGATGCCTGTAAAAGTTTCGAGGGTAGACAGTAAAGCTTTAAAAGAGAAATATCCGGACATTTATAAAAAAGTTTGCAAAGAATCATCTTATAGAAAATTTGGAATAAAGGAGTGTAATTAATATGGCAACAGCAGAGGAATTAAAAAATCAATTAGCAACAAAAAAAGAAACAGGAGTAGGTAGTGCAGGAAATACGATAAAGAGCTTACTAAACAGCCCTGCTATAAAGAAAAGATTCGAGGAAGTATTAAATAAAAAAGCACCGCAATACATGAGCAGCATAGTTAATCTAGTTAATGGTGATACAAACTTAAAGAAATGCGACCAAATGAGTGTAATTGCAAGTTGTATGGTAGCGGCTACTTTAGATCTTCCGGTGGACAAAAATTTAGGTTATGCATGGATAGTGCCTTATGGCAACAAAGCACAATTCCAGTTAGGTTATAAAGGATATGTTCAACTTGCACTAAGAACAGGACAATACAAGGCTATAAACGTCATAGAGGTCCACGAAGGTGAGCTAATAGAGTGGAATCCACTTACAGAAGAATTAAAGATTGATTTCAGTCAGAAAAAATCAGATGCAGTTATAGGATATGCTGGATATTTTGAGCTAATTAACGGATTTAAGAAGTCTACATACTGGACCAGGGAGCAAATAGAAAAGCATAAACAGAAATTCAGCAAATCCGATTTTGGATGGAAGAAAGACTTTGACGCTATGGCTAAAAAGACAGTTTTAAGAAACATGCTTTCTAAGTGGGGAATTCTGTCAATTGAAATGCAAAATGCTTATACAGCGGACCAAGCTACAATAAAACCGGAAGCAGTAGAAACAGGGGACATAAAAGGCAATGTTGACTATGTAGAAGCTGATTTTGAAAGTTACGAGGGAACACCGTTTGAAGAATAGTAGGTGATTTTAATGCCAGGAGAAGTAAACAAAGGGTGGATAAGCCTATATAGAAGCATACAAGACCACTGGTTATGGCAGGAGAAACCTTTCAGCAAAGCACAAGCATGGCTAGACCTTCTCCTGTCTGCCAATCATGAAGATAAAAAAATTGTACTAGGGAATGAATTGATTTTAGTAAGACGAGGAAGTTTTATTACATCAGAACTTAAATTAATGGAAAGATGGGGATGGGGAAAAGAAAAAACAAGAAACTTCTTAAAGTTACTACAAGATGATGGAATGATAGAAAAGAAATCAGACCGAAAAAAGACCACTATAAACATAGTAAATTACAATAATTATCAACAATCACCAGACCACGAACAGACCACGAACAGACCACGAGCAGACCACGAACAGACCACGAACAGACCACGAGCAGACCACGAACAGACCACGAGCAGACCACGAGCAGACACAAACAATAATGATAATAATGATAATAATGATAATAATAAAACAACTACTACTATATGTGGTAGTGATGAAGAATTTAACATTTATAAGTTTTTAGAAAAGTGTAACTTTATATTATCCCCAATGCTAGTAGAAAAGATACAATCGGACATAGAGATATACAGCTTAGAAGAAGTTAAGAAGGCTATAGAAATAGCAGACAGTAATGGTAAACATACTTATAGCTATGTTAAAGGAATATTAGAAAGGCGTAGAGCTAAAATGAATGAGGAAGCTGCTAAAGAGAAAGCAATGGAGCAAGCTTTCAAGGAGTTCCTGGAGGAGGATTAAAAAATGGACAAGAAAGAGTTTATGGAGTATACGAAATACTTAAATAAAACGCTAAATGTAGAGATACCTAACGATAAAGAGGTACTATCTGCATGGTATGAACCGTTTAGAAACATCCATTTGCTAATAGCAAAGAGAATGGCTCAACTGTATTTACAGAATGAAACAGGATATTTTAAACTAGCGAAGCTATTAGAATATAAAAGCGTGGCTATGCAAGGAAGGACATACAACGAGGATAATACAATTAAAAAATGCTACTTTTGCGGTGGGACAGGCTTTATACAGATAGAAAGGAAAATTGATATGTATAAGCAGCCGATTGAATTTTGTGCAAGGTGTATATGTGCTATAGGAAATAGTTTACCTGGCTATATAAGGCAAGTTACACCAAGTGAATTAAAAAGTATGACAAGAACGCCTAATGCAACTTATGTAATTTAGGAGGGGGAAAAATGAATAAAGTTGTTTTAATAGGACGATTGACTAAAGATCCTGACTTAAGATTTACACCAGGGAAAGGAACAGCGGTTTGTAGATTTACATTAGCTGTTAACAGACGTTTTAAAAGCCAAGGCCAACCGGATGCAGATTTTATACCAGTAGTAGTTTGGGGAAAGATAGCTGAGAATACAGCTAATTATGTAAGCAAGGGTAGACTAGTTGGAGTAAGTGGCTCAATTCAAACTAGAAGTTATGAAGCTAAAGATGGTACTAGAAGATATGTGACAGAAGTTGTTGCTGATAGTGTTGAATTCCTTGAATCAAAGAATGTAACACAACAAAGTTATCAAAGTAGCCAAGAGAACTTTGGAGAATTTGAGGGAGAATATCAAGAGGTAAATGATGGTGATATACCGTTTTAAATAAAAGAAAATAGGAGGTGAACAACGGTAAGTAATGGATAAGTTATTTTGGGCAGAAGAAGCAGTTAGGTTATATAAGAAAGGATATACTGTAAAAGAAGCTATAGAAATAGTAAAGGCAGAGAAAGAAAAATATGAAAGGAATAAAGATTGTAAGGAGGAGTAAATATGTGGACAAGTTCTGATTTAGCTTTTTTAAGAGCAAACTACAGGAATATGACTTATGCTGAAATCGGTGAAAAGTTAGGCAAGACTAGAAAAGCTGTAACTAGAAAAGCTAATATTTTAGGGTTAACCAAAAAAGTTAGATCAACATCATCTAAAAAAATTGTTTTTTATGAAGAAGGAAAAGAAACGCAGTTAGAACTTGAAGGAAGATTTAAGATGAAAAACTATGATTTAGATGTAAAAGTAGGAGATAAAATAAAAATTATAGCATCGGATTATGATTCTAAAAAATTAGGTGCTAAAAAGCTTATAAAAGGTGTAGTTATCTATAAAAATGATAGCTTTATAACAATACAAGGTGAGAACTATAAAGAAAGCTTTTTAATAGCAGATTTTTATACTGGAGCTGCAAAGTTAATAAAAAAGGAGGGACAAGCTAGATGCCATTAAAAGAATTGTTTCAAATGCAAAAGGAGTTAGACCAATATATCGTAGATAAGAGCATACCTGGTGGATGTGGAGAAATACCTGGGGATGCAGAGTGTTTCTTAACAGATAGAATACTAGCTTTAAGTGTGGAAGTTGGAGAGTTCGCTAATGCAACTAGATGCTTCAAGTACTGGAGTATAAAACCTAGCGAACCTAAAGAAAGACTTTTAGATGAGTATGTTGATATATTACACTTCTGGCTTAGCATAGGAAATACAATGAAATTTACAGCAGAGGAAATAGAACAGGCTTATATGAAGAAAAACGAAGAGAACTACAAGAGACAAGAGCAAGGTTATTAAGAAAGGAATAGCTTCATTTGAGAGTACAGTTTTATCCTTGTATTCTCAAATGATAATCAGTTGAAATATGTATAAGCTAGGAAAAATAGAAGAAAGCCGGGGCTGGGTTTACCAGCAGATAATGATAGAAACGGAGGGAAGAAACATGAAAGAATGTGCTATATGTGGAAGGATTCCAGGAGAGCAGCACCATATAGTAAAAAGAAGCCAAAACAGAGCTATGATAAAGGCTCCTATCAATCATATTTATCTTTGTGAAGAGCATCATAGGGGTACAAAAGGCGTGCATGGTAGAGATGGACATAAACTAGACATAAAACTCAAACTGCAGTTGCAGAAAAAGCTATTCGAATTGTTTGAAAAAGAATACTACAGTAAAGAAGAAATAAAAGATATGCTGCACATAAGCAATAATGATGTAGATAGGTTACTTAAAACAATACAATGTAAAAACGGACAATATGAAAGAGTTGACATAGTAAGAGCGTGTATGGGAGGCGTACTTTATGCTAGCTAATGAGGGGAAGAAATTTGAGCAGGATTTCAAAGAAAGTATTCCAGAATGGTGTTGGGTGTATAGGCTAAGAGATTCAGCAGGAACATGGCAAGGTGGAGATAATACAAGGTTCACTCCAAGTAATATATGCGATTTTATTGTGTTAGCCAGAGATAAGTTGTTTTTGTTGGAACTTAAAAGCCATAAGGGAGCGAGTATTCCAATTAGCTGTATAAGGGAAAATCAATTAAAAGAATTATCTAATATTGTTTATTCAAATATAAAACCTAGATTTATATTCAATTTTAGAGATAGAGAAAGGACCTATATAGTATCAGCTAGAGAAGTTAAAAAATTCATTGAAGAAACAAGTAGGAAATCAATACCTATAGGCTGGTGTAAAGAGCATGGGAAAGAAATAGAAAGTATTAAAAAGAGGACAAGATTTAGATACAACTTAGAAAAGATATTCAGTTAAAAGGTGGGGCGGGAGTGTTAGGAGATGAATAGACAAGCTAAATGACTTATTAGAGGGCAGAATAAAATTATTTGAGGAAGATTATAAGATAACTTATAAATGCAGATATAAGGTAAATGGGAAGTGGATAAAAGCGAAGATAGACATGGAGCATGGAATTATTTATGACCTAAAAGGAAATGAGATAAGGAGATGCAATGTATGCTAGGAATATTAATAATCGTATCTATAATTTCTATATCTATAGCAATTATGAGTTATAGATATAGTGTTAAAAAAGTTGAAGATGTAAGGAGAAAAATGGAGAGGCCGGACCTAATACACGTGAAAAGGAGATGAATTTATGATAAGTGAGCAAGCATTTAAGAAAACAGAAGGTATGCTTTATAGATATTATAGAAACATAAGAAAAAAGGACAGACTGAAATATAAGAAATATACTCTAGAGAATAGGATTGAGCAGATAAAAAGAGATATTAAAACAATAAATATAGAGCTGGACGATAACGTTAAAGCTATAGATTACTCTAAAGAAAAAATACAATCTAGTTCAGCTGGTTCAGGTTTAGAGCAAAGCCTTATGAAAGAAATCACTAAGTTAGAGAACGAGCTAAAGACAATTATAAAAGCTAAATTAAAGTTACAGGCTAAAATAAGAATCTTAGAGACCGAAATATCTGATACAGAGTACGTTATTAATCAGCTCAGTGAGGAGTACAAGCAATTAGTTGAGCTTAAGTACGGAAATAGTATGAAAATATCAAACGCAGCTATAGGAATGAAACTAAATATGACTGAAGCTACAGTAAGACGTAAAAGAGTAGAAGTTGTTCAAGCTATAGCTAAGTGGATGAATATAGCTTAAATTAAAATAATTCTAAAAAATTTTTTAATTTCTTATTGACATACCGTGCATTGTACGTTACAATATAATCAAGAGGTTAGGGAATAACAAATATGAAAGGGGAAATTAAAAAATGAAAAAAGATGAATTGATTAAAAAAATAAAATTTATGGAGATGGCAATAAAGGAAGGTGAAAAACTTGATTTGCTATGCAGACCGCAATACGACCATTTCGGAACTTTTTTAGGATTAGAAACATTCTTTATGAGCAGTAATATGGCACGAGATGCTATTACTACTTTCGATAATCACTATTATATGGTTTTGAATCACAAAGACGTCGAAACAAAATCACGTGATATAGATGATTATATAGATAGCTTTTGTAAATGTTACGAATTGTATGACTTTGATGAAGACGTTGAAATCAAATGTACTTGTAAATTACCAACCAAAGAAGAAGCTGAAGCAAAATGGTATCATAGCATAATTGAAATAATAGAAAAAAGAAGCGAAGGAATAAAAAAGATGATAGGTGAAAAATAAAGAATATCACATAAGACAATAGAAGAGAAGCAAGTCATTTGAGAATACAGTCTTATCCTGTATTCTTAAATGACACAAGAGAAAATAAGAGAATTGATAAAAAATGATTGAAGTGATAGGAGTAAAAAATATGGCGAAAAATACAGAAATTATTTACTCATCCTATGGGAGCCCTAGTGTAGAAACTGAAAAGTATAGTGGAACATGCTTAATATGCGGTAAGGAAATTAAAGAAGGCGTAAAGGCAAAAACGATTTTGTCAGGGAACTTTACTAACTGGGGTGAATGTAAGGATAGGACAAGTCAATATGTCTGTAAAGAATGTGCTTTTACTATGAAAACTAGGGAACTAAGAGTTAATTCTTTTATAGCAGACAGCAAGCATTTATATTTACTAAAGAAAAACGATTTAGAAGAGTACTTGTTTAATTTAGAAAAATATGTAGATGGAGAATTCATAGTTGGAATTACCCAGAGCTTTAAGAAACATAATTCTTTTAGATGTAAGGTAAATACTAATCCTAAATGCTTTTTTATAAGAGAAGAAGATAGAGAGTATCTATTTGATGTACGTAAGTTAAAACCAGTTTATGAAAAACTCAATGAAGCATATCTACAGTTTTCGAAGGATGAGCTACTCACAGGACAATATAAGATGATTTCAATAGAGCAATTCGGGCTTGAAAAATTTCAAGAGTACGAAGCAATATTCAAGCAATACAGAGGTTCTGCTCAATTTGATATAATGATTTATATGCTTAACTCAGAAAGACGAAATGAGTACGTAAAAGCTAAAATGGAAGAAGAAAAGAAACGTAAGAAGGAATTAGAAAAGTTAGCAAAAGAAGAAAAGAAAAAGAGTAAAAAAAAGAATAAAGAAGAAATTGATGAAGCGCAAATATCTTTATTTTAGGAGGTAAATAGGATGTATGAATTAACTAGAAACAATATACATGATGCTGCTGTTTCTACACTTGCTGATATATGGTCCCAGATAGATTGGGATAAGGTGACAGGGCAAAGAGCAATGGGAATTTGGGATGAATTTTCAAGCAAGGTAAAAGCTTCGGCTATGACGACGAACAGTTATGAAAAGTTTGTTGAGAAGCTATGTAGAAAGATGGAAGTTAGGTCATTAAAATTTAGAACAATTAATGAAATTACGAATGAAAGTGAAGAGTTTAAGAAGGCTATTTTAAAAACTTTTAGAGAGGAAACACAAGTAATAGTACTTAAATTAAGACTTAATAATCAGGTAAGAAAAGAGCAGGAACAACAGGAGAAAATTAGGAAAGAAAAAGAAAAGGCTTTAGCAGATAAATTAGAAAATGCACAAGTAGCATTTACAGAGAAAGGAGTTAAGGTACATGAGAACTAATATAAGATTGAAGTTATTAAGTCCATTAATGCATTATGGAGATGAAAAGCTTGGAACTATGCAAGCTGCAAGAACAATGAAATATGAGTATAAAGGTGAATATATAGATGTTCCTGTCTATTCTGGGAATGCTTTTAGAGGAGAACTTAGAAGAATAGCAATGAGAGATTTTTTAGAACACATAGGAGTTATAGACGAAGGAATAAGTGCTAAATTGTACTATATGCTATTTACTGGAGGAGCTTTAACAAGTGGCAGTAGATATAATGAGCTAGGTAAAAAAAGAAAAATGAGAGAAATGTGTCCGCCACTTGCTTTATTTGGAGCAGCTATAGGAGACCAGATCCCGGAAGGTAAAATGAAGATTCCTATATTTATTCCTATCTGTCAAGAAACTGCTGAATATACAGGTATAGAAAGCAATTTGAGTTTTTATGATATGCTACAGGATGTCTTCTATACAAGACGTGATGATTTAAAGTCTAATGACTTCAATATAACTGATGAAACTAAGCACGACAATGCTGTCCAGATGAAATATGAAGCTCAATGCTTAAGTGCAGGAACGGAACTTATAGGAAACGTGGTTATAGAAAATGATAATGAGGTAGAAAGAGCTTGCTTAAAATCTATATTAAAGAAGTTTGAAGAAATGCCTTATATCGGGGGAAAGAGTGCAACAGGGCATGGAGAAGTTAAAATAACATATAACATAGACGTTGATGAAAATATTTATTATAACTACTTAGATGAGCATAAAGAAGAAATTAGAAATTGGTTAAGAGAAGTGGAGAGTGTTTTATGACAATAGATGAATTTATGGAAATAGGTGCTGTGTGGAGTAACTCCGCACAGTATTTAAAAAAATGGGATAAAGCTAGAGAAGTAATAAAAGAACAGCTAAAAAAATTTAATAAACCTTATATATGTTTAAGCGCTGGGAAAGATAGTGTAGCAATGGCTTTTTTAGTTGCGGAAGTAGCGGAACAATTGAATTGTAAAGATAATATGTTTTTATGGTCCCATGTAAGTGATGCTTCTTTTCCAGGAACGATAGAAACATTAAAAAAAGTATCTGAAATGACAGGAATAAAGCTTGTTATAGACGAATCTCCAGTATCAGCTTTTGAAGTTGTTTCAGAAAGGACAGCTGATGATGTAAAAAAATTCGGAAAGCAGGGTTATTTCTTTTCGGCTATAAAAAAATGTATAGAAACATATCATAGAAATCTTGCATTTGTAGGAGTGAGAGCATACGAAAGTAAAAGACGTATGAAAGCGGTAAAAGCAAATGGAATGACATTCACATCTAATGTTCCTACCTTCTGTAATGTGTGTTATCCTTTAGCATGGTTTAAATTAGAAGATGTAGCAGCAACTATTTTTATGTATGATGCTCCAATGCATCCTATATATTCTAAAATGGACACAAGATTAAAATATAGCAATACTGATGAGGGATGGATAAGATTAGGATATATTACAGCAAGAGATCTAATGGAGTATGGTACTATTGTTTTTTTAAAGAGAAATTATCCAGAGCAATACGAAAAACTTGTAAGAGCGTTTCCAGAGGTGAAAGGATATGTATAAGAAACATTAAACACGAAGGGGTGAAAGAATGTTTACTAATTTTAAGGCTACAGCACATATGATGGCTCCGATTGCTACAACAGATATGATTATTTTAGATGCTGTATTAAGTGCAGCAAAAGCTAAAGAATTACTTCAAGATAATTATTATGCTGGTACTAATCAATATGGAACTAAAGAAGAAGTAGATGAATGGTTAGGGAAAATATTAAATAAAAAGCAAGAAGTTTATTGCACTAGTGTAGGTATAGGAGATAATAGAGAATTTATAACTTCATGGTGTAAACGTTGGGACGATAAAAACGACGATATGGTAACAGGGCTAAAGGGAAAAGCAAGAGTAGAGATAGGTGCAGGGCATTTTAAAAATTATCATATGCCTTTAGTTGTAAAATCTTACAAAACAATTACATTCTATGTAAGGGGGAATATGGAAGAAGTAAAAAGATTGCTAGAAAATTACATCTTCTATTTAGGCAAAAAAGGAAGTCAAGGCTTTGGTCAAGTTGGTAAATGGGACTTTGAAGAAATAGAACAAGATTACAGCCTTTGGAAAGATAATAAACCTATGCGACCTATACCAGCTAAAGAGTGCATTGAATATATTAAAAATAACAGTTATGCAGATATGAGAGTATATGCATTAATACCACCATACTGGAGACCAGATAACAGAGAATTATGTGTTATGCCAGAGGTGAAAAGTGAGAAATTCTAATATGAGAAAGAAAGGACTTCTATGAGAGTAAAAATAAATTTTTTAATAAATGATAATTTCACATTTAGAAATAGTTTAAATGAAGCTATGACAGCTTTTATATACAGATGTATCGGCATAGCTGATAAAAGATATTCTTTAATGCTTCACGACAATGGATTTGCTAGTGCTGGATATAAAAAATATGTCTATCATGTGTATGCATTTTTACAAAATAATAGAATAGTTAAAGACCAACTTCTAAAAGGTAAAGCAACTTTAATTTTTTCTTCAGCTTTAGAAGATACAATAATTAAGTTTGTAGAAGGCTTAATTAAAATAGGAAAAGTACAACTTTACGGTCATAGTTTTAATATATTATGCATTGAATATGAGCCTGAGCCTAAATTAAATGATTCAGTATTATTTAAAGCGTTAAGCCCAGTTTATATGATGGACATTAATCATAATTGGTTAAAACCAGGGAATATTGAAGAAAAATTGATAACTAACCTTATAGAAAAATATTATGCTTTATATAAAAGATTGCCTAGAAGCTTAGAAATGAACATAAAATTTTTAAATTATTCTGCTGAATATTTAAAGTATAAACAAGGTACTTATAAAGGATATGTTGGAATAGTAGCTCTACAAGGAGATAAAGAATTGATAAAAATGGCTTATGAAAGTGGATTAGGCTCCCACAATGGAATAGGATTAGGCTTATTGGAGGCAATTTGAAAAAGCAGTAGATTAAATACTATCTACTGCTGGAGAAGATTTTAATAATAATAAAATGAACTAGTGACGAGAAAATGACGAATTTCCGACGAATTTAACCACTAAAACTATATTATAATAATAGAATAAGAAAATAAAGTTAAAGGAGGGTAGACCTCCAAGCAACATATTGTACTAAGCACTTAGAACTGACTATAGCAGTTACTAAGTGTTAGAGCACTTGGATAAGTTCCAGGTGCTTTTTCTATTTTTATAATTTTTATAATTAAGGAGCGAGAAGTGTGAAAATAGGTGAAATACTTAGAGAAAAGCAGCCTAAGGAATATAAAAAATTAAGAAACGAACAAAACACAATTAAAAAACATGAGCGCTTCTCTACTAGAGAAATAGAAGAGCTGATGTATCATAGTTGCTATAAACGTAGTAAAGGTGGGGCTTTGAGGCAGATAAAATAAATGGATATGAGGTTAATTGCTCATAATTGGAGTGATAACATGAGTGAGAAGTTTTATAAAAGTAAGAAATGGAAAACTAAAAGAGAAGTAATATTAAAGAGAGATAATTATCTGTGTAGAGAATGTAAAAGGTATGGCAAAACAACACAAGCTACAACAGTACATCACATATTACCATTAGAGCAAAGACCAGATTTGAAACTGAATAGTCAGAATTTAATTAGCTTATGTAATGAATGTCACAATCAGATGCACGATAGAAACACTAATGAATTGACGAACAAAGGAAAGCAATGGGTAGAGAGGATATCCCCCCTACTTAGTGAATGAGAATAAGGACACAGGGTACCGGTGGGGGGCAACCTTTTCCAAGTGTGCTGTATTTTTCAAAAAGGGGGTGTAGGGGATGGCAAGGCAAAAGACAACTATAAAAAAGCAGGTTATACAAAACATGAAAGATCTTGGTGTATACAAGCCTGAATACAGAACTACAATTGATATATTTGTAGATATGGTCCATCAGTACGAGATATTTAGTGAACAATTTGCAGAGCAAGGTTATCGTGTAGAAGAAGAATATACAAACAAAGCCGGTGCCACAAATATGAGAAAAACACCTATTTATTCTGCGATAGAAAAATTAAGAATGGACATCTCTACATATTCCAACTTGCTATGCTTAAACCCTAAATCACTTGAAAAAGTGACTACAGAAAGTAATAATACATCAAAACTAGCAAGTGTGTTGAGTAAACTTGAGTAAATATAAAAACTATGACATTGTAATGGAATATGTAGAGAGTATAGTAAGTGGTAAAAAAATAGCTTGTAAAGAAACAATCCAAATGTGCGAAAGGTTTAAAAAAGATTTAGATAATCCTGAATATGAATTTAAACCTAAAGATGCCGAATTCGTTATACAAATAATTGAAAAAACCTTTGTTCATCAAAAAGGTGAAGATATGCAAGGTCGACCATTAAGAGGTCGTCCTTTTTTATTAGAAGCTTGGCAAAAATTTATTGTGTATAATCTATTAGGTTTTTATTATAAAGGGACAATTATAAGAAGATTTAAAGAAGCATTTATCATGATCCCGAGAAAGAATGGGAAAACACCCTTTATAGCAGCTTTATCTTGGGGATTAGGGTTATTAGAGAGGAAATCAGGGGCAGAAATAGTTATTGTTGGAAATCAGTTGAAACAAGCCTTGCAAAGTTTTAATTTTATCCTCTATAACTTGAAACAAATGGGGGAGGATAAGAATTTTAGGATCCTTGATAATAATCAAGAACACTCTATTAGTGGCGACCTTGGGGATGGCTAT
>ENA-OWOZ01001527-OWOZ01001527.1-bioreactor-metagenome-genome-assembly--contig:-NODE-1527-length-20638-cov-4.643062_pt1 | contig 20638 bp, 11 predicted proteins | sample MGYA00238140_ERZ651804 | MGnify/ENA primary metagenome ERZ651804 (study PRJEB26910, sample SAMN07631232) | bioreactor metagenome | isolation source: Switchgrass digestor | place: USA: Dartmouth... | reverse complement strand
GAACGCTTCAGGTGCTCGACTATGCCATTTTAGTGATAAGCGGTGCCGATGGGGTACAGGGGCATACAAAAACATTATGGCGGTTGCTGGAACTATATAAGATACCGGTATTTATATTTGTAAATAAAATGGACCAGAGTGGAACCGATAAAAATAAGTTAATGGAAGAAATACAAAAGCAATTGGATGAAGGCTGCGTTGAATTTGGACAAGTTGACAAAGATATATTTTTCGATCAGCTGGCCATGTGCGATGAAAAGTTGATGGAAATATATTTAGAAACAGGCAGTATTGAAAAAGAGCAAATTAGAATGGCAATTAAGGAACGTAAAGTATTTCCGTGCTTTTTTGGTTCTGCGCTAAAATTAATAGGTATTGAGCAATTTATGGAGGGTATTTTGGAATACACCCTGATTCCTACTTATCCCGATGAATTTGGGGCCAGGATATTCAAAATCACAAGAGACGAACAGGGCAATCGTCTTACCTACATGAAAGTGACTGGGGGAAAACTTAAGGCAAAGGATGTTCTGACCAATGGAATTTGGGAAGAGAAAGTAAATCAAATTCGTATTTATTCCGGCCAGAAATTTGAGGTGGTGAGCGAGATAGATGCCGGCTCTGTAGTTGCAGTGACAGGGCTTAGCCAAGCTAAACCGGGAGAGGTTTTAGGAATTGAAAAAGAAGCTATAGCACCTGTATTGGAGCCGGTACTGCTATACCGGATTATACTTCCGGAAGGTTGTGATCCTAGATTAATACTTCCTAAACTGCGTCAAATTGAAGAAGAGGAACCGGAATTACATATTGTATGGGATGAACAATTGCAGGAAATTCAGGTACAGGTAATGGGAGAGGTACAGCTTGAAATTCTTAAGAGCCTTATACAAAGTCGTTTTGGTGTTGAGGTGGATTTTGATGACGGAAGAATAGTATATAAAGAAACCATTGCCAATACCGTTGAAGGGGTAGGACACTTTGAGCCCTTGAGGCATTATGCTGAGGTTCACCTTTTATTGGAACCGGGAGAAATAGGAAGCGGCCTTAAGTTTGATACAAAATGCAGTGAGGATGTGTTGAGCAGAAACTGGCAAAAGTTGATTTTGACCCATTTGCAGGAAAAAGCCCATAAAGGAGTTTTGACAGGCTCGGAAATTACAGATATGAAAATAACTTTAGTTTCAGGCAGAGCCCATAATAAACATACAGAAGGCGGAGATTTTAGAGAGGCTACCTACCGTGCAGTGCGTCAAGGCTTAAAGGAGGCACAATCCATATTGTTGGAGCCTTATTATTCCTTTGAGCTGGAACTGCCTGAAAAAATGGTAGGAAGAGCAATGACGGATATTGAAAAGATGCACGGGGTATGCAAGATATCAAAAATAAGTGGAGATACAGCAGTTTTAGTGGGAAGTGCTCCTGTTGTCACCATGAGAAATTATCAGAAAGAGGTGGCAGCGTATACTAAAGGTTTTGGAAGGCTTTTTTGCAGTCTGAAAGGGTATGAGCCATGTCATAATGCCCAAGAAGTAATTGAACGTATCGGATATGATTCGGAAAGAGATGTTGAAAACCCTACCGGTTCTATATTTTGTGCACAGGGCACAGGCTTTTTTGTCAGTTGGGATAAAGTAAAGGACTATATGCATGTTGAAAGTTATTTTCAAAAAGAGGCTGATATAGAAGTTGGAGAACAAATCCGAGCTAGGTATTCGGAGGAAAGGTCAATAAGCTTAGAGGAAATTGAACATATTATGAATAAGACTTTCTATGCAAATCAGGGTAAGAAATCAGTATGGAAAAGGCGTAAATCAGATATAGAAAGTTATTATAAAACAGTTAAGCAGACCAATACACAGAAGGAAGCAAAAGAGGAATACCTCTTGGTGGACGGCTACAATATTATCTACGCATGGCAAGAATTGAAGGAACTGGCAGAAGAGAATATGGATGGGGCAAAAATGAAGCTGTTAGACTCTCTTTGCAATTACCAATGGCTTAGAAAATGCAAGGTTATTGTTGTGTTTGATGCTTATCGTGTTGAAGGGCACCGTGAGGAAGTAATCGATTATTATAATATCCATGTGGTATATACCAGAGAAGCACAGACTGCTGACCAGTATATCGAGAAATTTGCTCATGACAACAAGAAAAACTATGATATAACCGTTGCAACATCCGATGGCCTTCAGCAGATAATTGTGAGAGGGGAAGGATGTGCTCTCCTGTCTGCCAGGGAACTGAAGGCTGAAATTGTGCGGGCCAATGAGCAAATGAACAAAGAATACCGGGAAATGCGAGGGAATGACCGCAATTATCTATCCGATGCGTTATCTACCGAAGTAAAACAGCACATGGAAGGTCTGATTAAAAAGAATGGTGACAAATAATTACTGTAATTTTGCTATAATTTATTAATAAGTGGGTATATATAACTTAGAATCCATTATAATGGGGAAATGACGTATAAAATAAATTTATACAAAGAATTATAATTTTGTATAGATTAAGTTAAAATGTGTAGTATAATGTATTTTGATATGTAGTATAATGTAAAAATAATCTAATAAAATGGTAATTGAAAAGAGGCAAGTATTGAGAGATGAAAAGACAGAATTTCACTTACTACCAAGTGACTAAATTTAATAATTTTAAGGAAATGCTTGATATAGCGGTAAGGGAAGATGGTCATAAAATTGCCTTTAAATACAAGGAAGGTAAGGATAAAATTGTTGAGGTAACCTATTCGCAATTCCAACAGCAGACTGAATGGTTAGGCGCTGCTTTGACTGAAATGGGTTTTGCCGATAAAAAGATTGCGTGTATAGGTAAAAACAGTTACAACTGGGTTTTAACTTATCTTACCGTTCTTAAAAGCTCCGGTGTATTTGTGCCCATTGATAATGAGCTTTCTTCAGAAGATGTTTTAAATGTTTTAAATGACAGTGAAAGCAGTGTTGTGTTTTATACTCAAAAGCATGAAGAACTGTTTAGGGCAAACGCCGATAAACTCCCTAATATCAAGCTTTATATAGGGTTTGATCGTACTGAAGACGACGGGAACTTTCTTTCCTTTGATAAGCTCATTGAATACGGAAAGAAATGTGATATTGAAAAATACCGGGCACTAAAGAGTGATCCCCACGCACTTAAAATGCTGGTATATACATCGGGAACTACAGGAAGTTCTAAAGGCGTAATGCTGTCGGAGCATAACTTGGTATCAAGTGTTTATTATGGGCTTCAGGTATCAACGGTATATGACACTTGTCTTTCGGTTTTGCCGTATCATCATACCTATGAGGCGGTAAGCGGTATTTTGGTATCGCTTCATAAACATTCTACAATTTGCATAAATGATAGTCTAACAAATGTAATGAAGAATCTTCAACTATACAAGCCGTCATATATTTATCTTGTTCCGGCTTTTGTTCAGATGTTTCGTTCCAAAATACTTAAAAACATAAAGGAATCAGGTAAGGAAAAGGCATTTAACAGATTAATTGCTATTAGCAATGCTTTGCGGAAAGTAGGCATTGATTTAAGAAAGACTTTCTTTAAGTCCATACATGATGCCTTTGGAGGAAGGCTAAGAAAGATTGTATGCGGTGGAGCACCTATTCGTCCTGAAATCGGAAAATTCTTTGATGACATTGGTATTAGCCTTATTAACGGCTATGGTATTACCGAATGTTCTCCTTTGGTATCTGCAAATCACGATATGTTTAATGATTATCATACTGCGGGCATAAAGCTACCATGCATCGATTTAAGGATAGATAATCCTAATGAAGAAGGTATTGGCGAGATATGCGTCAAGGGGGATATTGTAATGCTTGGCTATTACAAGCAGCCGGAGAAAACAGCTGAGGTTTTGAAAGATGGCTGGTTTTATACCGGCGACTATGGATACATTAATGATAAAGGCCAGCTTGTAATTACGGGAAGGAAGAAGAATATTATCGTCCTAAATAACGGGAAAAATATCTATCCGGAAGAGATTGAAAGTATGATTCAGGAAATTGATTACATAAATGAAGTTGTCGTAAGAGGACGTTTTGATGAGGATGGGGATCAGAAATCGCTCATGGCGGAGGTTTTCTTAAGTGAAGAAAAGACTCCCGAGGAAGTGCTTAGAGATATCAGAAAGGTAACCGCTGATCTTCCGGTTTACAAGCAGATCACAAAGGTGGTTATAAGAAGTGAGGAGTTTGAAAAAACAACCTCTAAAAAAATAAAACGATAAATATTTTATATTAATTATAAGGAGAGGCTAATTGGTTATATATGTTATATATAATTAATTAGCTATCTTCATTTAGTTAATAGTAATAAAGTAGTATATAAGCGGAAGAGATTAGTATATAAAATAAGTATACCCTATGATAAAATGTAAATATAATCCATATTTATAGGGGGGTATACTTATGGGTAAAGTTATAAAAAAAGTCTCCTTAATGCTGATTTTACTAATTTTGTGTCAGTTTTTTAACGCTATTCCGATTTTTTCGGAAGGTCTTTTCGGCGATTTGAATGGTGACAATTCAGTGGATTCAATTGATTTTGCCTTGCTAAAGGGGTACTTGCTTTATAATAGGACACCTTCCATAAACAATTGGGTAGAACGAGCGGATGTGTATAAGGATGGAACAATTAACTCCTTAGATCTTGCGATTTTTAAGAAGTATTTGCTTGGAATGACCAATAGCTTACTTTTCAATCCGGATCAAAGTGGCATCCCATCGACTCCTACCTTTGTAAAACCGGCTACTCCACCAATTATTTCACCAGTTACTCCGACACCTCAAGAAAATTGGGTCCCATTTATACCTTCGGCTGAAAGTGTCTCTTTAAATCTAGTAATAGATAACTCCTATCAAAATAGTGCTAAACAAGAAAAGTACATTCAAGTAACTATCACATTTAATAATGGCGGATATAGAATTGTGGATGAAGGTAAACTTGAATGTTCTCAATCTCAGTCTGGAGAGTTGTATTTTTCTACATCAGGAGTGAAGATAGAAAAGTATGCGGGAAACGGTGGAGTAACAACGGCACTTATGCGTAAGGTAATAAAATACCCTGTTGAATATCAGCTTGGAAATATAAACCGCTTTGATTTCAAAGTATATGATGAAGTTGTTACCGGATTTTCTTTTACGCCAGATTCAGTTATTATTCCGGATCCGGTTTCCTATGACGCAGTAGTAAATGAGAAATTTGTAAATGCCAATACTCAATTTGCAGCAGACCTTTTCAAAAAGTTTAGTAAGGAGGACTTGGAGGAAAACGTATTTTTCTCGCCTTTTAGTATTTCCATGGCACTGTCAATGGCATATCAGGGAGCAGACACCACGACAAAAGAAGCTATGGCAGAGGCACTTATCTATAATGAAATGACCGACGAAGAAATAAATCAAAGTTACAGAGACCTTTTAAATTACTTCAAAAAGCTATATCCTCAGATAGAGTTGAATGTTGCCAACTCCCTATGGATTAAGGAAGACTTCAAAGATAAAGTAAATCAGAGCTTTTTAAATAAAAATAGTGAGATATTTGATGCTCATAGTTTCTTCTTGGATTTTTCAAAACCTGAAGCCTATGACGTTATGAATAAATGGATTTCCGATTCTACAAAAGGCAAGATAGAGAATATGATAAAACCACCTGTTCATTCCGATATAGCAATGTACCTTATGAATGCCATTTATTTTAATGGAAGTTGGATGGATCAGTTTGATATAATGCAGACAACAATCAGTGTATTTACAAATATAAAAGGTGAAAATAAGATTGTTCCGATGATGAATAGAACAGGAAAATACGGATATACTCAAGACTCTGAATATAGAGCTGTTGAGATTCCCTATGGTTCCGGAAACCTTTCTATGTATTGCATTATTCCTGAAAAAGATAATGTAAATGATTTTATTGCTCAATTTGACAGCAATAAGTGGAATGCGATAAAGAGAAGGCTTTCAATGAAATCCGTAAGGTTAAGTATACCATGCTTTAAGATTGAATATGAAGCGCAAGATATTAAAAATAAGCTAACAGAACTGGGTATGGGTGAAGCCTTCTCCTTTGGTGCCGATTTCTCAAAAATTTCGCAATACGATGGTTTATGGATAGACGATGTTAAACATAAAGCTGTAATTGATGTGAATGAAAAAGGAACCGAGGCTGCAGCTGTGACTATTATAGGTATGGCAACCCCTTCAGTACCAAGTCTCTTTACTGCCAACAAGCCTTTTATGTTTGTAATTGCCGATAATGAGACCGGGACCATACTTTTCATGGGTAAAGTTGTGGACATTAATAATTAATCTTAAAGTTAAAAAAGGTGCATTGCTTTATTATCAATGCACCTTTTTATAGTAAATGGACTGAAGTTTTTTATTGTGAGTTTGATATACTGAAAAACCAAATTTGGGAGGGATATTTACGAAAAAGGTTTTGCTGTTGTCAACAGTCTTTGTTTTGCTATTTCTAAGGTTTAACACTTTTGCTGCAGAAAACGGGAGTGAGGGAAATACAAGTATTTTAGGGTACAAAAGTATTTTGGCTGAAACAGAAGACAATAATGTTTTAATTGGTGATGTCAATGGGGATAATAACGTTAATTCTATTGACTTAGTGTACATGAAAAAATATATATTGGGTTTGGTTGACACGTTCCCTGCTGAAACGGGACTTTATTGTGCGGATGTAGGTGGAAATAACCAAATCGATGCTATTGATTTGGCCTATATGAAAAAATATTTGCTGGGAATGATAAAAGATTTTCCTAAGAGTACTAACAACACGGATTTAAGCACGCCAACACCGACACCAGCTGTTATTAATAAACCAACACCTGAACCCCTTACCGGCTTTATTACTTATTATTATGTTAATGGCAAAAATGTAAGAGTTAATCCTGGAATTGAAATTTTTGTAGAGAAATCGTCAAAGACTCCAATTAAAGTTTCAGCTGCAACTTTTTGTACAGGCCCGTTATATGCTGATGGATGGCTAAGGACTTACTTCAGATTAGGGGGAAATGCAGTAAACGGTGTAGATTATGAAAAAATTGATTTCAATTACTTTTGGAGACCACTAGGTTACGGATACGGATTTGGGATGAATTTAGGAGATGATAATCCAAGAGAGGAATTCAGTATAATTCCTATTGATACAGGAACCGATGAAACGAAAGATTTGGAAATATATTTTGAATTCTCTTCCGAACCGGCAGCCATTATACATTTTGTTAAAAGCAAAGAATAAATGTGACCTAAAATAAATAGAAAATCAGCAAAAACATATCTAAAAAACTTTCGCATTTTGCGTAATGCAAATTATAGCGAAAGTTTTTTTAATAAACCCGATTTTACTGCTAACAGGTATTGGTCCCTGATATATTTTTATAATAGATTAATTACAGATAAAAAATAGGTATAAGAAATACTGTGCACAGAGTATTAATTATGACATAGATACTAAAGATATCGTTTTTGCTGATAAATTTTGATGCAAACCACTTTTCTTTTATTTTTCCACAGAAGTTGTTGATAAAATGTGAGCAATTTGTGGATAAAAAATTCTCTTTAATTTGGACTTCAGTTATCATAAATAATTCCAGCTATGTGGTCTGTTGAAAACTATATAAGTGGAAAAATTTTTGAAAGAAATTATAATTCTAAGATGAAAATTTCTGCTATATACTAGCTTGAAATTTTTAGAAAAGTAGTCTACAATATTTGTAACATATTTTTGACATTTTGTAAAAATTATTGTAAAATAATGTCCTTAAAGATGGGAAGTTCCAAGTTTATGCCGCTAGGGCGATCTAGAGAAAGTTACTGTCGTATCTTTTGAAATGGTTTGGTTAGGTCTTTTTACAGATTTAATAAAACATTGAAACCTTTTGACAATTGTTGTAGTATTATCTAGGTTATATTTTTAACAATTTAATTTTATATAGATATAAAAATTAACAACAAGGGGAGAGGTTACGTGAAGAAAAAGGTTATGCTAAAGGGAAAACTGATGAGGGTATCTATCTTGCTTATTGTCTTGTTTACAACTACCATCTATTTGGTCACCAATAGTAGAGTTGATAGTTTAATGGATAAAAGTATTAAAGCAAAAGTGGATAGTATTTCAAACATGGGTCTTAGTATTATCAATAACAAATATATAGGAAGCTGGAAAGTGAAGAGCGGTAAGTTGTATATAGGAGATAATCAGGTAAGTAATACTATTGGTGTTTTAGACGAGATTAAAGAAAAGACCGGTGCCCATGTAAGCATATATTTTGCTGATGAAAAAGTAGCTACAAGCGAACTGGACTCAAATGGTAAAAGGACACTAGGAACAAGGGCACCGAGTGAAGTGGCCGCAAGTGTTTTGGAAAAGGGTAGTAACTATGAAGGAATGGAAAATATTTTTGGTGAAAAATATTTTGTAAGATACATACCTATAAGAGATATTGGCGGAAAAATTGTTGGAATGTGGTCTGTAGCTGTTCCGGAGACTATTGCTGGAAATCAGTGGATGAAAATAATCGCTATGAGAGCTTCAATAGTTGTTATTTCAATATTATGTGGCATTCTGGGTTGTATTATATTGATGCTCTATACTAAAAAATTTCTTACAGATATTGATACCCTAAAGGTTTCTTTCCTTGAAAGCAATAAAAACAGTAATAAAACGCAGCAAAGAGTTGTTAGCATGTCATTGGTGCTTATATTTACGTTTTTTATTATATGGTTTACTATACAGGGTTTCACAATTGGAAATGTTGTTAATAATCTTGAAAACAGCAATATAAAGGATAGATTGGATGCAAGCTCTAAATTGGGGCTTATGCTCTTTGACGAGATGTATAAGGGAGATTGGTCAATAAAAGATGACAAAATGTATAAAGGCAGAGTTTGCTTGAATGATAATGAGGTAGTATTGAATAGAATTAATTATAAAGAAGAATATTTCTCAACTGTTTTTATGGGTGATATAAGTATTTCAAGCAATGCTCAGTCATATGATAGCAGCAAAACTATTGGAACTAAAGCACCGAGTGAAATTGTGGATACTGTTTTAAACAAGGGAGAGGAATTTTCCGGAGAAATTACTGTTGCAGGTAAGAAGTGTATTGCAAAATATATACCGCTTAAAGATAAAAGCGGAAAAGTAATTGGAATGTGGAGCATAGGAGTTGAGAAAAAAGTTGCTGCAAAGCAAATAAAAAATATTAGAAAGAATATAACACAAATTAGTCTATTAGCTATTATAATAGCATTCTCAACGTTTTTATACTTATCTATTAAACTTGTATCGGATATAAAAAATTATAAGGTTAGTTTGCAAACTAATATAAATTAAAGGATATATATGGAAAATGGCATATTGTTAGGTTTACGATGGAAAATACCCCTTTATAAGGGGTGTTTTTTTACCTAAGCCTTCTGCATAAGTTTTGAATAAACATAATTAAAAATATTTGTGAGTAAAATAAAAACAGTGTCATAAAGTCAAGGTACTAATTTTGATTAATAATGTTTGTTTTAATACATAAAAACACCTGTAACCTTAAGGCTACAGGTGTTTTGGTGAGCCATCCGCGACTCGAACGCGGGACACCTTGATTAAAAGTCAAGTGCTCTGCCAACTGAGCTAATGGCCCCTATGGCAGGGATAGCAGGACTCGAACCTACGAAATGCCAGAGTCAAAGTCTGGTGCCTTACCGACTTGGCTATATCCCTACATCAGTGGTATGTTTTTAATACATCTCAAAAAGACGTGACAATATTTTAAAGCAGAAAGTTTAAAAAGTCAAGTACTATTTGCGGAATTTTTAAGATTTCATTGTTTTTTAGGCATTCTATTACTTTTTTAATTGTATACAGGAATAAAATAGAGTACAATTAAGATGTAGGAAATAATAAATACTATAAATTCAAAATGTTTGTAATATAATTACTTTTCAAGAATTTAAGCTTTCAAATTCGAATTTTAATGAAATAATACATATTAATATATTGAACGCTCAATAATATTCTTCTCATGCGTTTAATACGGTTGAATAATAAATCTCAAATTAAAAGGTGGAATTATGGTTAAAAAAATTATATTTAGTTTTATGGTCTTATTTATTTTATTGTTACCCACTTTAAATGTTAATGCATCTTCAATTGCAAATTTAGGATTTGTAGAAACCGATGTGAATTTGCTTCCTGACGGTGACGCTATTGTTTCGTATACTATACGATATAATTTAGTACCGGGTAAAACAATGTTGGCATTTACCATGGAAGGGTTTGACCGAATTGTTCCGATATTTGACTATGACAATTGTTGGGTAATAACCGACGACAATACATCCCATAGAATTGACATAGTTAATCTTGGAGGCGGAAAATATGACATAATAAATTCCAACGAACAACGGTTGGGAGGAAAATACCTGACCTATAAATTGCGTTTTGTGGCTGATATGGCTGATGCGGGATATCTTGCTAAGACAACTTCAGAAGATGGGAAAGAACTTGTGGTTTTCAACTGGGCTCCTGTTCAATGGGATGAGGCAATGGATCATTATACTGTTTCCATAAATTATCCTTTGGAATATCCTCAGCAAACCGGGACAAGGGAAGAGGTAGAACAATTTTTACTTGGTAATGATTTTGCTACAGAAAAATGGATGAATGAAAGTTATTTGATTGATTACAGGGTGGTTTTAATAGAAGGAACACCAAGAGCGCAAGTATTGCTTCATAAGGATAATCCTGAAGCTCAATTTAAGTTTAGAATTCAGCAATATATAAGTGAAAGTGTTTTTAATCAGATTGCTGAAAGTAATGTTGGAGATGGATATAAGGAAGAGTATGATATACCTCAAAGGAATCATGGCTATGGCCAATGGAACGAAAGTTACAATCAAAATAATAAATCTTCCGGAAGAATTGCTTTATTAGTTGTATTGGGAATGCTGTTTTTAGTTACATTTGCAGCCGTCGGCAAAAAGCATAGATCCATGGTGAAAGCTCATACCACAATGGATGAAATTGAGTGGGCAAGGACCGATTGGGAACCGCCTGTTCTTGAGATAGCATCTTTTAGAAAAGATGGAACCATTGCTGAGAATTTAGATGAAATAGAAGTTGCACTTTTTCTGGGAACGCCTTATAAGACCATACTTTCCGCCATCTTATCCAAGCTTGTGGAACAAGGATATTTGGAAGAGATTTCACGAAGCCCACTTAAAGTTCGACGTCTTGACCATAACAAGTCCTTATCCGAGTTAAGTGTATACGAACGTATGATGTATGATGCTGCTGATGATGGTGAATTTAGTGGAAAGGAAATAGAAAATATTTTACAGAAACTTGTGGACAATGTACAGCAGAAGACCTGGGATTGTGATATAGAGGCTACTAAAAAGTACTATTTGGAGAAAATCTCCCGGGCTTATAATGAGGCAAACTACGATTCGGTAAATAAAGAGAAAATATATGAAGAAGATGATGTAGGTTACTGGCCTTATTGGTATTTTTACTATAGTGGTGTGAGACATAACAGGCATAGAAAAGATTTTAACAGATATGAGGAAGTGATACCGGTTAATCCTAATAATGTGACGTTTAAATCTGTTTTAGATTCAAAATCCGGCAAATTTGCATGTCATTCGGCATGCCATGATGCCTGCCACTCAGCTTGCCATGATGCGTGTCACTCAGCCTGCCATTCGGCGTGTCATTCAGCGTGCCATTCAGCGTGTCATTCGGCCTGTGTAAGTGGAGGTGCGCGGTGAGAAAACATAAATTATCTTGGGTTGATGATTTTATAAATAGAATTAAACCTTATGTTTTTATGCGCCTTAGTGATAATGTACTCATCCGAATGCCAAACGAAGCCTTTAAACTTAATTCTACAGGAGCCCGTGTTATTGCACACATTTTAGAGGGTGGTTCGGTTCAGGACATAATTAATGCAAGATCGAATTGGCCTGAAACCGAGGCGCAGCTGGAAAGATTTTTTGTTGATTTTTTACGTGTGTGGAATAACGAAGTGTGCGAAAATTATAACACAGCAGCTATACGCAGGATAGAATTTAATCTTGGTTATATAGAACTTCCTGTATTATCGGAAGTTGCACTTACCTATGCATGTAATATTAAGTGCCGCTTTTGTTATGCCGGTTGTACTTGGGATAAAACTGAGGGACAGCTGGATACGGAAGGTTTTAAAAAGGTTCTCGATATTATCCGGTATGAAGCAGAGGTGCCCAGTGTTTCATTTACGGGAGGAGAACCCACTACTTATAAGGATCTTCCCAAACTTATAAAATATGCCGCAAAGGTAAATAAAATGAGGGTAAATCTAATAACAAACGGTACACTTATAACTCCGAAAAAAGCCAAGGAACTTGCCAAGGCTGGCCTTGCGTCGGCTCAAGTGAGTATCGAATCTGCCAATGCATCAGAACATGATGCAATTACAGGTGTTCCGGGTTCCCATGCTGCTTCGGTGGCTGGATTTAAAGCACTTAAAGAGGCTGGAATAGCAGTACATCCCCACTTTACCATATGTAAAATAAACAAGAACAGCTTACTTGAGTATCCTGCTTTTTGTAAGAGCATCGGGGCAGAAAGATTTTCCTCCAATCTGGTCATACCTGCCGGACGTGGAGGAGATGATGAATTGACTGTTAGTTATACTGAAATAGGAGAAATAGTAAAGAGAATAAAGAAGGCGGCTGAAAAAGAGGGAATTAAATATATGTGGTATTCTCCCACGCCTTTATGTTTATTCAATCCCATAACAGAGGGGCTTGGTAATAAAGGATGCAGTGCCTGCGAAGGACTGCTTTCCATCGACCCGAAAGGGAATATACTTCCGTGTTCAAGTTGGCCGGAGCCTGTTGGTAACATTTTAACTGAAGGCTTTAAGACCGTATGGAATAAAAAGAGATGTGAGTGGATTCGAGGCAAGGAAGCTGCCCCGGCGGAATGTAAGCAGTGCAAAAATTTTGCTGCATGTCAGGGGGCTTGTCCTCTTTATTTTAAAGCCCATGGTTGTGAAGAACTCAATTCAAAGTGGAAATCGATGGGTTTGTCGAAAGAAAGGAGTATAATATGAGCAAAGGGATTCGCTTGCCAGGCTTTCCTCCACCGGAAAATCAACATAGTGTCAGGTTTTATTTATTTAAAAGTCTCTCTTATTCTAAAAGGATGAAGTTATATTTAGTACTTGTAGCTTTAGGATTTTTGTTTCAAATTTTATTGGTGAATATATGGCCGGGAGCTGTTTTTTTAGTTTGTGCCGCCCTGCTGAACTTGGTTCGCGGTTATGACAACCGTATAAATTTTAAGGACTTTAAGGTCGACGATAATTGGACTCCGGTTGATATGAAGCAAATTCGTCAGATTGGGGAACTTGAGAGAAAAATGGCAAATTGGGATAAAGATATGCTTGATATAAGCAATGGGGCAGGTTTTGTAGGATTTGTATTAGCCATTGCCGGGTTAATGATTGCCTATGTTTTTTTAAAGATCATTTTTGTTGATGGAGCTGTCGGCGGAATATTTATAACCGATGTAGTAATTCTTGTATTACCCCTTTGGTTTAATGGAATGAGGCAAGTGATAAAACAGGACGATTTGTACATTAAAGCGGGTATCATAAAGAGGATGGAAGAGTATTTTCAAACAATAAAGAAAGATGAAGAGTTTTTTAAACCGGCACTTTTGCTTGCTAGAGATAGCAACGGAAAAAGCATTCCAAAGGACAGCAGATTTACTATAACTTTTGATAACATACCTGAAGATTTTTACGGCCTTCAGGCCCAAATCAATATAAACTTGGTACAAAGCTCAAAGTATCCTTATTTTTATTGTGTAATAGCAGCCAAAAAAGGTTTTGGATTGAAACAACATGTAAGAAATATTCCGGAGCATAAAAAAATAATTGTAGTATATGAAGAGGATAGCGAGGCAGAGGTGCTTGTTATCAGGCAACGTACGTCACAATCGTCAGGCTACCATACAGATATAAAAGATTGTAAGAGAATACTGGAATTTGCTTTGACAACTGCAAGAAATATTCTCGCAAGTTAGGTAAACGGTTGAAACTTTATTTTATTACTTTATTACATGTGTTGATGATAAAATAAATTTATGTTAAAATAAGTTAAGATTAATAAATATAAGTATAGCAATTGCGGGCATTTATAGATTACCTTAAGGCATGGATTTTGCTTTCATATTTTACCTACATTAATTTTATTATTATTGATTTCTGCTTTAGTTGGTTTCAAATTTCTAATCAGTATTGCTGTCGACAATCCCGACAAAACAGTTTTCTGAAGGTACAGCTATATGTTTTTTAATAGGAATATCCTTACTAAGGGGAGTCAATGGAAGTAATATGAATATTTTAATAGTTGGGGGAAATGGATTCATCGGCCGATATCTGGCAGAAAGTCTTTTGGCTTTTGGACAAAATGTTTCAATTATAGATATTGCCGATAAACCAAAGAATTTAAAATTAAATAGCAAAGCAGCGTATTATAAGATAGATGCAATAAGTAGAGAATGCAGTGAAGTTTTTGAGATAGGACAATTTGATATTGTTTACTTTTTGATTGGAAATTCCGAACGGAAAAATTGGCTAGAGAGCGGAAAAGATATTTCGCCATTGCTCAATATTCTTGATTTGTGCTGTGAATATAAAGTAAAGAAGTTTATATATATTTCCACATCTTATTTATATACCTATGAAGCTATGAGTCATGAAATGCTTTACAAGACTCATCCTAGGTTTTTTCTGCATTGTGCATTTAAGAAGAGTTGTGAGACTTACTGTAACATGTATAAAGATGTATATGGTTTAAATATGCTTATCGTTCGTGTACCTCCAGTATACGGACCTGGATTGAACAGTTTTGGTGAAGGTTCAATTATATTGGATATTATAGATGCTTTTCAGCACCACACCTATCGGGAAGTATGGTCAATATTTAAAGATATAGAATTAATATATATTTCTGATGTAACCAGGATACTTACTACTACTGCATTAGCCAGTAATTTTACCGGCAACTATAAAATTAAAGGTGAGTTGTTGGATATAAGCTATATTATGAGGAAGGCAAAAGGTATATTCACTAAGAATAATATAAAAGTGAACTACAAATTTGAATCTAAAATGAAGTATCCATTAGATAAAAATGTTATAAATAGATTGGAAGACAATACATCCTTTTCAGAGGGTTTTGCCAAAACCTATGAGTGGTATAAAAATAGAAATCTTAAAAAGAGGCTATTCGCAGATAAATTATATGGTGTAAGCGGAAAGATAAAGTTTGTATGGAAGAAATATAAGGCTTGGATAGAAGCTACTATTTTCAGTTTTCTTGTCACAGAGTTTATGAAATATACCGGATTCAATTATGATATTGGTATAGTTTTAGTTATGATTATAGGTTTGACCTACGGGATAAATGCGGCTTTGTATACCGGTATATTATGTTTGTTGCTGCATTACTTACCCTTCTCGGATTCCATTTTACCGGAATTGATGAATTTAAATACATTAGAAAGGGTTTTGGCATATTTCAGTATTGCTTTGATTTCAGGCTATAAAAAGTCGGTAGAAATAAAGGAGAATAAGATAAAAAAAGTTACTCATATTGAATTGGAAGAACTTTTTAAAACCGTACAAGCAGACCTTGTAAATACCAGGAAATCTGCTTCGCTGCTTACTGAGCAGTTAAAAACTTATGAATACAGCTATTCAACTATATATAATGCCGTTAAAAAGCTTAATGAAAACAGAAACCGCATAATGCAGGTATTACCTGAGGTTATCATTGAACTTACTGGTTTTAAAGAGGTTAAACTTGAGACAAGAAACGATCTGTCAAAATATGAACCGGGTTTGGAATATGACCTGGTTAAAAACTCCTTTGAAAAAAATGAAGTTTTCTTTAATACACAGATGAAAAGCAGCATAAGGGTTATTGTTCCTGTTTTTAACAAGAAGAGCAATAAAGTGGACAGCTTGATTGTGATAAGAAATGTTCCTTTCGAGAAAATGAATGTGAATGTTGAATCACAGATGCATTTTATATACAATTTGGTAACGGATTTTTACAATATTTAAATATTAATTGAATTGTTTTTAGGGGAGATTGTAATTGAGTAATTATTTGATAGTCTTAGTTGTAGGCAATATTTTTATAAGTGCAATATATTCTATATATAATAAAATTAAAAATAAGGATTTTAATATTCTAAGGTTTTTAGTATCTATATTTATTCCTTATTTTGGAGTGTTTTTGTTTATATCTGCCGATTTTCTAATTAAAAACGGTTTTCTTATTGAAAATTCTCTTTATGAGATTGATGAAGATGGAGAGGAGTTTGATGAGGTAATATCCGATACATCTAATGTAGATTATATAAATACTTTACCAATTATAGATGTTTTAGAAATAAAAGATATTAATAAAAAAAGAAAATATGCTTTTAAATCTGTTAAAGGCGATTTTAAAAAGATATATCCCTTTTTAGAGAAAATTGTACGGGATGACGACCCTGAAGTAGTTCACTACGCTTCAACTGCTATTAGTGATTATAGACAAAAGATAAATGAAAACTATTCAGAATCACGGGAATGTTATTTGAAAGATCCAAAAAATATAAATATTTGTGAGAATTTTATAAGGGCATTCTTGGATTTGATAATCTGGGAGGAATTAAATAATTCCAATACTTTTTTAAAAAGAAAAGAACTTTCTGAGATATTCGATTTCTATTTTTCCTCGGCTCAAAACATAGAAACAGAGTTTTATGTGCAAAAGATAAAGAATGAAATTGCCATTAAAAACTTCAAAGAAGCTGAAAACACATGTAATAAGTTTGAAAAGGCATACCCGAACAGTTACAAGCCGTATTTGTCAAAATTGGAGTTTTGCTACTATAGCGGAAATATAGAGGGTTTTATAGATACTTTAAAAAAGATAAAGAACAAAGATATTGTTTTGTCTAAACAAGCGTATGAAATTGTGTCTTTTTGGAACGATCACTTAGGACGAGATATCAGAGGTGCGGTATGAATTTGTGCTTTATAGCTGAAGGAAGCTATCCTTATATGACCGGCGGGATATCAAGCTGGATGAATATTTATATGAAATGTTTTCCTGACTACAATTTAAGTCTTTATACAATAGCAGCTAAGGAATCGGACAAAGGAAAGTTTGTGTGCAAAATTCCTGAAAATATGAGAAATATTGAAGAAGTATTTTTGGATACACCCCTTAAGCAAAAGCCTAAGAGATTTACGCCTAGGATAGTAAAAAGCAGCAAGGAGCAAGAATTACTTATAAGGCATTTTTCCGGGGAAAAAGTTGATTGGGCTCAAGTATTCGATTTTGTCGATAAGTTAAAAAAGTATAGGCTGATAGACTTTTTTAATAGTGCAGATTTTTTTGAGATTGTGGATTATATATATAACAGGGATTTTTATAATGCGCCCTATAATGATTTTTTATGGTCCATCCGTACAATGTTTATATATGAATTCCATGTTTTACAAGGTCGTGTTCCTGAGGCAGATATATATCATAGTGTCTCAGCGGGATTCCCGGGAATAGTGGGAAGTAAAATAAGGTATAATTCAAAAAAGCCATTTGTACTTACTGAACACGGGATTTATGTTAGGGAAAGAGAAGAGGAGATACTCAAGTCGGATTTTATTTTAGGATATATAAAAGAATTGTGGATAAAGTACTTTCGTTCCATGTCCTTATGTGCATATAATTTTGCCGATAAAATTGTCTCACAGTTTGAAAGAAACAGGGAAGTTCAGATAGGATTTGGTGCTGATAGGGAAAAGACTGTTATTATTCCTAATGGAATGAATACCGAAGATTATAATTTTCCTGAGCAGGACAGAATTTATGGCGATGATTTTGTGGTGGGCACAATTGCCAGGATTGTACCCATTAAAGATATCATTACATTAGTAAGAGCCTTTGAAAGAGCTCAGCAGTTATATGATAATAAAATTAAATTGGTTATAGTGGGCCCAAATGATGAAGACCCGCAGTACAGCAGATATGTTTTGGATTACGTTGAAAAGCGGAATATCCGGAATATAACTTTTACCGGAAAAGTGGATTATGAAACATACTTAAAATCTTTATATTCCTTTGATGTGTTTATACTAACCAGTATAAGTGAAGGTCAGCCTTTATCTCTGCTTGAAGCGATGGCTTCCGGAAAACCGGCTATAGTGACCGATGTGGGCAGCTGTTCCGAAATTGTACTCGGTACTTTTGACAATATCGGCGAAGCAGGTATAGTTGCCAGAGTTATGGATTCGGACGCTTTAGGAGAAGCGATAGTAAAATTGGCAAAAAATAAGGATTTGAGAATAAAAATGGGGCAGGCGGCAAGAAAAAGAGTTCAACAGTATTACACCATAGATTATATGGGAAGTTCATATAGAAAAATATATGAGGATTTGAAAAGGTGAGCGAGAATGGCAGGTATAGGATTTCAACTGAAAAGAATGATAGAAAAGGATTCGGGCTTTATTCATACAATAAGGTCTTATGGAATAGCTGTTATTTCATTAAATGGCCCCATGCTGTTATGCTTATTTGCAGTTACTATTGCAGGGCTATTGCTAAGAAAGGACACTTACTCGACCATTCCGAGGGATCATATATTAGTTACCGTTACATATACTTTTGTACTTTCGTCAATAACCACCGGAACCTATTCACTTATTTTGACACGATATATTTCAGATTGCATTTATCAAAAGGAATACAAGAAAGTTATGGCTTCATTCTATGGAGGAATGCTTCCTGCAACTATTTTCAACTTTTTAATTTCATGCGTACTGATCGTGTTTGCTAAGCTCCAAGTTAAATATGCTTTATGCTTTTTAATTCTGCTTACCGTAGTAAGCATTATATGGCTGGAAATGATATATTTATCTGCTGTTAATGATCACACAGGAATAATAGCAGGATTTACGGCAGGAAATATTGTAATAGTTATAATGCTATTGTTCCTGGGATTTATTTCTATAAAGTTTGAGATTCTTTACATATTCTTTTGCTTTATTACAGGCTTTTTTATAACAGCTCTGTTGCTTTTGGTACAAATAAGAAATGTTTTCGGGGCAGAAGACAAGAGCTATTTTGAATGGCTTACATATATAAAAAAATTTCCTGATTTATGGTTAACGGGACTTTTTTATACCGTCGGATTATATTTTCCGTGCTTATATTATAGATTTACTAGTGAAAACTATATTGTTAACGGGTTTTTTACAGTACAAAAAGACTTCGATTTTCCTTTTTTTATTGCAGTTCTTAGTATTATTCCGGGATTGATCTTTTTTGTAGTCAAATTTGAAACAGAATTACATATAAAGTGTAATGAGTTTTTTGATGCAATTCTAAACTATGGAACTTATAATGAGATAAAATTCTTTATGAGGAGACTAAAAAACACTATATCACTTTTTTTCTATAAGTTATGCATTGTGCAGATGGCTGTTATGAGTCTGCTGATATTCTTATCCTTTAAGGTGGGAAAAGGACCTTTTGCTGATTTTAAAACGTATTTTGTACTTTGGATGTGTGTGCTGGCTATGGGGTTTACTATAATAATGTACGTGGTAAAAATAGTACTGCTTTACTTTGATGAAAGGCAATTTGCATATTTCATATCGGCCTTTTATATGGTGTCAGTAATATTTATGACTTTAGTTTTTAGTGGGGATGGTTTACAAGGGCTAGGTTTTATGATTGCAAGTGCTGCATCTGCAATTCTTGCATATGTGTTGTTGCTGTTGTTTTTAAAGGATATGAAAAATCAAGTGTTCATGATAAAATAATTAGCCTAAAAAATATTCTTAAGGCTAATATTTACATGTAAATAAAGATGAAACCCAAAGAGAATTTAATCTGGAAATATGTCACATTTATTATAATATAAAAAATTAATTACCGGCCAAAAGCATAAGAAAACAGAACCAGCTATTTGGCTGCTTCTGTTTTGCATAGTTGAATAATTAATAAATAGATTTAGTGATATTCTATTAAAATACATTGTAAGCTTTATCATTTAAAATATCGATTTTAGGACTCCAATTCGTATCTGCTTTAATCTTGCTGTTATCACCATAGATGTCCATTATTTCATCCTTCTTTATAAGCTTTTCGTCCACTATTGGGAATAGATTTTTGTTTGACATTCTGACAAAAGTAAAGAAAATATCTTTTATAGGTATTGATTTACCGCTGCATACATTATATATTTCACCGCTTTTACCTTTTTTTAATACTTCCCAGTAAGCTTCGATCACATCTTCTATGTGCAAAAAATCTCTTCTTGGGAATAGATTGCCTACTGTAATATAATCGCCATCTCTGGCTTTTTGAATTTTGTCTATAAAATTCCCAATTGATAGATTTTTTGAGATACCTTTTCCGATGATGTTGAAAGTTCTTAATACATTAGTTTTTATACCATAGTTATTATAATAATATCTTGCTATATGAGTTTGAAAAAGTTTTGACAGCCCATAATAATTTACAGGATTATTACAGCTATCCTCCTTTATGGGCATATC
>ENA-OWOZ01001525-OWOZ01001525.1-bioreactor-metagenome-genome-assembly--contig:-NODE-1525-length-20666-cov-2.906989_pt1 | contig 20666 bp, 19 predicted proteins | sample MGYA00238140_ERZ651804 | MGnify/ENA primary metagenome ERZ651804 (study PRJEB26910, sample SAMN07631232) | bioreactor metagenome | isolation source: Switchgrass digestor | place: USA: Dartmouth... | reverse complement strand
CTGCATTATGAAACGAAAAAAAGCAAATAATTACTTCCCCGGATACAGAAAAAACAGGGCGGAAATAATCCGCCCTGTTTTTCTTGCGTTATTGTCGGTAGGCTTTTTTGCTGCAGACAACCGGTTTTGCCAGACATTGACCAGCCTTTGTATGCTTACTTCCTTCCGCTGATAATTATTTGCACTTGACTGCTTTATCCTGTTATAATTATAAAATGTTAAGTTTCTTAACTTTATAATTATACATGTAACAGTTTTTCAACATTTCATATAGCAGGGAGAGACTCTTATGAGAAAGCTTTTATTGGGCAACGAGGCAATTGCCAGAGGGGTCTACGAGGCAGGTGCCAGGGTTGCTTCAGCATATCCGGGTACACCCAGTACCGAAATAACCGAATATATCGCCAAATATGATGATATCTATTCGGAATGGGCCCCGAATGAAAAGGTTGCGCTGGAAGTAGCCATCGGTGCTTCTGTCGCAGGAGCCAGGGCTTGCTGCGCGATGAAGCATGTAGGTCTCAATGTGGCTGCAGATCCGCTTTTTACGGCTTCATACACAGGCGTGAACGGCGGGCTTGTCATTTTTGTGGCCGATGATCCTGGTATGCACAGTTCGCAGAATGAACAGGATACCAGGATTATTGCTATGGGGGCAAAAGTGCCTGTCCTTGAGCCTTCCGACAGCAGCGAATGCAAGGAGTTTACCAAAAAAGCCTTTGAAATCAGTGAAGAATTTGATACGCCCGTAATTGTAAGGCTCACCACGAGGGTTGCCCATTCCCAGGGTCTTGTTGAGCTGGAGGATAGGGACGAGGTGGAAATAAAGCCCTATGTAAGGGATCCTTCCAAGTATGTCATGATGCCGGGTATGGCGAGGAAACGCCACCCCCTTGTGGTCGAACGGATGAAAAAGCTTTCCGAATATGCTGAGAATTCGGAGCTTAACAGAATCGAATGGGGCGACACAAAAATAGGAGTCATAACGAGCGGCATCTCATACCAGTACTCGAGGGAAGCCTTCGGGGACGTTTCCTACCTGAAACTGGGCATGGTCCATCCGCTTCCGGAAAAACTGATCAGGGAGTTTGCCTCCAGGGTGGAAAAACTCTATGTGATTGAAGAACTGGAACCTTTTATAGAAAACTGCTGCCTCAGGATGGGTATCAAGGTAACCGGAAAAGAGCTTCTTCCGGTAATCGGTGAATACAGCGCCGGACTGATAAGGGAACGGATACTTGGCATCAGGGAAGAAAAGCTCAACAATATAGATGAGAATATTCCGCCAAGGCCTCCGGTCCTTTGTCCCGGATGTCCCCACAGGGGCACGTTTTATGTCCTTAAAAAGCTGAAACTTACCGTTTCAGGGGATATAGGATGTTATACCCTTGGCGCCGTCGCACCTTTGAATTCGGTTGACACCACCGTCTGCATGGGAGCAAGCATAGGCATGGCCCATGGCATGGAAAAGGCCAGGGGCAGGGAGGCTGCCGGAAAAACAGTGGCGGTAATCGGGGATTCCACGTTTATACACTCCGGTATTACAGGACTCATTGACATTGTCTACAACAAAGGGACCAGCACGGTGATAATTCTTGACAACTCAATCACGGGCATGACCGGGCATCAGGATAATCCCGCCACAGGCTATACCATTAAAGGGGAGCAGACTAAGCAGGTGGACCTCAAAAAACTTTGCGAAGCAGTCGGCGTTGAACGTGTAAGGATATGCGACCCATATGATCTTGAAGAATTCGAAAAGGCTGTCAGGGAAGAAGTTGCCGCAAAGGAGCCTTCTGTAATAATAGCCCGGAGGCCCTGCGCCCTTCTCAGGTATGTCAGACACGGCGAACCTTTGGGCATTGACCGAGAAAAGTGCAGAATGTGCCGCATGTGCATGAGGCTTGGCTGCCCTGCGATTGTTGACAGGGGGGAACACCTGGAAATCAATACAGCTCTTTGTGTGGGCTGTGAATTGTGTACCAGGGTATGCCGTTTTGACGCAATTGAAAAGGCAGGTGTTTTCCAATGAGCAACAAATCAATCATGATCGTTGGTGTAGGCGGACAGGGCACACTCCTGACCAGCCGGATTCTGGGAGACGTGGCAGTAAGTCTCGGCCTTGACGTCAAGGTATCCGAAGTTCACGGCATGTCCCAGCGGGGCGGCAGTGTGGTTACATATGTGAAGATGGGTGAAAAGATTTATTCGCCGATAGTAGAGAAGAACGAGGCCGATATACTCCTCTGCTTTGAACAGCTTGAGGCCTTGAGGTGGATAGATTACGCCAAAAAAGACGGGGCGGTCATCGTGAACACACAAATGATAGATCCCATGCCGGTTATTATCGGCAGCGCGAAGTACCCTGAGAATATCCTGGAAAAGATAAAGGAGAATTATCCGAACACCATTACCGTACCCGCACTTGAGATGGCGAAGGCCTGCGGCAGCACAAAGGCTGTAAATGTCGTCATGATAGGAGTGCTGGCAAGGCGCACCGGGATTGACAGGGAAATCTGGCTTGACGCCATAAGGAAAAATGTGAAACCCCAGTTTGTCGATATGAACATCAAAGCCTTCAATATGGGGTACGATTTTGAGGAGGTAAGGTAAATGTTCAATGAGAAAATTGTCCAGAGCCTTTCAAGATCATCAATGATCCGCGCCATGTTTGAAGAGGGAGACCGGCTGAAGAAAATATACGGGGAAGAGAATGTCTTTGATTTCAGCCTCGGGAATCCTGAAGTCGAACCACCGAAAGAGGTTGCCGATACCTTGAAAAAATACGTCAACAGCGATGAGCCGGGCCTTCACAAATATATGAACAATGCAGGTTATCAGGATGTCAGGGAAAAGGTGGCCGCTTACATGAAAAAGAGAAGCGGCGTTGAAATAACATCAGGCAACATAATCATGGTATGCGGTGCGGCGGCAGGTCTTAACGTCGCATTGAAAGCCCTGCTGAACCCGGGTGAAGAAGTGATTGTCCTTGCACCCTATTTTGTGGAGTACCTGTCCTATATAGACAATGCTTCCGGAAAACCTGTCATTGTGAATACCAGGAAAGACACCTTTGATATAGATCCTTCCGCAGTGGAAAACGCAATTACAAAAAATACAAAGGCCATTATCCTGAATTCACCCAATAATCCAACCGGCGTAATCTACAGCAGGGAGAATCTTGAAGAGCTCAGAAAAGTTCTTGAGAAGAAGGAGAAAGAGCTGGGAATAAATATCTTTGTAATCTCAGACGAGCCTTATACAAGCCTTGTATATGACGGGGAAGAAGTGCCCGAAATGCTCTCGGTATTCAAAAAATGCATCGTGATCAATTCCTTCAGCAAATCCCACGCCCTTCCCGGGGAGAGAATAGGGTACATCTGTGCCAGCAGCCGCATCCCCCAGGTTGAAACCCTGATGTCGGCGATGACCACATTGAACAGGACATTGGGCTTTGTAAATGCCCCATCCCTTTTCCAGAAGGTTGTTGCGGACAATCTTGAGGTATCGGTGGATGTCGAAAGTTATAAAAAGAAAAGGGATCTTTTGTACAACCATCTGACCAAAATAGGTTTTGAGCTTGTCAAACCCCAGGGAACCTTCTATCTTTTCATGAAAACGCCCATTGAGGACGACAAGGAATTTTGCAGGATAGCGGCAAAATACAACATACTCATCGTTCCTGGAAGCGGATTTGGCTGTCCCGGTTATGCAAGGATTGCTTACTGCACCGATATCGGCATGATCGAGAGAAGCCTTGAAGCCTTTACAAAACTTGCCAGGGAGTTTGATCTATAATTCGGGGCAGTATTCAGGATACTATGGGCAGGGTTCGACCTGCCCTTTTCGTATAAATAATTTGCAAGATTTTAATTTAAAACTTGCAAAATTTAATTAGGGATGATAAACTTTTGAAACATAAAGCATCAATTTTGGACGTTCTGAATTTCAATTCTTTACACGGATTTGGGGAGTTGAAAATGGTGATAGACAACAGATTTTTAAGAATAAATGAACACAATCATCTTGTAATCGGGGGATGCGACACGGTAGAGCTGGCCGGAAAATTCGGCACTCCTCTTTATGTATTGGATGAGAATTATATCCGCCATAATGTCAGAAGGTTCAAAAGGGCAATGGACAGGTATTACGGCGAAAAGAGCCTTGTGCTTTATGCCAGCAAGGCCCTCTGCATAACCGCCATATGCAGGATTATGGATCAGGAAGGTATCGGTCTTGATGTGGTTTCAGGCGGGGAATTATACACTGCCAGGAAAGCCGGATTTCCGATGGAACGGGTGTACTTCCATGGCAACAACAAATCGGAAAGAGAGCTTAACGAAGCGGTTGAAGCCAATGTAAGACGGATCGTGGTCGACAATATCCACGAGCTTAAGTTACTGGACAGGATATGCGGGGAAAGGGGTGTAAAAGCCCAGATATCAGTGCGTGTCAAGCCCGGCATTGAAGCCCATACCCACGAGTATATCATGACGGGACAAATCGATTCTAAGTTCGGGGTGGCCATAGAAAACAGCGAAATTTATGACTTCGTGACTGTTGCAAAAAGGTGTCCCAATGTTGAGCTTGTCGGGATTCACTGCCATATCGGTTCGCAGATAATGGAAACAAAACCATTTGAAAAAACCGCGGAGGTAATGCTGGACCTTATTGCGGACCTCAGGGAAAATTTTGATATTTCCATCACGGAACTCAACCTGGGTGGAGGATTTGGAATCAGATACACCGATGAGGACAGGACGCCCGAATATGAAAGATATATCGAAATGGTTTCAAGGACCATTAAGAATTATTGCAACATCCGCAACATCGAACAACCATTCATTTTAATAGAACCCGGACGTGCCATAGTCGGGCCTGCCGGAATAACCTTATACACGGTCGGTGCCATAAAAACAATCAAGAATGTCAGAAAATATGTGGCGGTTGACGGCGGTATGAGCGACAATCCACGTTACGCCCTTTACGGTTCCAAATATTCATTTGTCCTTGCAAACAAGGTCAATTCCTCCATCACCCAGTCAGTCACCATTGCTGGCAAGCACTGCGAATCCGGGGATCTTATAGGCAAGGATGTTCTTATGCCTGACATGGAACCGGGCGATATAATGGCTGTTCTGGCTACGGGTGCATATAATTATTCCATGTCCATGAACTACAACAGGACCGGCCGCCCTCCCATGGTGCTCTGCAGGGACGGCAAGGCAAGGATTATCGTAAAGGGCGAGGATTATGAGGACATTGTAAGGAACGACATCATTCCGGAAGACTTGCTATGAATTCTTAAGTCCCTGAAAATCGTTTGAGTATAAAACCCGTGGTGCATAAAGTTGTTGATGGCATTACGGGTTGTAATATTTATGCATTATCGATTGTTCCAATCGTTTGTCATATCTTTCATCTCTAAGATGTTCGCTGTTATTGACTATTTATTTTATCTGCAATGTTCTGATATTATTTATCCTGGCTTATATTGTTTTGAAGATTACGATAAAAATATGCGCATGCAGCAGTGTGAAACAGGATAAATGAGTGATGCCAGCCATGATTGAGATAAAAGGGAAATACAACACCGCCAGGGTGTTTACCGACAACCTGGAGGATGAGGCAAAAGCCCAGATCCTGGAGTTATGCAACCAGGAGTTTGTGAGGGACAGCATCATCAGGATCATGCCCGACGCCCATGCAGGGGCGGGCTGTACCATAGGCACCACCATGACAATTTCAGACAAGGTCGTGCCCAACCTGGTGGGCGTGGATATCGGCTGTGGGATGGAAACCATAAGACTGAAACAGAAAGAGATTGATTTTGAAAAACTGGACAGGATCATCTATGATTATATTCCTTCGGGATTTGATATAAGGAAGACTCCCCATAAATATGCCGATAAGATTGACCTGAACAAATTAGCCTGCAAAAACCATGTCAATCTTCAGAGGGCAATATTGAGCATAGGCACCCTGGGAGGCGGAAACCATTTCATTGAAGTTAACAGGGACAGCAGCGGCGCGCTGTATCTTGTGGTCCATACCGGAAGCAGGCACCTGGGAAAACAGGTTGCGGAATATTACCAGGAACTGGGATATAAGGAGCTCATGGCCCGCAAGAACGTCAAAATAAGCAAGCCGCTGGCCTATGTACAGGGAAAAAGCTTCAACAATTACCTTAATGATATGAAAATTGTCCAGCAATATGCCGTTTACAACCGCAAGGCCATTGTGGATGAGATAATAAACCGTATGGGATTTGAGATTGAGGACCAGTTTACCACCATACATAACTATATTGACCTTGGCAGCATGATTCTGAGAAAGGGCGCAATTTCAGCCCGGAAAGGCGAGAGGGTGCTGATACCCATAAATATGAGGGACGGAAGCCTTATCTGCATTGGCAGGGGCAACAAGGACTGGAATTATTCCGCACCCCACGGCGCCGGAAGGATCATGAGCAGAAGACAGGCAAAGAAAACCATAAGCCTGCAGACTTTCAGGGAGACGATGGAAGGAATATATACAACCACTGTCAGCATGGCGACGCTGGATGAATGCCCCCTTGCCTACAAGCCCATGGAGGAGATCATGGAAAATATCCGGGACACCGTTGAAATAGTAGACATTATAAGGCCATTATACAATTTCAAAGCCCCTGAGTGATCCTGCCCCTTTAAGATATTGACTGAAATATGATATTATTGTAGATAATTATTTTATGAGATACATAGCAAGGCTATAAAATACACTCGATACAGAAAGGAACTGAAATGGCAGCAATAAGGTACGAACTGATAAAAACATGCAAACAGTCGGGAGCAAGGCTCGGCAGAATCCATACACCACACGGAAGTTTTGACACACCGGTCTTTATGCCTGTCGGAACCCAGGCCACGGTCAAGGGAATGTCTCCCGAAGAGCTTAAGGAGATTGGCGCGAAAATAATCCTCAGCAACACATATCATTTGTTTTTGAGACCTGGCGCAGACCTTGTCGAGGAGGCCGGGGGACTTCACAAATTCATGCACTGGGACGGCGCCATCCTGACAGACAGCGGAGGCTTCCAGGTATTCTCCCTCAGCAAGCTCAGGGATATCAGGGAAGAAGGGGTGACTTTCCGCTCCCACATTGACGGTTCCAAAAAATTCATGTCGCCCGAAGTATCGATAGAAGTACAGAACAAGCTTGGCGCAGATATTATCATGTGCTTCGACGAATGTGCCCCGTATCCGTGCGACTATGACTACGCAAAGCGGTCGCTTGAAATGACCACGAGATGGGCAAAACGCTGCAAGGCGGCCCATAAAAGGACAGAAGAACAGGCTCTATTCGGCATAGTTCAGGGAAGTACATATCCCGAACTCAGGAAGGAAAGCGCAAAGCAGATTGTTGACCTGGATTTTCCGGGTTACGCCATTGGCGGCCTAAGCGTAGGTGAGCCGGCTGAGGTCATGAACGAAATGCTTGAGGTAACGGTTCCGCTTCTTCCTGAGGACAGGCCCCGCTACCTGATGGGTGTGGGAAGCCCGGACTACCTAATTGACGGTGTCATCAGGGGAATAGATATGTTTGACTGCGTCCTTCCCACAAGAATAGGCAGGAACGGGACTATTTTCACATCAAAGGGAAGGGTGATCATCAGGGATGCCAAATATGCAAGGGATTTCTCACCCATGGATGAAAACTGCGACTGCTATGCCTGCAGGAACTTTACCCGGGCATATATAAGGCATCTGTTCAAATGCGGCGAGATACTTGGACTGAGGCTTGCGACGTGGCATAACCTGAGATTCCTGATAAAACTCATGGATGATATCCGCAATGCCATAATGGAAGACAGGCTTCTGGATTTCAGGAAAGAGGCTTTTGAAAGGCTGGGGTATAAAATATAATTTTTGCGGGCAATTATGAAATTGTGTCATCAAAATTTGTTTATTCAATTGCGGAAGGGTATCAAATACTGTATAATACCGATGTATGCGAAAGATATAGTAAAATATTAGCAAATGAATATGGAGGTTACTTATGAAGTTCTTGAATTTTGTTCTCTTTGCTCTTGCTGAAACAGCCGCAGCAGATCCGAATGCCACGGGTCCGGAACTGCAGGGCGCTGACGCATGGCTTTCCATGCTGATATGGATTATTCCTTTTGCTCTTATGTATATAATTTTGATTGTACCGCAGCGCAGAAAAGAGAAAAAGCAGAGAGAAAAGATCAACAGTGCCATTGTGGGTGATCAGATTATTACCATAGGCGGATTGGTAGGAAAGATTGTAAATATCAAAGACGATGAAGTAACTTTTGAAACAAGCGTTGAGCGCACCAAGATCACCATCAAGAAATGGGCAATCAAGGAAGTCATCAAACCAATTGAAGCATGACAATAAGCTGATCCCCGGCATTCCGGGGATTTTCAGTATTGTTGGCATCAATTGACCTATATTTAAAAAAATAGATTCTTGTGAGGTAATTGTCCATGAAAGATTATCTGGCAGTAGGGAAAGTGGCGAATCCTCATGGAGTAAAAGGTGAGCTGAGAGTTATACCTTTGACGTCTGATCTGTCCCGTTTTGATTATCTGCTCTATGTAAACACAATGTGGGAAGGGGAACTTAAGGAATTCAGGGTCACCAGCGCCCGTTTCCACAAAAACTTTGTACTCATAAAGCTTAAGGGCATTGACAATAGAAATGATGCTGAGAAGTTAAAGGGCCAGGAACTCCTGGTTGAAAGGAAACATGCAAGAAAACTTGACGAAGATGAGTACTTCATTTGCGACATCATTGGTCTTGAGGTATACGAAGACGACAATTTTCTTGGAGTTATAACCGATATTCTCCAGACAGGCAGCAATGACGTATATGTGGTTGAGAACAAGGCGACAAAAAAGGAAATTCTCCTGCCGGCCCTGAAATCAGTAGTCCTGGAAGTGGACCTCGATAACAGGCGGATGAAGGTGAAACTTCCGGAGGGATTGGATGAGATTTGATGTACTGACCCTGTTTCCGGAAAGCATTGACAATTTCCTGAACGAGAGCATTATAGGCAGGGCAAGGGAAAAAGGGCTTATAACGATCAATACCTACAATATCCGTGATTTTTCCAAAGACAAGCATAAAAAAGTCGATGATTATCCTTATGGCGGCGGTTCGGGAATGGTAATGATGCCCCAGCCTGTTTATGACGCCTGGCAATATGCAGTAAGCACGTTCCCGAAGAAACCGAAAACCATTTACATGAGCCCCCAGGGTACACTCCTGACGCAGGAAGTGGCCATGGGGCTCAGAAAAGAGGAAAATCTCATCATTATCTGCGGCCATTATGAAGGGATGGATGAACGGATAATCGAGACAATTGTGGACGAGGAGATTTCCATAGGGGATTATGTGCTTACCGGCGGGGAGCTCCCTGCCATGGTCCTTATAGATTGCGTAAGCCGCCTGGTGGACGGTGTGCTCAGTTCCAATGAGGCATATTCAAATGAGTCCCACTATAACGGGCTCCTGGAATATCCCCAGTATACCAGGCCGCCGGAATTCATGGGGTTACGTGTTCCTGATGTGTTATTGTCAGGACATCATGCCAACATAGAGAAATGGCGTTACCTGCAAATGCTGGAACGTACAAAGAAAAAACGTCCCGACATGTTTGAAAAATATCTGAAAGAAAACGAGGAAAAGGTTCTGGAAGCTTACGGGCTTCTGCCCAAAAAGCGGAGAAGAAAGAAAAAGAGTGGTGAAAACAGGGTTGAACAGGGAACCGCTGGCATACAGGATGTCCCCGAGAACTCTTGAAGAGTTTGTGGGGCAGGAGCATATCATAGGTCCGAACAAACTGCTCAACAGGATGATAAAAGCTGACAGAATATCATCCATCATACTTTTCGGCCCTCCGGGAACCGGCAAGACTTCAATAGCCAGGATAATCGCCAATACCACGAAGGTTCCTTTTTACAAGCTTAATGCCGTAACCGCGGGAGTTAAGGATATCAAGCAGGTAGTCGACGACACCAAAAACACCTTCATAAATCCCAAAGGCAAATCAGTTCTTTTCATAGATGAAATCCACCGTTTCAACAAGGCGCAGCAGGATGCGCTCCTGCCTTATGTTGAGGACGGTACGATTGTCCTGATCGGCGCTACCACTGAAAATCCGTATTTTGAAGTCAATAAGGCACTGATATCAAGATCCACCGTATTCATGCTGAAACCCCTCAGCAATGATGACATAAAGAAAATAGTACTGAATGCCGTCAGGGATGAAGAGCGTGGATTTGGAAAGCTTAAAATAGACCTTAGTTATGACGCGCTGGATCTTTTGGCTGAGATGGCAAGCGGGGATGCGCGTATTGCCCTCAATGCCCTTGAACTGGCGGTGCTTACCACCGATATGGATGAGAACGGATGCTATGTCATCACACCCGAAGTCGTAATGGACTGCATCCAGAAAAAAGCTGTAAGGTTCGACAAGTCCTCGGAGCAGCACTACGACAATATAAGCGCCTTTATCAAATCCATGCGGGGAAGCGATCCCGATGCGGCCGTATTTTACCTGGCACGGGCTTTATACGCCGGCGAGGACCCTGAATTTCTGGCAAGGCTGATCATAATCTGCGCCTCGGAAGATGTGGGAATGGCCAATCCCAATGCCCTCACGGTGGCAGTCGCCGCCGCTGAGGCGGTCAGAATGATCGGGATGCCCGAGGCAAGGATAATTCTGGCCCATGCGGCAATCATGGTTGCAACAAGCCCCAAATCCAATGCGGCTTATATGGCCATTGACACCGCCCTTAAGGACATAGAGACAAAGAACACGGGGGAAGTCCCCATGCATCTTCGGAATGCCGTAACAAAGGGCATGGCCGAACTTGGATATGGTGTGGGATATATTTATCCGCATGACTATCCGGGAAATATTGTTTCTGGTGTAGAATATTTGCCGGAGGAGATGAAAGGCACTGTCTATTATAATCCGACCGCCAACGGGTATGAGGCAAAAATAAAGGAATGGCTGGATAAGAGAAGGAATAAATAAATTATGAAACATGATGGATTTTAGTTAAGTGCCAAAGCCAATGGGAGAAAAGAAAAAAAACCGGTCAAAAACAAGAAGGTTTTATTCCAATATTTTCATAACAGCAGGATTGTTGCTTGTGACAGTTCCCATTGTCATTTATTACCTCAACTCCAGCAGGAATGACAGTATCATTGATGATTTCCTGAGGAATTCCAGGGAAGCCCTGGAAGAAATCCGGTCCTTGGAATGGGAAGAGACCGGACACTTCTATATTCCTGAAATTCTCACCGCTCCTGGCAGCAACCCAGGTTCATCGGATAATGACATTCACGGCGAAAGTGCAAGTTCTTCCGAAAATGGCGAAAATGGCGGGAATGCTTCCGTGAATCAGGTGACTGCGCCCCCCGGCACAAAGAAACCCCTTATGAGCAAAGAGGAAATTGAAAGAAGGATGACAGGGGTCCTTATCATTGAGAAAATAAAGCTTCGGATGATCATTATGGACGGCGCCGATGAAGAAACATTGAGGGTAGCCGCGGGAAGGATCCCCGGGACAGGAAAGCTTGACGAGGTTGGGAACTGCGTCCTTGCAGGACACAGGAATTACACCTTCGGAAAATACTTTAACCGGCTGGATGAACTTGAAGCCGGCGACGAGATAATTATCCAGCTGCCCAACAAGACACTGCGATATACGGTTTATGAAAAGAAAATAGTTGAGCCTGATGACACTTCGATTGCAGAGCATAACGGCACGGACAAGATCCTGACCCTTTATACCTGCCACCCTGTCGCGATAGCGTCCCACAGGCTGGTAGTCCATGCAAGACAGGTGGAATAAGCGCCTGTCATTTCATGCCCGCGTAAGTATTCCGGGACTTTTAACTGCATTTCTGATATTGCACCATTTCTGCTTATTTTTCAAAAACCATAGATTTTTGTTGACCCAAAAGTGTATTAGTCATATAATACACTTGGAGGAAAAAACTGAAATGATAGATTTTTCAAAACTCAGGCTTAACAGCAGGGATCCCATTTACCAGCAGATTGTTGATTTTGTGAAGAGGGAGATCATAAAGAAAAATGCCGTGGACGGGGATGAGCTTCCGTCCCGGAGGGAGCTTGCCTTCATTCTTGATATCAATCCCAATACAGTGCAAAAGGCTTACAAACAGATGGAGGATGAGGGTTTCATAATAACGGGCAACAATGTAAGGAGCATAATACAGCTTGATGATGAGACATATGGAAAAATTGAAAGGGAACTTACAGTTTCACTGGTAAGGGAATTTATAAACTCGGCCAGGGAATCAGGCCTTTCCTATGAACGTGTGATCTCGCTGCTGGGCCAATTGTGGGACGAAAACAAGTAATGACAAGAGGGATGCTTTGCCGTGAGAAAATGGTACCATCTTTTAAATGAAGAATTTTCGGGAATTTTAAAGCCGCTGCTTGTGATATGCCTCTTTAATACAGCAGGACAGCTTTTGCTAGTCAAAATAAGGGCAAGGGATTTTGAAGCCTTGATTTCAAGATTTGAAAATTTATATATCTCATCAGGAAGCGTGATTTTGTTCACGATATGCCTCCTTGCGGTCGTGGGACTTTTCGTCATAGCCTTCTATAGACACTACTGGGGGAGCAAAAGCATTTATACCCTGATGACCTTGCCCGTAAGCCGCTCAAAGATATATCTTGCCATGTTTGTATCCAATTGTCTTGGACTTATGCTGTTTTACCTTCTTAATTTTGTGACGGTTTTCCTAAGTTACTGCCTGTATGTTTCCGAACTTAACAATTTCTCTTCAGGTAAGGCTTATATAATGAACAACGGCCTGTTCCTTGGCTTGGTGCGGTCAGACGTTTTCAGGATTATCTTTCCTCTGACATTAAACGGCCAGCTGTTTCTTGCAATAGCCTTCCTGTTGATACCTGCCGCAGTTCTTTTCAGTGTAATAAGTGAAAGGGGCTTAAGATATTCAAACCTGATATTAAGCGGGATTTCAATATTTTTGATTGTTGTTGGAATCAGCCAGGGAATTGCAAGCACTGTAACGACGCTGGTTAATGTACTGATGACAATATTGCTTGTTCTTTTAGTTGCGATCAGCATCAGACTGGTTAACAAAAACAGTATCTCATAGAAGGGAATAAAATTTATGGCGAGATTTATTAAAAAACACGGCGTTACAGCAGTCCTGCTTATAAACATTATTCTGTTGGCAATATTGATGCTGTGGCTGCAAAACAGCCTTAAGGCAGCTACTTTTGACCTGGAAGATTTATTTGGACAAAGAGACGAGCTTAACGGCATTTGTATTACCGGGTCCCTTCATGATGCAGGACATAGCCTGGAATTTACGCTGGAAGATGGCAAAATAACAACTTATACAACAATTTATGATTCTTACAGCGATTATTTGGATCAAATACGCGAGTACCCATATATCTGGTCATTGTCAGACAATAAGAATACTGACATACTTGCCAGTATATCAAGCCGTATATCAAATTCTGCTGAGACCCTGGTCCAGGAAAAGGAAATCGCCACGGGTGAGTTTACTTCTTTCGGTGAGGAAATCGTCGTGAAAAAAACAGTCACTTATGCAAATGAGGTAGATTATTACTGTTATGTCAGATTATTTGATGGTTTATTTGAAACAGCATTATTTAAGACAGGTATTTCAAGAAAAAGTGACCGGAAGGAATTCATGTTTGAAGATGAAAGCCACTGTGTGAAAACAGAAAATGAGCTGATACCCATCTATGCATCCCAAGGTGTCGCAAGTGCTTACAATCATAGGGTTTATCCGAAGGTCGTAAAGGCAGGGGGAAAATATTTTGTGACCATAACCACAAATGAGTTTTGCAGCGGTTCAGGAGGTATATATCGGATTGATGAGTTTGAACGTTATGATTATGAACGTGACCGGTTCGGAAGAGTGACAAAAACAGTGGATGTGGATTTAAAGGGCGGCAAAGTGGAGGTTATAGGTCTTGAAGCAGTCTCGGACAAACTTTTGCTTCTGCTTAAAGACAACAACAGGCTTGTTTTACGGCTCCATGATACGGATGGAAGCCTACTCGACGAAATAAAACCGGACATTCCTGAGATACGGGGGGATGGGGAATACGGCAACAGTTATATGTGCTTTGTTAACGGAAACAATGCCCATATTGTGATTAACAGCGAAAGCAAAATAGTGGCAGATGATTTTTCCATAGTATCCCTTTCGATCGGGGATAGGATTGAGCTTAACCATATCCTGAAAGATTTCAGGACAAACGGCGGAAGAAACCAGGCATTCCTTGCCGTGGAATCTGTCAATGAAAAGCTTGTGGTTATCAACGGGGTATACGAGGTTGGGGTAAAGGCTGAAGATATATACATGCATGCTCCTGAGATCCAAATAAACATATTTGACAGGTCCGGGGAGCTCAAATACCAGGGGAAGATCCTGACAGACATGAAGGATGACTATATGGTCCCGGATAATTCCTACAGTATCAGGGAATGGCATACTTATCCCAGGAGATCCCTCGACATTTTGACCATATCAGGATCAGACAATCAAAAACTTACGGGAGTTGAATGATTTGATAGAGATAAAAAACCTGACAAAGTATTATGGCAGAAAAAGGCTGGGGCTTTATGACGTAAACCTGAACATCGAAGAAGGGCAGATCACAGGGATTTTCGGCCGGAACGGTTCGGGTAAGACCACCCTTTTAAAATCCATTATGGGACTTTGCGAATTGAATTCCGGGACAATACTGATTGACGGAAAACCTGCCAAAGAACAATACGACAGGATTGCCTTCATAACTGAGGAGGGAAGCTTCTTCCCCTGGATGACGCCTGAAGAGTATGGGGCTTTCCTGGCCGAATATTTTGACAGGTTTGATCATGGTAAATACCATAAGCTCCTTGATTTTTTCAAAATAGACGCCAGGGCAAGGATCCGCACCATGTCCAAAGGCCAGAAAGCAAAGGTAGAGACCGCGGCAGGCTTCTCCAAAGGAGCAGACATAATACTCATGGACGAACCCTTTTCAGGCAAGGACATGGTCACCAGGAAGGAGTTTTTGAAGCTTGTGAACACAAGCTTGAGGTCCAATGAAACCATTATCATTGCAACCCATTTGGTAGATGATATTGAAAACTTGCTCGACCGGGCAGTCATTTTACAGTATGGCCGTGTTGCCGCAGATTTTTATATGGACGAAATACGCCAGCAGGGCGTAAGTCTTGCCGAAAAATATCTTGAAGCCGGGGAATATGACATCGAAAGGCTTAATTCACTGTTAAACGTATAATGAAGGCCTGGGGTTAATTGATCTTTTTTATGGAAAACTGCTGCCTGAAGTGGTTCCTATGAACTGTCAACCCTTCGGGAACAAGTATGGAACCCGCCTCTGTAAAGCCTTCGTAACTTATATCATTTGATATCTCAATCCCTGCAATGTTTAAATCAAAATCCTCCAAACAGTAATATTCAATATATTTGACAATACTGTCAGGTATTCCTGAAAAAAGCCTCATTTCCTCCTGCGCGCAGGCAATTGAAAGGGATGCAAGGATCATTTGGTTTCTGTTTGGATAAATCCAGTGGTCAGTGTCCTTATATTCAACTTCGAAATATAATCCTGTGACATGGCCGTTTTCTGTTATGTATCTATACTCAGGAAAAGCATTGGTACCAAGGTCAGCAATGTATGTCCCGCCAGAAGCTTTTTCCGCCCATTGCCCGCTTTTGTCAAGGTATTTATTTCCGAAGTCAATATCCAGGTAGTCAGCATAGTAATTAAAGTTCTCAGCAAACTCTTCAACAGTCAGCTCGCCCCGGTTGGGAGGAAGAATCTGTGCTGACATTGCTATGGTAAGAATAAGCCCGGTAATGACACATGCAGATATGTAAACAAAACCCCGGTATGCCCTTGTATCCTTGATGGTATAGGATATGCCTTCATCCCAGGGCAGTATTTCATTTTGGCTGCATTTCCTGTAACTTTTCCACAGGCGGACATAACAGTATATGGGGATATTGTATCCCATGCCTTTGCCGATAACTTCCCAGGTGCGTTCAAATCCTCTGGAATAGCTGAGCAGCCTTCCTTCCTTATCTTTAATTCCAAGGCCGAATATGGCTTTGCCTGGCGTGGTTCCTGTCAGTCTAAGCCATAATGGCTCAATGAGCAGCATTATCAAAAACACAATGAAACTGTTTGTCAGCTTTCCCAAATTGCCTATATTCATTAAGTTCACATTGAATACAAGCATAATAAAGATGGACCAGAGGGTGCCATAGAGATATAAATCGAACAATCTTGCCAGAAACCTGCGCCATGGATGATTGACAGAATTCATACAATTGTACGGCCTTTCATTGTTTTCCATTTAAAAAGATTATATCACGGCCGGATTTTTTAAACAAGGACAGATATGGATATTTATGGTTCAATTTGTCGGGAGAAATGAAAAAGGCGGGTTATACCCGCCTTTCTGACTCCGTCACTTGACTTCCTTCTCCAGTCTTTCAATTCCAATCTGGATCCTTCTTAAGGATTCTTCCTTTCCGAGCAGATCCGCGATTTCAATGGCGCCGCCCGGTGTTACTTCCCAGCCGGAAAGGGCAGTCCTTACAGGCCAGAGCACCTGGCCATTCTTAAGCCCAAGTTCCTGGGCAAGCCCTATCAGTTTATCATGGATGGTCTCTTCATTCCATGTATCAATGGCTTCCAGGACAGGAAGTGCGGCCTTGAGGCTATCAAGGGAAATCTTGAGGTCGTTTTTCATTTTCTTATGGACATAAATATTAAGGTCATAATCTGAAAGCTCATTTAAGAACCCCACTTTTTCTGGTATCTCTGACAGGACTTCGGTCCTTGCCTGGAGAAGCCTGCTGACCTTGAACAGGTCTATGTTCCTGTTGGTTATCGCATTTGCCAGATATGGCTCGGCGTGCCTGTAGAACTCTTCAGGGCTCATGGCTCTGATATACTGGCCGTTGAACCATCTTAGCTTGTTCATGTCAAATACTGAAGGCGACTTGCTGATATTCCGCACATTGAAGGCCTTTACGAGCTCTTCAAGGCTGAAGATTTCCTGGTTTGAATCTGGGGACCATCCAAGGAGCGCAATGTAATTGACTATTGCCTGGGGAAGATAGCCCATCTCGATCAGGTCTTCGAAACTTGCATCCCCTTTCCGCTTGGATATCTTGGAGCCGTCGGCCTTGATTATGAGGGGAAGATGGATATATACGGGGATTTCCCAGCCAAATGCCTCATACAGAAGGTTGTATTTGGGCGTGGATGTCAGGTATTCGCTGCCCCTTACGACATGAGTTATACCCATGAGATGGTCGTCTATGACGTTTGCGAAATTGTATGTGGGAAGCCCGTCACTTTTTATCAAAATCTGGTCTTCCAGCATGTTGTTCTCAATCGTGATACGTCCGAAAACCACATCCTCAAAGGTGGTGGAACCTTCCCTCGGCATTTTCTGGCGGATTACATAAGGCTCGTTGTTTCTGAGTTTTTCTTCAATTTCTTCCTGGGAAAGGTTCAGGCAGTGCCTGTCATACATGAATGTCTGGTTCCTGCTCTCACATTCCTTCCTCAGGTTTTCCAACCTTTCCCTGGAGCAGAAACAGTAATATGCATGCCCCTTTCTTATAAGTTCCTCCGCATAGGGCAGATATGTGTCCTTTCTCTGGCTCTGGACATAAGGGGCATAGGGTCCGCCTATATCCGGTCCTTCATCGTGTTTCAGCCCGCAAAGCTCCAGGGCTTTGTAAATAATATCCACTGCGCCTTCGACATATCTTTCCTGGTCGGTATCTTCTATACGGAGAATGAATTTCCCGTTCTGTGACTTTGCAACGAGATATTCATACAGGGCAGTTCTCAGGTTTCCAATATGCATATAACCCGTAGGACTTGGCGCAAAACGGGTCCTTACCTCGCGCTGCATAAAACGATCTTCCTTCCGTTGTATTAATTTTGACTTAATAAGTTTGCATCAACATCCTTAATTATACATTATTCTTCCTGGAGTTGATAGAATTTTATCATATATTTCTGGATATACCCGTCTGTTTATGATATAAGTAGTAATAAAAAACACAATATTGTATAATTTGTTTGTACTTTATGATGAACCGGGATTATATGATTTTCGTCAAATAAGTAAAGGTGGGAGGCAAAAAGATTGACTCCTGATGATTTGTCACAAAAGATAACAGAACTGATTGAGCAGTATGGCGATGATGTATACAGGGTGGCCTTTGCAATCCTGAAATCAAAGGAACTTGCCGAAGACATTTTCCAGGAGACTTTCCTGAGGGTATGCCGCTCTTATTCGTCATACCGTGGTGAGAGCAGCGAAAAGACCTGGATTATCAGCATAGCCGTAAACCTTTGCAGGGATTACATGCGAAGCGCATGGAAAAAGCGTGTTGTTGTGACTGATGAGTTTGCTGCATATTCTTCTGAAAGCCACACTGAAAACCTGATAGAAAAACGCAGCGAAAGAGAAGAACTGATGAAGGCGATAATGAACCTTCCCGACAAGTTCAGGGAAGTTGTCATACTGTATTATTACCAGGAATTAAGCATAGAAGATATAGCCAGGGCACTCAGAATACCCCAGGGCACTGTCAAAAGCAGGCTTTTCAAAGCCAGAAACTTGTTATACGGCATGATGGGAGGTGAGGCTCATGATTAAATTGTATGACAGGAAAAAGGATTATATTAATGAGGATCTGATAAAGGAAGCTCTGAGAACAGGGCTTGACAATATAAAACCTTCTGAGGATCTGATAGCAAAAACCATTGCGAAATGCAAAGGTGAATTGTCATCAAAGGCTGAAGTGGAAAGTAAAAGGAACAGGCCTGTTATGTGGGTGTACAGAATTGGTGCTCCCATAGCGGCCACAGCGTTGGTGCTTTTGCTCATACTTAATTCCCAGAATGTCCTTTTCAGGCACAAAACAGCCAGAGACGCCGAGCCTCTGAATTCTGCCATGCTTGGCACTGCCCAGGCTCAAGAAGAAAGCATGTCACCGGAAACAGAAAGTCCGGAAGTAATGGATGACAGGTCCGGCTCCCAGGCTCCCGCTGTCGTTGATCCGGACAGCACCATTAATGGAAAGCAGGATCTCAAATACTTTGCCCTGACCGGAAAACCTGAGGATGTCGCTATGCTTAAATCATATGCCGTCAGGGATGATGTCCAGGGCGAGACCCCGGAGCTCAGGGAAGCTTTCAGGCACATAGCGGGCGCCTACAATTCCGACAACAGGGCTGATTATGTACTGGATGAAGCCAATATTGTGCGTATCAGGACCCTTGTCGGGGAAGGCGTCCATGCGGATACCCTGAAGAATTCAGTAAGCTACAGGGATATATTAGGCGATGAAGGATATTGGGCTTTGCCTCTTGAAGACAATCAGGGAGATCTTAGGGCCTTCCTGAAAGTAACCGAACTTTCCGGGACAAATATCGCAGTTCCTTCATCCGGAAATGATAAGATCTATAAGTTTGAAGGCAAGGATTATTTCGTATCGGCAGACAGCAGGGCGGAAATCAGCAGCCTTGAACCCATGTTCGACAGGAAAGCCCTAATGCTTCTGATAGAACAGAGCTGCAAATTAAAGGATGGACCTGTAATTGTTGATATAAATAACGGGGAAGACTTCATAGTTTTCTTCGGGGACAACGAAAAGCAACTGGGCATGCCTTTCTTCACAAACACGGGCCTTTTCGGCCTTGAAAACAGCGAGGTTTATGAAATAGCCCGGATGTTTGACATTATCAGTGAACACATCCAGTAGATAATATGGAATTTGCTGTAAAACGTTCAAGAGAAGCAGGCAGCATAGGCTGACTGCTTTTTTATATTGAGAAAAGGCTTCACTTTTTTGTTCAAAGCTTTTTAAGCCAGTACTTGACTGCTTCTCGAATTCATATGCTTTGACTGATAAAGACATTATGCAAGATTTACTGTAACAGAATAAAAAGTGTAGTGTGACCCTGCCGAAAGGCAGGACAGTAATTTCTTATTGGATTTCTTTCCCATAATATTTATAATAAAAGAAGAATAGTAATTTCAGTTACAAATTTTAATGATACCTTCGAAAACAATTGCAAAAGGAAGTTTTTTATGTAGCTTTTTATAATTGTGTTTGCTGTTTTAGGCCTGATAGGGACAATATCTCCCAGAACGTCATGGTACATATCAAACTGGTGGCGTTATCAAGGCAATGCCGAGCCAAGCACGGGATCACTGATATTGTACAGAGTAGGCGTGTTTGTTTTATTGTTGGTTGCTGGATACTTGGCGTATAGGTTTTGGGTTAATTTGAGTTAGTAGATAGTATATACCAAATTTCTTTATTTGCATTTATATAAATACAATATCCCATGAGTTAGATGACATAATCAAAATTGTAGATATTTAGAATCAAGACTAACGTATGTAATTCTGAAGATTTGAGATTAATAACTTTCGAAAACTATTATTATTTGGTGATAGAATTGAAAAAGAAACTGACAATTCAAGATAGTGTCTTGTCAAGTGGTGTAAAATGATTTCTACTTTATCATTTTTTCACCTCATTTATGTAATAAAGCT